>Ga0123338_10002650_pt1 | contig 16641 bp, 15 predicted proteins | sample grotaG_FD_89793 | JGI IMG/M metagenome (GOLD analysis project Ga0123338, IMG submission 89793) | Glacier valley bacterial and archeal communities from Borup Fiord, Nunavut, Canada, to study Microbial Dark Matter (Phase II) -... | ecosystem: Environmental > Aquatic > Freshwater > Ice > Glacier ...
CCGTTCGCCGATCCGGCAGTCGATCCTGCCGTCGTCGTCGCAGATGATCCGGTCGTTGCGGATGATCCGGTCGTTGCGGATGATCCGGTCGTCGCCGCGGTGGTTCCGCCGGCGGCAGTCGTGCCGACGGTGGTTCCGGCGGCCGCGGTGGTGCCGGCGTCACTCGTGGTACCTGCTGCAGCAACCGTGGTTGCCGTGCCCGATGCTGTGGTCGTCGCAGATGTCGTCGTCTTCGCCGAGCTGGAACATGCAGCAAGCGTGAAGGCGAGCGCGCTCGCCGTGAATAGTGGAACAAGTCGTTTCAAGGTGTTACTCCTGGTTTGTATGTGGATGCTTCGTATGCGTGCGCCAGGTGTCAGCTAACGCAGTGGTTCGCCAAGGCCCTGGTTCTCCCCCAGGTCCACGGGGCCGATGGGGCCAACTCCGTCCGCCATCGGCCTGTCTGTGCCAGGCGGGGTGGTGGGGTTGAGGCGGTGTCGGATCTTCGGCAGCGCACGGCGGCTGGCGAGGGCAACGGCGATGAGCAGTGCTGCACCGTTGAACAGCGGGGTGATCCAGTAGACGCCGCTCTGCAGCGCCAATTGCAGGCCTTTGACGCCGATGGCAAGGGTGTAGACAGCGGCGATCGTGCCCCAGACGTTGGCCCGGGCTTTGAACTGCGTCGAGCCGAAGAACACCGCAGCGAAGGCCGGGAACAGCAGCGGCGTGCCGAACGAGTTGGAGAACTGGCCGACCTTGGCCCCGTAGACGACACCGGCGATGCCGGCGATCACGCCCGACGTGACGAGCGACCCCCACACCAGCCGGTCGGTCCGGACTCCGGAGAGTCGTGCTGCCTGCGGGTTTGCACCGGCGGCCAACAGTCGTCGACCGAGGGGTGTCCACTCGAGGACGTACCAGATGACGAGGGCGAGCGCCAAGAGGTAGAAGACGACGACCGGAATGCCGAAATAGGCGTTCTGGCCGAATTTCAGGAAGGTCGTCGAGAACTGGTTGACGATCTGGCGATTGCTGGAAATCAACAGCGTCGCCGCAGACAGGACCTGGCTCATGCCCAACGTGGCGATGAACGAGTTGACGTGGAACTTGACGACGACGAGGCCGGAAACCCAACCGACTCCGCCGCAACAGACGATGGCGATCAAGCACGATACGAACCCGTTCAGGCCGGTGTTCTCCTGCAGTTTGCTGACGATCACGAGCGAGAACGCAAGCATCGACCCGCACGACAGGTCGAACGCCCCGGCGGAAAGCGGCAGCAGGACGGCGAGACCGAGGATGCCGATCACGACCTGGTCGGCGAACACCGTCTTGAATGTGACGCTGCTGAGGAACGTCTCCGGGATCCAGATCGAAAAGATCACCAGCATGACCGCGAGCAGGTACAGCACGCTCGCCCGTTGCAGGCCCAACATGAAAAAGTTACGTCGTGGTGCGGCGGTGACTGGTGCAGTCATGTGTCGGTTCTCCTGGTCACGATCTCTCCCGGTCACGATCTCTCCGGTCACGATGCAGTCGAGGCGAGCGGCAGCAATTGCAGTTCTTCGATGCGGTCCTGGTGGATCTGATCGCCCTGCAGTTCCGCCGACACTTCCCCGCGTTGGAGAATGATGACCCGAGTGCAGAGACGCTCGAGTTCGGAACTGTCGGAGGAGGCGACGATCACGCTGGCACCGCGGGAGACGGCCTGATCGATGAGTCGGTGAATGTCGGCCTTCGAGCCGACATCGACGCCCTGGGTCGGTTCGTCGAGGACGAAAACCCGCGGCGCCACCCGAAGCCACCTGGCGATGACGACCTTCTGTTGATTACCACCGGACAACTCGCCGATGATCGCCTCGTGGCGTGCTGGCCGGACATCCATCTCGGTGATCCACTGCTTTGCGTGAGCGACCTCTTGACGCGGCCGCAGCCGACCGCCGGAGAAGAACGGGTCGAGATCGGCAATCGTCAGGTTTTCGCGAACCGAATAGAGCGGGAACAGCGCCAGGCCCGCCCGGTCAGCCGGCACCATGCTGATGCCGGCATCGATCGCCGCCCGCGGATCGTTGCCCTTTACCAGGATGCCCTTGACGTAGATCGTGCCGGACCGCGGGATGCGGCCGCCGATGAGGCTGGCGATCTCGTCACGACCTGATCCGGTGAGCCCGGCGATGCCCAGAACCTCGCCAGGGTACAGCTCGAAGTCGAACGGTGCGAGCGTCGATCCTGACAGTTGCGAGACCTGCATCGTCGGTGTTGTCTGTTCGACCTCGATGCGTGTATGGGCGGCCAATTCGGCCTGGAGCCGGCGACCGAGGAGCAACTCCGCGAGTTGTTCGCCACTGAGACCTGACACGGGGACCGAGGCGACGAGCTTGCCATCGCGAAGCACAGTGACCTGATCGCACAGGTCGAGGACCTCGTCGAGGTGGTGGGAGATGAAAAGAATTGCCGTGCCTGCGGCGGCGATACGGCGCAGCGCGGCGAACAGTCGTTGCGCCTCGGCACCGGGAAGCGAAGCAGTCACTTCGTCGAGCACGAGCAGTTGGAACGGAACCGAGGTGTCAGCTGCGTAGAGCGCTCGCGCCAGTCCGACGGCAGTGCGTTCCGATTCGGCGAGCGCAGCGATCGACATGTCCGGATGGATGTCGTAGCCGAGCTTCTCGAGCGCCTGCTGTGCGTCGGCACGGTCATCTGCGCGCCGGACGCGGCCGAGCGAAAAGCTGGTGACACCGAGACGAAAGTTCTCGGCGACGGTCATCGTTTCGATCAGGCCGAGGTCCTGATGCACGAACCGCAGGCCGGCGGCGAGCGCAGCAGGAGCCGAGCCCAGCTGGAACGGCACACCGTTGACCGCGGCGACGCCGCCGTCGTCGGGTTCGTGGTAGCCGGCGAGGATCTTGACGACGGTGGATTTCCCGGAGCCGTTCTGCCCGATCAGTGCATGGATTTCACCGGCGCGAACGGTCAGGTCGACAGAGTCAAGCGCCTTCGTTCCAGGGAATGTCTTCGAGAGCCCGGAGATGGTCAGTGCCGGCGAATTGTCATTGTCCTGCACGCGTCTTCACCCCCTGATTCGTGACCGCCCGCTCCCTAGCAGCACGCGTACCGATGAGTCGCTTGTCACGTTATTCGTCATGAGGAACTTTGTCAACCAGTTCCCGCGAAATATCATGATGAATTGCTGGCGAGTTCCATTCTGAGCACCCGACGCAGGAGTTTGCCCGTCTCGTTGTAGGGCAATTCGCTGCGGAATTCGATCGTCTCCGGCACTTTCGTCGATCGCAATTTCGTGCGCACGAATGTTCGCAGGTCATCAGCGTCGAGCTGCACACCGTCCTTGAGGACGATCGCTGCAGCGACCTGTTCGCCCCACTCCTGTGACGGTAGGCCGAGTACGGCGACATCGTCGATCGCCGGGTGCCTGCGGATGACGTCTTCGATCTCGCCTGGCGAGATGTTCTCGCCGCCGCGAACGATGACGTCGTCGAGGCGACCCTCGACATAGAGATAGCCGCCGACGTCGAAGTGCCCGCCGTCGTTCGTCGGGAACCAGCCGTCGACGGCGCGCGACGCCTTGCCGACGTACTCTCCCGATACCTGTGCGCCGCGGACCCAAATCTCTCCGGACTGTCCCGCATCGACTTCGTTCCCGTCGTCGTTGCGGATGCTCACTTCGAGCCCACCGTGCGGCCTGCCGACCGACCCGAGCCTGGCGCGGATTGCGGGGTCGTCGCTGGCAAGTGCCTCACGATGATCGGCGGGCCCGAGCACCGAGATCGTCGAACTCGTTTCGGTCAGCCCGTAGGCGTTGACGAAATTGACACCGGGGAGTAGGTCGAGCGCCCGCTGAATGACTTCGACGGGCATGCGACCGCCACCGTACGAAAGATGCTGCAGCGTCGAAAGCGACTGGCCTGTCTCCTCGACCACATCGAGCACCCGTCCCAACATCGTCGGTACGACCATCGCATGGGTGACACGTTGGGCGGCAACGCCGTCGACCCAGCCCTGCGGACTGAAGTTCTCGAGGTAGGCGACACGCCGGCCGGTGTACAGCGACGACACCGCCGAGGAAATCCCGGCGATGTGATACGGAGGAACGCTGACGAGCGCTGCCTCGTCCTCCTCGGCCGAGGCAAAATCCAGTGTCTCGAAGACATAGGACGTCACATGCGTATGGCGGAGCAACGCAGCCTTCGGCTCCCCCGTCGTACCCGACGTGAACAGCAACACGGCGATGTCATCAGGATCGGGGATCGATACGAGCTCGTCACCGACGCCGCTGAGCGACATCGCCAGGATCTCCGATCGCGTGACGATGCGGAGATCGGGCACACCCTCGATGCGATGCACCATGTCGTCGTCGACGATCGCCACACCTGGTGCCGCACGCTCGGCGATCTTGCGGAGATCGGGATCGGTCAGCCGGTAGTTCAACGGTGTGAACGATGTCCCCGCGAGGGCAGAAGCGAACAACGTCAGTGGGACGGCCAGCGAGTTGACGCCAAGGAAGACGGTGCGTTCGCCTGGCTGTTGGCCGAGGGAGACGGCGAGCGATCTGGCGCGCTCGCGGAGTTCCGCGTAGGTGACAGCACCCTGGGCGCTACTGGCCGCAATGCGGTCCGGCATGGCCTCTGCCGCCATGTCGAGAAGGATCGAGAGGTGCATGTGCTGCTTCGCCCGTTGTCAGCGGACGGCGATGGCTTGGCCGCCATCGACGGGCAGCACCGTGCCGGTCGTGAAGCTCGAGGCATCGCTCGCCAGGTACATTGCCGCACCGACGATCTCGTCTGGACGGCCCCCGCGCTTGAGCGGATAGCTCGCTGCACCCTTGGCGAACGCCTCCATGTCCCAGGCATCGGAGATGTCGGTGAAGAACGGCCCTGGCATGATCGTGTTCACCCTGACCTCCGGTCCGAGCGCCTGGGCGAACCCGATCGTGATGACATTGACACCGGATTTCGCAGCTGCGTACGGCAATTCCCCAGCCGTCGGGCGGACGGCGGCGACACTGCTGACGTTGATGATCGTGCCACTGCCGGCGGCCTTCATCCGCTCGCCGAACAGCGCAGACAGACGGAACGGGCCCTTGAGGTTGACGGCGATCACCTTGTCGAAGAGATCCTCGGTGACGCCGACGAGGTTCGGGTAGAGCGGTGACATTCCGGCATTGTTGACGAGGATGTCGATCTTCTCGAACGTCTCGTAGGCGAAATCGCAGAGCGCCTGCAGTTCGTCCCAATGTCCGACGTGGCAACCGTAGGCAACGGCACGACGACCGGTTGCAGCGATGATCTCGTCAGCGGTCTGCCTGCATGATTCGGCCTTGCGGCTGGTGATCAGGACATCGGCACCGGCAGCGGCGAAGGCCTTGGCCATCTCCTTGCCGAGCCCTCGGCTACCGCCGGTGATGACGGCTACCCGGCCGGCGAGCACTCCCGTCGGTTCTGCACCCATCACTGGCCTCCTGTTGTTGGTGCCGCCGCCGAGACGTTTGGCGACAACACCGAGAGCGAATTTTCGTCGAGATGTGGCGCAGGTCCCGGATCCGCAGCTGCAAACGCCGAGAAGCGGAACGGAGCGCCAGGAAACGGTACTGGACCGACACCGTCGACGTCGACTGGAACGAAGAACTGGCGCGCAGCGAGATGTTCGTCGTCGAAGAGGTCCTCCGGTGCGTTGAGGATGCCGATCGGCAACTGGCGCGCCTGGCCCTCGTGGTAGGCGGTGTTGGCGTCCATCAGCAGGAAGAACACCTCGACGACACCTTGGATGTGCGGGAAACGCGCCTGACGATGGCTGACCTCTGCGAATTCGGGATCGCCGAGGTCGGCCTCGAGGCCGTACTCGCCGAGCCAGCTCACCAGTGAATGCCATGGTTTGGTGTCGGCCAACACGAGCGCGAAATAGACGTAGCGCCCGTCAGCACATTGGAACAGCGCCGGCGACGTCGGGGTCGGTTGAGCGTGGCGGCATGTCTGTCGCTGCACGTTGACCCGTGGATAGAACCAGTACGGATTGGCGAGTTCGCAGGTGACCGCTGCCGCCTCGTGGACAGAGACGTCGACGACCTGGCCGAGGCCGGTCCGCCGGCGGTCGAGCAGCGCCAGCAGGATACCGATGTGCCCGAATGCGGCAGCGGTGTGCGCCGACTGGTTGCCGCCTGGCAGGATCGGCGGGATCGAATGATCGTCGTATCCACAACTCATCAGCGGTCCGCCAGCACCGAGCGAGATCAGTTCGGACGCTTTGTATTCCGCCCATGGGCCCGTCAGGCCGAAGGCAGTGACGCTGGCAACGATCAGATGCGGATGGCGCTCGCTCAGTGATTCGGCACGGAGATCGAGCGCAGCCGATTCGACGGCGGAGGTCGAGGTGATGACGACGTCGGCGCCTTCCAACAGCACGTGCAACCGGTCACGGTCCGTTTCGGTCGTCAGGTCCAACACGATGCTCTGCTTGCCGCGGTTGTAGAACCAGAAGTTGAGGCTGTTCTCCGGGTCTGGCTCGTCGCCGACGAACGGACCGATGAAACGCCCCGACGCTCCGCCGGGGGGTTCGACCTTCACGACGTCGGCGCCCATCAGCACCATCATCTGGCCGACGTCTTCTCCACCGGGCTCTGTCGCAATTTCGATGATCCTGAGGCCTTCGTATGGCGTACGGCCGGAGACGCCGGAATGGTCGTGCGAATGATCGATCGCCTGCTCTGACATCAGATGACACCTTTGTCGAGAAGTTCGCCCCGTTCGTCGGCACTCAGGCCGAGGATCTCGCCGAAGACGTAGTCGTTGTCCTCAGCGACGAGCGGTGCGGAACGCCAGTTGTCTGGAGCCGTCCGCGACATCTGCATCGGCATGCCCTCGAAGAGCGCCGGACCGATGACCGGGTGGTCGAGTTCGAAGAACGTGCCGCGAAAGGCGATCTGCGGATCGTGTTCGCTCAGATCTTCGGCCGTCTGCACCGCAGCGGCACGGACACCACGGGCCTGCAGCACGTCCATGACCTCGTGTGGCGTGCGGGTCAGCGTCCACGCACTGATGTGCGTGTCCAACTCGTCCTGATGGGCGAAGCGGCTCTCCTGGTCGGAGAACATCGGATCGTTCGCCCAATCCGGCGATCCGAGCACGTCGACGAGCAGATCCCACTCCGATTGATCGAGCACCGCAATGGCCGCCCAACGATCGGTTCCGGCGCAGGGGTAGACCCCGTGGGGCGCGGCGTGCGGATGCTCCAGACGGTTGCCCGTCGGATAGTCGCCACGGCGTGTACTGCGCTTGTTGACATTGACGTCGAGGATGACCGGTCCGAGCAGACTGATACCGGCCTCGACCGCCGAGACGTCGATCTCGGTGCCTTCTCCGGTTTCCTCGCGATGCAGGATCGCCATCAGCAAGGCGGCGGAGTTGTAGTACGCCGCAAGATTGTCCATATAGGAGAGACCCCAGCCAGACGGTTCGCGGCCCGGCAGGCCGCTGATATGGGACAGGCCGCTGACAGCCTGCACGACCGGACCGTAGCTGCGGTATTCCGTATGCGGGCCGGTATGACCGTATCCACTCATTCGCGCATAGATGATCGACGGGTTGAGCTGCTGCAGGCGGGCGAAGGTGAGTCCCCAACGTTCCATCACCCCCGGTGCGAAGTTCTCGGTCACGACGTTGCTCTTGGTGATCAGACAATCGGCGAGTTCCCGGCCTTCGGGGGTGCGCATGTTGATCGTCACACCGAGCTTGTTTCGGCTGTAGTTATTGAACAGTCCTCCCATGTTCGGATCGGGTTTCGACAGCTCCTCGCCGTAGCTCAGCGCCTTACCCTGGCCCTTGTAGATCGGCAGGCGGCGCGGCATGTCGACGCGTGTGCGATCTTCGATCTTGATGACCTCGGCGCCGAAGTCGGCGAGCAGGCGGGTCGCGACGGCACCGACGCCCATCCAGCAGAAATCGGCGACTCGTACGCCGGTCAGTGGTCCGGTGCGCCGGCCAGGGGTCCTTGTGGAGACCGGGTTGGTCACTGCGGAGCTCCTTGGGTTTCGGCACGAGGGGCTGGCACGGAACCAACCGCGCCGCAGACCCGGTCGAGCAGCTCCTCTGCACGAGCGGCCATCCTGGCGACCGGCTGCCCGCGGTCTGCCATACGCGGGTCGGTGCTTTCGCCACGCACCCATCGCTGATAGAGCTGTTCGAGCACCACGGCGGTCTTCCACGTCGCAAATGCCTCGTACCAGGCGATGCCGCTGACGTCGAAGCCGGTGCGAGCGGCGTACCGCTGAACGATCTCGGCTCTCGACGGCAAGCCCATCTTCTCCAGCCCGGGGACGTGGAGTGGGCGGGCGCCCTCGACATCGGATGGGTCCGGCCAATAGTTCAGCAGTGTGCCGAGGTCGGCGAGCGGGTCACCGATTGTCGCCATATCCCAGTCGAAGATCGTCTTGACACGATCGGGATTGGTTGGATCGAACTGACAATTGTCAATCTTGTAGTCGTTGTGCAGCACGGACACCTGCGCCGACTCTGCGGGGATGCCGGCCTCGAGTCGGTCACCTACGACCGCCATCAGCGGCACTCGACCCTCATCGACGAGCGACCATCGTTTGCGCCAGCCGGTCACCTGGCGGGTCACGAAGCCGACCGGCCGACCGAGGTCGCTGAGACCGGCGGCTGCTGGGTCGACGAGATGAAGATCGGCGAGGGTATCGACGACGGCGTTGCCGATGCGGCTACCGGCGTTGTCGAAATGGGCCATCGAGGCGGGAACGTGATCCCACACAACGACGCCGCTGCGATATTCGACGACGAGGAAATCGGAGCCGATGACGCTGTGGTCGTCACAGAAGGCGTAACCCTTGGCGACCCGATCGAATACCGTCGACAGTCCGGAGACGGCGCGGAACTCACGACGCATGTCATGCGCACCAGGTGCCAGCATGCCGAACGGTGGACGGCGCACGACCAGTTGCGTCTCGCCGATACTGACGAAATAGGTGAGGTTGGCGGAGCCGTTCGGGAACTGCTTGACGACGAACTCGCCGGTGATGCCCGGTACGTGCTCACGCAGGTACGCCTCGAGGCGATCCCATGGCTGATCTTCCCCTGGGCGCACATCGGTGAACTCGACATCGTGTGTCAGTGCTGGCGGCGACGCCTGATGCACAGGCGTGGCACGCTCATCGTGACCGGTCACGACTCGGAGATCTCGTGGATCGCTGCCTCAGGGCACGCCAGGATGACGTCGGCGATAAGTGCTTCCTGGCCCAGCGGCACTTCGAATTCGACGTCTCTGATCGTCACGAACCCTTCGTCGTCGTAGAACAGGACGTCGGGTGCAAGCGTGTAGCAGCGTCCGTGGCCTGTGCACTTCGTGCCGTCAACAGTGATCTTCATGGCTGTCCCCCTGTGGTCTGCTCAGGCGTCGGCCAACCCCTGGCAGACCCTATAAACTTTAATTCATCATGATGATATCGGTCAAGGCCGGAACGGTCAAGTAGAGCGCTACGAGGAGACGAGGGCGTGCTCGGCTTCGACGTCTTCGAACTCGGCGAGTACGTCGGCGAAACGCGCCCTGGCCTCCTCCCGTTTGCGCAGGATGTGCCCGGTCGGGAAGAGCTCCTCGGTTCCCCTGTGGTCTTTCAGCACCTGGCGGGCGAGCGTGATCTTGTGCACTTCGGTGGCGCCGTCTGCCAAGCCCATGTGGAACGATTCGAGCACCATCGCCGCGAACGGCATCTCGTGTGAGACGCCGAGCGAGCCGTGGATCTGCAGCGCACGGGAGGCGACGTCGTGGAGCACCTGGGGCATCGCCGCCTTGACTGCCGAGATGTCGGCGCGAACCATCAGGTAATCGTTGTACCGGTCGATCTTCCATGCTGTCCGCAGCACGAGTAGTCGGAATTGCTCGATCTGCACCCAACTGTCGGCGATCATCGCCTGGACCAACTGCTTGCGGGCGAGCAGTTCACCCTGCGTCGAGCGAGACAGCGCACGCTCGCACATCATGTCGAAGGCCTTCTTGACGAGGCCGACGGTTCGCATCGCGTGATGAATACGGCCGCCACCAAGACGCGTCTGAGCGACGATGAAACCTTCTCCACGTCCGCCGAGCAGGTGGTCCTTTGGGATGCGGACGTTGTGGTACTTGACGTACGAGTGGGTGCCGTGGTTCTCGTCGTGGCCGTAGATGCCGACGTTGCGGACGATCTCGATACCCGGAGTATCTGCCGGCACGACGAACATCGAAAGGCGCTTGTGCTTCGGAGCGTCCGGTTCGGTGACCGCCAGCAGGATCAGGAACGAAGCGAAGTTGGCATGCGACGAGAACCACTTCTCACCGTTGATCACCCATTCGTCACCATCGAGTTCGGCGCTGGTGACGAAGCCCGTCGGGTCGCTGCCGCCACGCGGTTCCGTCATCGAATATGCCGAAACCATCGTATTGTCGAGCAGCGGCTGGAGGTACTGCCGCTTCAGGTCCGGCGTGCCGTAGTGCGCAAGGATCTCGGCGTTGCCGGAGTCCGGTGCCTGGCAGCCGAAGACGACCGGGCCGCTGTGGGTCCGACCGAGGATCTCGTTGAGCAGCGCCAACTTGACCTGACCGTAGCCCTGACCGCCGAGATTCGGGCCGAGGTGGCAGGCCCACAGACCGCGGTCGCGGACCTGCTGCTGCAACGGCGGGATCAGCGTGTTGCGGACGGGGTCGCTCAGGTCCCACGCATGGCGGATGACCATATCGACGGGCTCGACCTCTCGGGTGACGAATTCCTCGACCCAGTCGAGTTGATTCTGGAAATCGGGATCGGTCTCGAAGTCCCACATGACATTCTCTTTTCTTGGTCGATGCTTTGTGCTGCGAGCAATTCAGTCGAGGGCCCAATTCGGCACGATCGTGCCGTCTGGCATCGTCTCCCAACGCACATGGGCGGGCGTGCCAGCGTCGGGTGTCATGCGCCCGGGGATCGAGCCGATGAGGCGCGCCTGCGGTGCGTCGTCGAGCTCGATGACGAGCACCGTGTACGGCACGGGGTAGTTCGGATGCACCTGGTGTTCGACAATTGTCGACGTATAGACCGTTCCGTGCTGAGCGACTTCACGCCATTCGAGGTCGAAGCTGTGACAGACGCGGCACATCGGCCGCGGCAGGTGGAGTACAGCACCGCAATTCGTGCAGGCCTGCACGACAAGCGTGCGCTGCTGCGCCGCGGCCCAGAACCCACCGGTATCGACGTCGTCGGTGACCGGCCGGAGGTAGACGAGGTTGCTCTCGGTCATGGTCATACCGCCTTCGTGAGGATCAGGGCGCTAGGCCCTGGCGGCGGCGCGGAAGTGACGAGGCTGACCTCGGCATTGTCGACCTGCGACGTCGACGTCCCGCGGATTTGCCGCACTCCCTCGAGCACATGGTTCATCCCGTGGATGTACCCCTCCGACATGTGTCCTCCAGAGGTATTCGACGGCAGGGCGCCACCGAGGGCGAGTTCGCCGGCTTCGGCGAAGGGACCGCCCTCGCCCGGTTTGCAGAAGCCGTAATCCTCCAACTGCAGCAGGGCGGTGATCGAGAAGCAGTCGTACAACTGGGCGACGTCTATGTCGGCAGGGCCCATACCGGCTGTGCGGTACAGCACCTCGGCGCATTCGTTGCTCGGCAGGTGGGTGATACTCGGACGGGTCATCACGCCGAACTGCATGCCAGGCTGGACATTCGGCCCACTCGATTGGCAGACTGCGCGGATGCTCACGGGTGCCTGCCGCAGGTCCTTGGCACGATCGCTGCTCGTGACGACGAGTGCCGCCGCCCCATCGGTCTCGAGGCAGAAGTCGTACAGGCGCAGCGGGCTGGCGATGATGCGCGACTCGAGGTACTGCTCCATCGTCAGCGTGCGGTCGTACATCTGGGCACGCGGGTTGCGGTTGGCCATCTCCCGGAACGCCAAGGCGATGGCGCCGAACTGCTCCGGCGTCGTGCCGTATTCGTGGACATGTCGCTGGGCGATGAGCGAGAACATCTGGCCCGCCGTCAACAGACCGTACGGCATGAAGAATTCGTCGTACGTCATTCCCCCGCCGACGGACGATTGACTCGCTGCCGTCGGCGCCAGACCGAACCTCCGGCCGGAACGGCCGTTGAGGCTGCGGAACACCAGCACGGTCGTCGCCAGTCCCGACAGGATCGCGGCGACCGCCTGACCGACCATCGCGCACGGCGCAACTCCACCGGGGCCGGTCGATCCCCAGTACGTCAGGTTGCGGACTCCGAGGGTTTCGGCGAGCGCATTGTGCTGCACCAAGTCGTGATCGCAGCGGACGATGCCGTCGATATCCGCTGGATCGAGTCCGGCATCTTCGATTGCTGCCATCGAAGCCTGAGCGGCGAGCTTCAGTTCGCTACGTCCCGATCGACGTGAAAAGTCAGTGGCACCGATCCCAACGATCGACGTGCGATCACGATGGCCGAAGTCGTCGGCTGTTCCTACCGCATTCCCCATGACACCAATCGAACACCAACAGACGGGGCTTCGTCAAATATTTCTTATGATAAATACCGCACAGGCCGCGTGGCTCAGCGCCACTCGACGAAATCATCCATCTTCGGGCCGATCTCGCCCTTGTAGAAATCGGAGACGGAGTACATGTGCTGCTGCGTCAATTCACGGGCCTTCAACGCATGCCCTGCGGCAACGGCCTTGGCGATCGCCCGGTGATCGGTCTCGATGATGATCCTTGCGTCGCGGGGGTCTGCATTGAGGATGACGTGGTGTGTGATGATTTCGCCTATCGCGCTCAGCGACAGTTGCAACACCCGATTGTCAGCCAACGCACCCATCACGAAGTGGAAATCGCTGTGACTCTGGACGAAATCAGCCTTCGACTCGTCGTGCAGGTGGGGCTGCTCGACGATGTATGGGGCCATTCCCGCCCTGACACGATCGCGGTCCGGATTGCGAGCCGCCAGCTCTGCAAGCATGCCTTCGGCAATCGCCCAGGCGTCGATCAGTTCAGCGTAGGTAGCACCGACGAGGTGATAGTAGAGCGTCGAGATACGGCCGAGATTTGCCGGATCGACCGTTCCGACGATCGGTCCCCCGCCCGGTCCGCGACGCAGGCTGATCAGACCCTGCACCTCGAGCAACCGCAGCCCTTCGCGCAGCGACTCCCTGCTCACAGCATATTTTTTCAGCATCACCGCTTCCGAAGGCAGGCTCGTTCCGCTCGGCAGATCGTTCTCGACGATGTCATGGATGATGTTCCGGGCGACGCTCTCCGACGTCTTCAATGGACGCAGCGCTGCTCCGCTGCTGAACACGATCGGCATCGATCCGCGGGGCACGGACGTGACCCGCTTGAGCTTTCTCTGAAGGGGGGATGTGTTGATCGCCGGCCGTTTTGGCATGGGCGACTTTACATGCTGCAGCATTCAACCCGGACGATCTCACGGCGAGGCACTTCACCGTATTCCTCATGCTGAATAAGGTCAGCCGATCATCATCTGGTCTTGACCAACGGGTCACTGACGGTGTTGAATCCTCATGACGATTTCGATTCGCATCGTCACGGGGTATCCCTCATTCAACTGCGGTCTCAAAGGGGAAGAGATGAACGAGCTCGATGGAAAAGTTGCCGTCGTCACCGGCAGCACGCGCGGCATCGGCCGCGCCATTGCCGAGGCGCTGCTGGCTGCCGGGGCAACGGTCGTACTGAGCGGTCGCTCACACGCCAAGGGTCAGCAGGCACTCGACGAGATCGGTGCAGGCGCCAACGCGCACTTCATCGCCTGTGATGCCGAGTCGCAAACCGACGTCGAGAAGCTCATCGATCAGTCGGTCGCGCAGTTCGGCACTGTCGACATCCTCGTCAACAACGCAGGTGGCTCCGACGGCTTCGCGCTCGTCCACGAACTCTCGGACGAGGCATGGAACAGGGCGCTCAACTGGAGCCTCAATTCGGCGTTCTGGGCGACTCGTCGTGCTCTGCCGTCGATGCTCGCCAACAAATGGGGCAGGGTGATCTTCATCTCGTCGGTCGAGAGCAAGGCAGCGATGACACCAGCCGCCAGCCACTACATCACCAGCAAGCACGCACTCAACGGTTTCGCCAAGGCGGTGGCACGCGAGTACGGCACCGAGGGCATCACCAGCAACGCCATCTGCCCTGGTGCCGTCGAGACCGACATGATGAAAGACGCCGGCAAGGCGGCGGCCGAGGCGATGGGCATCACCTACCAGCAGTTTCTCGACAACTATGCCAAGGACTCGATGATCAAGCGGATCAACACGGTCGAAGAGGTGGCGGCGATGGCACTACTGTTGGCCAGCCCGGCCGGCGGCGGAATCACCGGGGCGATGATGAACGTCGACGGCGGCACCTCCTCTTGGTGAAGGCCAACCGGAACTGAGTCCACCGGCCCGCCGCAATTCGCCGCACGTGGGTCGGTACGGTGCAGATCAGCGGGCCAGGCGCTTCCGGCGCAGAGGGGCGGTTGGCGTCCTAGCGATCGGCCAACCCATCGAATCGATCGATGGTTCCGATTCAACACCTCCGGCGAACGCACCAACGGTTCAGCCGCGCGTATACTGAGAACGGTTGCGACAGCACGGAACGTGGTGCAGCCAGGCGGGTGGAAATGTTCGGCTACAACCGCGAGGCGTTATCCTCCCGCCGACCCTGTCTGCGCGTCGTCGCATCAGCATTGCTCCTGGTTGCGATGATCGTGGCGGCGACATCCGTCGTTGTCAAACGAGCGACGGCACGATCGACGCACGTCCCGTTTGCGAGCGGATGCTCTTCAACCGGACTGTCAGACCCACCGACTGCCGGCGAATTGTCGGCGCAACTGACGCGGTGCTGGCCGCGCATCGACGGACATCCACTGGGGACCGCACCGAGCAGGACCACCCCGACCGCACCGGGTACCCCGACCACCACGACGGCACCGGGCGTGTCAACGTCGTCCCCGTTGGGATTTGCACGGACGGCCCAGCCCTCCGACCGCGTGCGGTGGCTCGGCTCCGCGACGTTCACCACGGGGGTCAACGTGCCGTGGTACACCTGGCCGTACTATGCCGGGCATGGTGACTTCGGCGGCGGCTCGACCGACGGAGTCGTCGCCGACCGGGCGCTGATCGCCAGCGGGTTTGCCAGGGTGCAAGCGACGGGAACCCACATGGTCCGCTGGTGGACGTTCGAGGGCGGAGCGTGGCAGATCAACCGAGCACCGGATGGCACACCGACCTCGCTCGATCCGGCGATCTATGCCGACTTCGACACGGCGGTTGCGCTCGCTGATCAATACGACCTGTTCTACGACTTCGTGCTGTTCGGTGCGGCAGACGACTTCCCGGCAACATGGCGCACCAACGCTGCCCAGCGTGCTGCACTCGGTCAAGTGCTTGCGCCACTCTTCGCCCACTACAGGGACAACCCGAGGGTGATGTCGTGGGAGATCTTCAACGAACCCGAGTGGCAGATCTGGAACAAGCCGGAGGTCACAGAAGCCGATACCACGGCGATGGCATCGGCGATCATCGCCTCATTGCGCGTCGCTGCGCCGAACACGCTGGTGACCGTCGGTTCCGCAGTGGTCGGTTCGTACAACGGTGCACAGACGACCGGGATCAACATGTGGAAACACGTCGACCTCGACTTCTACAGTCCGCACTGGTATGACCAACAGGTCAACCCCACGAGCGTCTGTGCGCTCTGCACCGACGCGCCTTCGCTGCAGGCGCTGTACGGAACGACCAAACCGATCGTCATCGGTGAATACGAAGAAGGTGCCGGCGCGAACCAACAGATCGACCTTGCGCGCATCGGCCAGTGGTACGCGAAGGGTTTCGCCGGGGCGTGGGGCTGGTCGCTGTTCCCAAGCCAGACGGGAGACGGCTTCACCACCGACTTCGGTGCACTGACCGCCTTCAACGCCTCGAAGTCGGATATCGGGCCGCGAACGCCGTGAGCCTGGATGCCGAACAACTCGCCGAGGTCAACTCGCCGAGGTCGGCTCGTCGGAGCCAACGGTTCCGAGGAGGTCTGCGCTCGCGGCCAAGGCCGTTGCCAACATCGCAGCCCGTTCGATTACCGCCTGCAGGTAGTGACCGGCAACGACACTTTTCCCGGGAAGCGGCGGATCGCCGAGCGAACGCAGCAACGCTCCGGCGTCGTGCGACGGCACGATCGGGCGCAGCGGGGGCAGTGAAGGGACCGACTTCCACATGTCCTGCAGTCGCGGCTCGTTCGGTCGCCCTGGACGACGTTGGTTGAGTTTCTTTCGTTGCTGTGTACTCACGTGGGGGCGCTCATTGATGTTCCTCTTCCGTCAACATCTCGTCAGGTCTGAGTCCGAGGGCGACGCGCAGTTGCTTCGTGTCGAGGTCGCTGAGCGAACTCGATTTCGGGAGCACCAGTTCGGCAATGTGACGCTTGCCGGCGACCACTTCCTCGACACGCTCGTCGACGGTGCCGGGACAGACGAGGCGATGTGACACGACCGTCTTGGTCTGGCCGATGCGCCAGGCGCGATCGCGTGCCTGATCCTCGACAGCCGGGTTCCACCAACGGTCGTAGAGGACGACGTGGCTGGCCGCCGTGAGGTTGAGGCCGGTCCCGCCCGCCTTCAGCGACAGCACCAGCGCACCCGCACCGCTGCCGTTCTGGAAATCCTCGACGA
>Ga0123338_10002651_pt1 | contig 16641 bp, 16 predicted proteins | sample grotaG_FD_89793 | JGI IMG/M metagenome (GOLD analysis project Ga0123338, IMG submission 89793) | Glacier valley bacterial and archeal communities from Borup Fiord, Nunavut, Canada, to study Microbial Dark Matter (Phase II) -... | ecosystem: Environmental > Aquatic > Freshwater > Ice > Glacier ...
CTGCCGGGACAGGAACGCCTGCCGATGCGGCGACCGCGGGCTCGCTCGCGTCGGCGACGTGTTCGGCCGTTGCACCTGCCCGTGTAGCACGTGGCGCTGGTTCCCCTTCGGCGAGCAGCAGGCCGACCACCTGGCCGCAGGCGAACGTGTCGCCTTCTGCACCGATCCGGTGCAGCCTGCCGGATTCGCTCGCCTCGACCTCGCTCTCGACCTTGTCCGTCTCGATCAGCATCACCGGCATGCCAGGTCGGACGGGTGTTCCGTCGGCGACGAGCCACTGCAGGATCGTGCCCTGCTCCATGGTGAGGCCGAGCTTGGGCATCAGGAACTCATTGGGCATGGTCGCCCTCCCGTTCTGCGAAGAGATCGTCGGCGGCGGCCATCAGCAGGACCGCCTCGACGTCGATGATCAACGGTCCCGTCGACTCGACCCGCGCGGTGACGCGAACGTCGGGACCGATCCTGCGGTCGCGTTCTCCGTCGAAGGCGAGCACGCCGGGACCTTCGACCTCGACGCGCTGCCCGTCGCCAAGCGGAACGACCTCGGCGATCTCGACGGTGGTGAACGAGCCAGGGGCGAGCGGGACGCGGATCCGTCGCCCGCCGGCACCAAGACGGACGAGGACGCCGCCAGGCGACCACCGATCAACAGGGTGGATGCGACCGGCGATGCTCGACAGCCCCGTAGATGCCGGGCTTGCACTGCATGCGACCACCACACGAACCGCCGCCGGATCGAGCACCGCACGGGTGCCGACGAATGTCGCCTCGATGAGCGCGAGATCGACGAGTGCGAGGTCGTCGACGATTCCGTCGGCCGTCCAGATCGTCGTGGCTATTCGTTTGCTGCGCCGACTGACGGTCGCGATGTCGATCGCTCCACCGGCGACGAAGCCGGCTGCTGCGCCTGCCGATGTCGCGTCGACGAAGCGAGGATAGACGTTGTTCGTACCCGTCGAGATGGCGATCAGCGGGGCGTCCGGCCAGCCGAGGGCGACGTCGCGGCAGGTGCCGTCGCCGCCGAGGACGATCAACGCGCCGACGTCCTCCTTCCACATCCGTGACGCTGCAGCGACGGTGTCGTCGCGTGAACCGTGCACGACAGAGTCGATGACTGCCGCGCGGCAGCCGAGGCCGGCAGTCGCACGGGCTGCGAGATGGTGGGGATCGGGGGCAAGCAACACCCGGTCTGCGCCGCTCTCCAGCGCAGCGATCACACAGCGTTTGACGATGTCGATCTTGCTGCTGTCCGAGGTGTGGCTTGCGGCCGTCACCAGCCGACGGATGTCCTTGCCGGCAATCGGATTGGCGATCACCCCGACCGTGCCACGCATCGGTCAGCGACCGACCAGTGAACGCTCGAGAACGGCGCGGATCCCGTTGGCGATCGACAGCGCATCAGGCACGTAGTACTGTTCGAGCGCCGGGCTGAAGGGGACGGGAGAGAACGGCGCGGCGACACGCATCACCGGTGCGTCGAGGTAGTCGAAGGCCTCCTCCTGGATCTGCGCAGCGATCTCCGCACCGAGCCCACCGAAGCGAACCGCTTCGTGGACGACGACGACGTGGTTCGTCTGTTTGACCGATGCGACGATCGTTGCCGTGTCGAGCGGCTGCAGGGTCCGCAGATCGACGACCTCGCATTCGATCCCATCGGCGGCGAGGGTCTTCGCGGCGGTGAGTGATTCGTTCAGCATCCGCCCGTAGGCGATGATCGTGACGTCTTTTCCGCTGCGGGCGATGTGCGCCGTGCCGAGCGGGATCTCGTAGTTCTCCTCCGGCACGATGCCGTTCATGCCGAGCAGTCTCTTGTGCTTGATCATGACCGTCGGGTTGTCCTCGCGTATGCAAGCGGTCATCAACCCCTTCATGTCGTACGGATTGGATGGGTAGACGACCTTCAAGCCGGGGATGTGACAGAGCAGTGCCTCCAGTGACTGGCTGTGCTGGGCCGCAGCCGATAGGCCTGCGCCGGCGGCCGTCGTGATCGTCAGCGGCAGTGTTGCGCTGCCACCGAACATGTACTTCAGCTTCGCCGCCTGGTTGACGATCTGGTCCATCGCCACGCAGACGAAATCCATGAACATCAGATCGACGATCGGGCGGAGCCCCGTCACCGCGGCACCGATGCCGAGGCCGACGATCGCCTGTTCGCTGATCGGCGTGTCGACGACCCGATCGACGCCGAAGGTCGCCTGCAAACCGGCGTACGTCCCGAACACCCCACCGAACGCACCGATGTCCTCACCGGCGGCAAACACGTTCCCGTCTGCCTCCATCGCCTGACGGACCGCCTCGTTGAACGCTCCCGCATAGCTCAATTTGCGGTCGGTCACGACGCACCTCCGTTCATACCGATGCTGGCCTTCGTGGTGTACACGTCGACCAGCAACTGGTCCGGTTCGGGGAGCGGGCTGTCCTCGGCGAAGGCGATCGCCGTGGCGATGTCGTCGCGCAGCGCTGACCACACCTGTTCGATGTCAGCGGCTGTCGCCGTGCCGACGTCGATCAGCTTCTCTTCGAACGAGAAGATCGGGTCACGCTGCTTCCACACGGCGACCTCGTCGTCGGTGCGGTACTTGAGCCCGAGATTCTGCACACCGTGATGGTTGTAGAAGCGGTACGTCTTGGCCTCGATCAACGACGGCCCACCCCCGGCACGCGCCCTGGCGACCGCTTCGAGGGTGGCTTCGTGGACAGCGACCACGTCCATGCCGTCGACGATCACACCGGGCATCCCGTACCCGACGGCGCGGTCGACGATGTCGGTGATCGCCATCGTCCTGTCTCGTCTCGTGAACTCGCCATACTCGTTGTTCTCGCAGGCGAACACGATCGGGAGGTGCAGCGCGCACGCCATGTTCGCCGCCTCGTGAAAGGCGCCGATGTTCGTCGCACCGTCGCCGAAGAAGGCGACGGCGACCTGGCCACGCTTGCGATACTTGTCGGCGAAGGCGGCGCCGACGGCGATGGGAGTACCGGCACCGACGATGCCGTTGGCGCCGAGCATGCCGAGCGACAGGTCGCTGATGTGCATCGACCCGCCCTTGCCCTTGCAGTAACCGGTCGCCTTGCCCATCAGTTCGGCCATCATGCGGTTGAAGTCGCCACCCTTGGCGACGAGGTGGCCGTGTCCGCGGTGCGTCGACGTGATGTGATCGTCGTCGTTCAGCGCAGTGCAGACGCCGGCGGCGACGGCTTCCTCCCCGACGTAGAGGTGCAGGAAGCCTGGCAGTTTCGCCGCTTCGGCGAGGCGACCCGCCGCCTCCTCGAACAATCGGATCCGTACCATGCGGCGATGCAGGTCCATCTGCACATCTCTCGTCAGTTCCATCAGTCGGTGCCTTTCTTCAGCTCGTCGCGCCGCGTGCCCAGCGCAGCGAGCGACGTAACAGTTCGTAGTAGACGGGCTTGTCCCACGAGCACCGCTCGAGATGCGGGTAGTAATCGAGGACGGGAACCATGTCGTAGTGGCCGCGACAATGCCCGAGCGTATTGTAGAGAATGGCGCCGGCGCCGAGGTCACGCGTGTACATCACGAGGTGCTGCGAATCGGTGGCAGTCCAGTCGCTTTCGACGAAACCCTTGGCGTCGCCCTGCCACACCGTGTGCAGCAGCGGACGCAGGGCTGCCCGATCGGCGTACTCGCTGAGGTACAGCTCGTCGTCGGTCTCGAACGGCTCGACGCCCTTCACCAGCCAGTGTTCGGGGTCCGTCACCTCGACCGTGTACGGCTGGATCGGCGGGTGGGCGATGAACTGACTGCCGAGTGTTTGGGCCCACAGCGGGAATACCCTGGGTGAGTAGACACCGTGCGGCCCGCCGAGATCGAGCGCAGCGTTCGTGCCGTGCAGCGCAACCCATCGTCCGCCGCCCTCGACCCACTGGCGTATCGTCGCCTGGGCATCGGGAGACGGCCTGACGTCGCACGTGTAACTGACGAGGATGCTGCCACTGGCAATTGCGGCTGCGTCTTCGTAGTCGGGTTGCACGCGCACACGAAATTCGTCGTGCTCGCCGAGTAGACCGAGCAGCTCGCGCCTGGCGAAGTCGATGTCGTGATACTTGCCGCCGGCGACGAGCGTGACGCCGATGCGCGAACCGTGACCTGTGCCCACGACAGCGGTCCTAGAAGTTGACGCGCTTGAGGAAGCCGCCGTCGACGGTGAGGTTGACCCCGTTGATGTGACTCGCCCGTGCGCTGGCGAGGAAGGTGACTGCGTCGGCGACGTCCTGGGCGAGCCCGAGCTGACCGCCGGGGTGATTGCGCTCCGTCGCCTCGTAGAACGCCGCCATCCGCTGTTTGATCCCGTCCCAGTCGCCTCCCTCGATGAAGATCGGGCCGGGGGAGACGACGTTGCAGCGCACCCCCTTTGCGCCAAGCGTCTGCGCCTGACCGAGAGTCCAGTTCGTCACTGCCGACTTGAATGCGCTGTAGCTGTTCGAGCCGCTGGCGAAGTGCTCTGAGGTCGCCGTCGTGCTGATGCTGATGACGGTGCCGCCGCCGTCGACGAGCGCCGCCGTCGCTGCGTCGACGCCATGGACGAGCGCCATCAGATCGATGTGGAAGTTCTTCTCCCACCCGTCGAGCGAACGGGCCGGCTTTCCGGACGTGTTGTGCACATAGATGTCGATGCCGCCGAGTTGCTCGGCGGAGCTGTCGACCCATGCCCTCAGACTCGCTGCATCCGCCGCATCCACCGCCGCACCCACCACGGTGCCGTTCGCCGACATCGCTGTCAACGCAGTCGCGACGTCGTCGGCGGTACGGGCGCAGATCGCGACCGAGGCACCTTCTGCGAGCAGCGTCTCGGCGATCGCCCGTCCGATGCCCTTCGTCGAACCGGTGACGAGCGCCCGCTTTCCCTGCAATCCGAGATCCATCTCAACCCTCCAAGAAGTTGTCCGTGTTGGTGCGATCAGCGAATTGATCAACTGATCACTTCTTCATCATGCCAGACTCGCAGCGGCTGGGCCATACTTGGAGCGTGACCAAGAAGACGACGAAGAAGAAGGTTGCGCCCCGCCTCGGACGGCCACCGGCGACTGATTCGGCCGGCACCCGACAACGCATCCTCGACATCGCCCGTCTCGCCTTTGCCGCACGTGGCTACGACGCCTCGACGAACCGCAGCGTCGGTGCCGATGCCGGCATCACCGCTGGTGCGATCTACCACTATTTCGGCTCGAAGCTCGACCTCTACATCGCCGTCCACGACGACGTACAGGAGCGGGTGTACACGCAATTCAGCGACGCGATCAGCACGCCCCCGACGTTCCGAACGAAGATCGAAGCGGTGCTCGAAGCAGCGCACGAGATGAACAAGGAAGATCCTTCGCTCGCCCAGTTCCTCGGCGCACTGCGCGTCGACATGCGCCGCAACCCCGAACTGAAAGCAGCGCTGCAGCACTATGCCGTCGCCCGCTTGGAGTTCTTCGACCGCATCGTCGACCACGGCGTCACGACTGGCGAGATCGACCCGTCGCAGCGCGCCGAGGTCAGCGCGCTCGTCCTCGTCCTATTGATCGGCCTCACCGACGCCGTCTCCGGCAACCCGAGCACCCATCGCCATGCCGTCGACGCGATCAAAGCGCTGCTCGAGGGCAAGCTCATCCGGGACGTCTCCTGAATCAGACGAGGAGCCAGCCGCCATCGACGGCGATGGTCTGGCCGGTGACGTACGACGACATCTCCGAGCTGAGGTAGAGCACCGCTCTGGCAATGTCGTCGGGTGTGCCGACGCGGGCGAGCGGGATGTTGCTCGAGCGCTGTTTCATCAGCGGTCCCATCAGCCCGCTGACGGATGAGTCGACCGGCCACAGCGGCGGGAGTTCGCCAGAGCGAATCCTGGCGAGCGTCGGAACGGGCACGTAGCCGGGCGCGACGGAATTGACGCGAATGCCGTGGGGGGCGAGGTCGACCGCCAGCGAGCGGGTGAAGTGGATGACACCGGCCTTGGCGGAGTCGTAGCCGGTGCCGAGGCACACCAGCAGCCCGTCGACAGAGGAGATGTTGACGATCGTCCCTGGCCGGGGAGTGGCCCCCTTGACCATCGCTGTCGCCGCTGCCTTCGAGCAGTTGAAGACACCCGCAAGGTTGACGTCGATCGAGCGCTTCCAACTCTCGTGTGACTGGTCGAGGATGCTGCCGGCCTCGCGATAGGTTCCAGCGTTGTTGACGAGCAGGTCGATGCCGCCGAGGCCGGCCATCGCCTCGTTCACGCTGGACGGGTCGGTGACGTCGAGGAACACGGCGTCACCGCCGATCTCGTCGGCGACGCGACTGGCGCCTTCGACATCGATGTCGCCGATCGTGACCGTTGCCCCGGCGGCGGCAAGGAGGCGGGCGATGCCTTCGCCGATGCCGGTGGCACCGCCGGTGACGAGCGCAATCCGGCCGTCCAACGAAAATAATTGATCAATTGGAGAATTCATCTCACCAACGTAGCCGATCGATGTATTCTGCCCACATGGACGCCGGGGAAGCGCTTGGAGCGAAGGCGCTCGCAGGGACCTACTCGCACCTCGAACACGCCAACGAGCTCGAGCCGGCTGCCGGCCACCACCACCTCCTGCAACACTGTCCGATCCATCGGGAGGAATCCCACGATCCGCCCTTCTACGTGGTCAGCCGTCACGCCGACGTGCTGGCGATGCTGACCGACCCGGAGCTGTGGAACAACAGGGACGGCTCCGGCGTGTTCTTCCAGCGCGGCGGTGTGCTCGGCGGCGCAGACGGTGACGACCATCGTCGCCAGCGCAAGGTGCTCCAGGACGGCTTCCGGCCGACGTCGATCGACGCGCTGGCGCCGCGGGTGCAGCAGATCGCCGACGAGATCTGGGCGGAAGCCTTCGGTGCCGACGGTGAGGGTGACTTCGTGCACCTGTTCGCCTTCACCTTTCCGGCGATCGTCATCGCCGAACTGCTCGGCGTCGCTGCGCAGGATCGTGAGCGGTTCGGTGCGTGGTCGAACGACATCGTCAGCGGTCTCGGTCTGGGCGGCGATCCGGCCAAAGCCGAGGCAGCCACTGTCGGGATCTATGCGATCGTCGACGCGCTCGTCGCCGAACGGACACCGTCGATCGAGCGGGGCGAGACAGTCCCGGACGACATGATCAGTGTGCTCACCCGCGCCTATCTCGCCGGCACGCTCGAATACGGCGAGCTCCGGCGGCTCTGCCAGCAGCTGTTGGTTGCCGGTCACGAGACGACGGCGAGTCTCATCAGCTTCATGCTCTACCGACTGATCGAACATCCGGCTCTTGCCGCGCAACTGCGCGACGATTCATTACTGCTCGACGTGGCGATCGAGGAGTTCCTGCGTCACGAGTCGCCCGTGCAGGGTTTGTTCCGCACCAACGCTCGCGCCTGCCCGCTCGGCGACGACGTGCTCGAAGAACGCACCAAGGTGCAGGTACTGTTCGCCGCAGCAAACCGGGATCCGCAGGTGTGGGAAGCACCGGACGAGATCCGCTTCGATCGCAAGGGAAAGCGTCAGCACCTCGCCTTCGGATGGGGCACGCACCACTGCATCGGTGCCGCCCTCGCCAGGCAGGAGGCGCGTGTCGCCCTCCGTCTGATGGTCGAGCGTTTCGATTGCGTCGAGCTCATCGGGGCCGTGGCGGTCAACCAGCCATTCGTGCTTCGCGGGCTGACGACGATGCCGATCCGGTGGACCGTTCGTTGAACCTGCGGCGCGTGGCGATCGTCACCGGCGCCGCATCTGGCATCGGCCGGGCGACTGCCGAACTGCTCGTCTCGCGCGGCTTCGGTGTTGTCGCCGTCGACCTCAGCGAGGAGCGGTTGGAGTGGTCCGGTGGCGATGAGCGGATCGCAATCGTTGCTGGCGACGTGTGCTCCGAGGAGCTCAACGCGCTGGCGGTTGCCACTGCCGTCGAGCGATTCGGCCGCCTCGACGCTGCCGTACTCAATGCCGGCATTCCAGCACGGGGCGACCTGATCGAGAGCTCGCTCGACGCATTCGACCGGTCGATCGAGGTCAACGTCCGCGCCGTGCTGCTCGGTATCCGTGCCGCTGTCCCGGCGATGCGCCTCGCCGGTGGCGGACGGATCAGCGTCACCGCTTCGACGTCGGGCCTCGGCGGCGATCCGTCGATGTGGGCGTACAACGCGGCGAAGGCTGCAGCGATCAATCTGGTCCGCGCCGCCGCCGTCGATCTCGCCGCCCAGGACATCACCGTCAACGCCGTCTGTCCCGGTCCCACCGAGACGCCGATGACCGCAGCGATCACGAGCGCATCGCAGCGCTACGACGAACTGCGTCGGGCGATCCCTGCGCAGCGATGGGGCCGTCCGCAGGAGATCGCCGCCGTGATCGCCTTCCTCGTCTCCGCCGAGGCCAGCTTCATCACCGGCGCCGTCATTCCCGTCGACAGCGGCATCACCGCCAACACCGGCCAGTTCCGGCCGGTCGAACGCCAAGGAGCAATCACCGCATGAGCGACGTCAAGAACCACGAGGTGGAAAGCCACGAGGTGGAAAGCCACGATCTCCAGAACTACGAGGATGTCACGGTGTACGGCCTCGACGACGACATCGAGGAGGAACTGCTGCTCGCTCACAACGAGTGCACATTCATCTGGTCGAACAAGGAGGGCTGGCCGGTCGGCGTGATCATGTCGTACGTCTGGCGCAACGGCAGCTTCTGGCTCACCGCGTCCAGTCAAAGGGCGCGCATCGCTGCGGTTCGGCGCGACCCGAGGGTGTGCATCGTCGTCACCTCGACGGGCTCTCCGCTGCCACGCAACAAGACGGTCACATGGAAGGGCACCTGCGTCCTGCACGACAGCGCGAAGGTCAAAGCGTGGTTTTACCCGGCGCTGGCCGCGGCGCTGCGCGGTGACGATCCAGTGCAGCGCGACGCATTTGCCGAGTTCCTCGACTCACCACGACGGGTCATCCTCGAGGTCCAGCCGGAGCAGCGGATCGGGTACGACGGGGCCAAGATGGGCAAGGCGACGGCGGAGTGGATCGCCAACCGCGTTGCCACTCGCTGAAGCTTCGCAAGAGGTTCAGCTGCCGCTAGCAGCGAGCACGGGTAGGAACATCTCGGGGACGTCGAGCCACGCTTCGGCGTCGGCGATACCGGACCAGAAGTTGTGCTCGATGATGAAGTCGGCGTAGCCGTGGCTGGCAGCCTCTGACGCTTCATCGGCGAGACGCACGACGACGTCTCCAGCCGGCGTCGGCGCAAGCGGAAACTGCGCAAATGCCCGGTGGTGCATCGTCAGCGGTGCCTGTTCCACGGACCGCCGCGTATTCATCTCGTCGAGGATGACCTTGGACGTGGCGACAGGCATCCCGGCCGGATTCCACCCGTCGAACTGGCGAACGGTCCGCTCCAAGCCGGCCGGGCTCCACAATCCGGACAGCAGCGCCGGCCGTGGGCGCTGCACCGGTTTGGGGCGGAGCAGGGTCTGCGGGATCGTGAAGAACGGCCCGTGGTGCTCGACGGGATCGTCGGCCCAGCATGTGCAGAGCGCAGCGACGAAGTCGTCCATTCGTGCCCCACGCGTGGCGACGTCGGTGCCCGACGCAGCGTGCTCCTCGGCGGACCAACCGGCCCCGAGCCCCACTGCGAGCCGCCCTCCGCAGAGCAGGTCGATCGTCGCCAGTCGCTGGGCGAGCGGTGCCGGCCAATGATTGCCGGCGACGAGCACCGATGTTCCGAGCAGCGGTGTCGTCGTCCATATGGCGACTGCAGTGAGCAGTTCCAGTGGGGCGAGCACGCTGCGGTACTGCGGCGGGATCGGAGCGCCAGTGCGTCCGCCGTAGCCGCGCGCCGGCGACAGCGGCCAGAGGAAATGGTCCTGCACCCACAGGCTGCCGTACCCGAGTGCTTCAGCGCGCGTCGTGAAGCCTCGGAGGATGTCGACGGTGATGCCCTCTCCGAGCTGCGGGAGACACAAGCCGATCCTCACCTGTCGACCTCGGCGTCCGCCGTCGCCGAACCGAGAGCCGCCGACGAACCGAGGGTCGCCGGCGAGGAAGTCGATGCGGCCGCCCACCCGATTGCATTGCTCAACACCCGCCGGAAGCTGGGATCGGCGTACGTCTGCGGGCCATCCCCGAACTGCAGGTAGATGACCGGAGAGGCGCCGGCGTGCTTGACCCACCCGACGAGCGGGCTGCCCGGCGGATGGCGCCATCCTTCGTTGGAATTCCGTTTGCCGCGGATTGCCAGATCAGCCGAGAAGAACTGGCTCGAGTCGGACATGTCGAAGGTTGTCCGCATCAGCGGAGTGATCTCGTCGGTGAGCACCGGGAAGCAGTACAGCTCGTCGGTGATGGTGAACTGCCGCCCGAGGCCGGCACAGACCGGGTGGTCCGGCTCCAGCACCTCGACCGTGTGGCGGACATCGAAGCGGTAGCCGGAGTCGGGATAGTCGATGCCCTGCAGCGTCGCCGGCGCGTAGTGGAAGCGGCCGCCGACGATGCCGGCGAACTCAGGCCATGCAGGCCAACTGGCGACGGCGTGGTGGAGGAAGACGAGCCCGGTGCCGTGGTTGCAGAGCTGTTCGAACACGCCGCGTTGTTCGGCGGTGGGTGGCACCGCTTCCATCGGCGGGTCCGACCCGGTGAAGCGGATGCCCGGCATGTCGTAGAAGACGATGACATCGTGCCCGACGACGGGATTGGTGGCAGCGGTCCAGGTGATGCCTGGCAGCGCGTCGAAGACTGCGAAGAACGGCCCTGCCTCGAACGGATGGCCGCCGGTGACCACGAGAACATCGATCTTCGGCGCGTGCTCGGCATCACCCATCGGACCTCTTCCCGTGTATGGTGAAAATTAATAATTGTCCAGTCGATTGATTATGTCACAGTCGGGAGTCGAGATGTCCATCGTCGATGATCTGCGGGTCGCCCACGCCAACGCCGAGAAGTGGAACATCGCCTATCCGGACGGCGTCGAGTTCGCCGAGCATCACGCCGTGGACGTCGAACAGACCCGTATCCCGACGGCGCGCTACACGTCGGGCGACTTCCTTCGCGACGAGCTCGCCGGAGTGTGGAACCGTACGTGGCAGATGGCCTGCCGCAGCGAGGACATCCCCCATCCCGGCGACCACATCGGCTACACGATCGCCGATCAGGAATGGCTCGTCGTCCGCCAGCCTGACGGATCGGTGAAGACGTTCGCCAATGCCTGCCGCCACCGCGGCAACATGATCAAGGTCGGGTGCGGTTCGTCGCACGAGTTGCGCTGCCAGTACCACCACTGGTGCTGGAACCTCGACGGTTCATTGCACGACGTTCCGGACCGCCACCTCTTCGTCGGCATCGTCGACGAAGAGTACGCATTGAACGAGGCGGCCTGCGAGGAGTGGGGCGGCTTCGTGTTCATCAACCCGGCCGGCGCCGGCGCGATGCCGCTACGCGAGTACCTCGGAGCGGTCGCCGATCAACTCGAGCCGTACCACCTCGAATCGATGCGCGCGTTGATGAGCATCAGCACTGATCTCGCCTGCAACTGGAAGGTCGCCGTCGAGGCATTTCTCGAGGTGTACCACGTGCAGGGAATTCACCCGCAGCTGATGCCGATGCTCGACGAGGTCAACACCGCCTACGAGATCATCGGGCTGCACAGTCGGATGATCGTGCCGTTCGGTGTTCCGTCGATGCGTCTCGAGCATGTCGAAGAGTTCGAGGTTTACGAGGCGTTCGCCCAGCAGTCCGGTTCGACGGTCGCCAATCGTGCCGATCGCAGTGGCAACGGGGGCGCCGGTTACAAGACCGATCCGGTCAGCGTCGAGGGCCTCTTCGACAGCGCAGGCAATCGCATCGGTGACGAAGACGTCCGCCAGTACCTGATCACCACGACCGCATCGAAAGGTGCGGAGATGGGTCACGACTACTCCGGCCTCAGCCGAGACCAGTTGATCGACGACTACCACTACCTGATCTTTCCTGGCCTCGTGTTCAACACCCATGCCGGTGGTTTCCTGCTGTTCCGTGTCCGCCCCCATGCGACCGATCCCGATCGCTGCTGGTTCGATGTGTGGCGTTTCGCCTCGCCGGACGCTGCACGGCCGGCACCGGATCCGGTCCCGAACATCTGGGTCGACCAGGGCGCAGGCAGCTTCGGGCAGGTACTCGATCAGGACTTCGAGAACCTGCCACGCGTGCAACGTGGCATGCACTCGACGTCGTTGCAACACGTCACGCTGAGCTTCCAGGAGGCGCGCGTGATCCACGTCCACCGGGCGATCGACCAGTTGCTCGCCGCATCTCGCGCCTGACTACGTTCACACCGGAGTGCGGTGACGACGGCTGCCGCCGTCACGACACTCGGGTGCTGCGGTGACACTCGGGTGCTATCAGAGCGGTTCGACGGCGAGGCGGTGGTTGGCGACCTGCGGGCCGCCGATCCAGCCGCACAGCTGCGGGTCGCACTGCTTGAGCTGACCGGAGATCCAACGGCCGTCGGTTCCGAAGATGCCGACCCGGTCGTCGAGGGTCACGCGGATATGACCGGCGCCGTCCTGCTCGTACAACGCCCTGGTGAACGGATGGATGATCCCTCTCATGACTCGCCCCTCACTGCTCGCTCCTCATGATGGTTTCACGCTGACCCATTCGCCGAGTGTGTCGTGGAGCCACCTGATCTTCGACTCCTGATACGAAGCGAGCGTGATGCCGGGCTTGAACGTCGTCTCCAGGCCACGTTGCACCTTCGACATGTTGAACGTGTCCTGATCGAACACCTTGGCAAGCATTCCCAGCTCCGGCGCGCTCGTCCACGGGTCGTTGACGCCGAGTGCATGCACGCTTGCCGGAGGTGGTCGTTCACCGGAGAACGGCGAGAGGAAGAGCACTTCCATGATCGCGCTGCGATGGTCGTCGCCGTTGGGGCGGAAGCGGTAGACGATTCGGTTGAACGCACCCCATGGGTGGAAGTTCGGGAACAGCGTGTAGTCGAGGCTGTCCATCATTTCGGCGTCGCTCATCGAATCGACGCGGTCACCGACGACCGCACGCCACCGTTCGCGTGATGCGGCGGCGGCCGTGGATCGTGCGGTTTCGCCGTCGGCGATCGGGAACGGGAGCATTTGATCGACACGGACGTCGAGCATCGAGCGCAGCATTTCCTCCTCGGTCGGCTTCCAATCGAGCAACGGGCTCGGGGTGCCGCCAGGCGTGAGCACCCGCGAGAACGTGTCCCACACGTCGACCTGCGAGTTGGTGTCACCGAGGTAGGGAAGAATTTGCGGATGCGTCCCACTGACGTGATATGCCTCGCAGAACGCCTCCTGGGTGATCTTCCAGTTGGCTTCGATGATCTTGGTGACGTGGGCCTCGACATATCGGTGCTCGAGATCCCACACCTCGAACTGCTCTGCCATCTCGCCGATGAAGTCCATCAACGGGGCGGCGTGCGGATCGGGATTGATGAACACGAAACCGGCCCAGGTTCCCACCGCACATTCGGGGAGGTGGAAGTCGTCCTTGCCGCGCTCGTCGACGTGGGGAAAATCCCACGCTGCCGGAACGTCTGCGAGCGTGCCGTCGAGCGCCCAGGCGAAACCGTGGAACGGGCAGCGGAGCTCGGAGCAGTTGCCGTCGTAGTCCTTTAACCGACGGCCTCGGTGCAGGCATGCGTTGGGGTAGGCCTTGATGCTGCCGTCCGGTGCGCGGGCGACGACAAAGGAGAGATTGGCGATGTCGTAGACGATGAAGTCGCCGGGGGAGGGGATGTGCTCGACCCGACAGGCGAACTGCCAGACGCGCATCCACAACTGCTCGACCTCTGCTCGGTGCCACTCGCGGCTCGTGTACCGCTCGATCGGGATGTCGGCGTTGCCGAGGAACCGTGTCGATTCGAGGCGGAGTACGTCCGGCACGGGATGGGTGTCGCCGTCCAGGAGTTGTTGATAGGTGATGCCCGGCGAACGTGCCTGGCGTGTTTCGGCTACTGTCATGGGCCCATTATTAACCATCGGATTACTTTCGTCCAGCGAAAGCTATAGTTGTCTCGTGGCCGGGGGGGCTGTGCAGCATGCCGGGGAGGTGTCGAGGCGTTTCGATGAGTGTGACGACAGGCCCTGCGGAGAACTGGGCAACGCTGTGGGAAGCGATCGCCGCCCGTCAGCCGGAGCACGTCGCTGTTGTCGTCGGCGATCACCGGCTCACCTGGCGGTCGCTCGATGATCGCGCTGCGCGGCTCGCCAACGCCCTCGATCAACGCGGCATCGGCGCGGACGCCAAGGTCGCCCAACTGATGTTCAACTGCCCTGAGTATCTCGAGTCGTCGTACGCCGCATTCAAGGTCAGGGCAAGCACGGTGAACGTCAATTACCGCTACCGCGCCGCTGAGATCGTGCACGTCGCCAGTGACTCAGGTGCACGGGCATTGTTTTTCCACGGTGCATTCGCCGATGTGGTGGACGAAGCCCGCCGCTCGCTCCCGGAGCTGACGATGCTCGTGCAGGTCGAAGACGGCGACGCTGCAGAGCTGCTCGACGGCGCGGTGCGGTACGAGGATCTGATCGCCGATAACGAGCCGGCCAAACCGGTCGCCAGAAGCGGGTCGGACGAACTGCTGCTCTACACCGGTGGAACGACCGGCTCTCCGAAAGGCGTTGTCTGGCGCCACGACGACCTGTTCACGGCAATGGCGTTCGCCGGATACGCTCCGCTGGGCATCCCCGTCCCGTCGAGCGCCTCCGAGGTGGGCGAGATCGCCGCCCGGCTGAACGCAGCTGGATCGAGCCCGGTGAACATGACCGCACCGCCGCTGATGCATGGCACTGCGCTGTTCCTGGCGATGTCGACCTTCGTGCTCGGCGGGACGGTCGTGCTCCTCGCAGGACGTCGCTTCGATCCCGCAGAGCTGCTCCGCCTGATCGAGCGAGAGCACGTCACCCAGCTGTCGATCGTCGGTGACGCCTTCGCCCGTCCGATCGTCACCGAACTACAGCGCGCAGAGTCACGGGCGATCGACCATCCCTGCAACGACCACCAACAGGACCAGGACCATGACCATGACCATGACCATGACCATGACCACTACGACATCACCAGCCTGACGAGGATCATGTCGACCGGCGCGACGCTCTCGTCGACGTACAAGCGCGAGCTGATGAAACGGGCGACGCGTGCGACCGTCGTCGACATGATCGGTGCCTCGGAGGGCGGTCCGTTCGCGATGGCGATGACGCTGCCGGGAACCGATCCGGTGGCAACGGCGAAGTTCACGGCGACACCTGTGACGGCCTTGTTCGATCCGGACACATGGCAACCGATCGAACGGGGGAGTGGAGTCGAAGGGGTGCTGGCGGCGACGGGACCGATCCCGCTCGGCTACTACCGCGATCCGACGAAAACGGCGGCGACCTTCCGCACGATCGGCGGTATCCGCTACAGCATCCCCGGTGACCACGCGGTGATCGACCTCGACGGCACGGTGCACCTGCTCGGGCGGGGGTCCGTGTGTATCAACTCCGGCGGCGAGAAGGTCTATCCCGAAGAGGTCGAAGTCGTCGCCCGTCGATTCGCCGGCGTCGAGGACTGCGTCGTCGTCGGTGTGGCCGACGATCGATTCGGCGAGATCGTCGTGCTGGTCGCCTCGCTGACGCCAGGCACGAGCACCGACGAGCGGAGCATCATCGATCATGTCAGCTCGCAACTCGCCTCCTACAAGGCGCCGCGCCGCGTCGTCATCGTCGATCACTTCTATCGCAGCCCGTCAGGCAAGGCCGACTACCGGTGGGCGCGCAACGTTGCAGAGACCACACTCGCCATCGAGCAGGGTCCGGAGGCGCCGTGCTCGCAGCACTGATTGTCGCCAAGCAGCAGGTCGAACTACGCGACTTCCCAGATCCGGTTCCAGCCGACACCGGTGTCGTCGTCGACATCGCCCTGTGTGGCATCTGCGGCACCGACGTGCATGCCTACCAGAGCGGCAAGCCATATAACCCGGCGATCTGCGGCCATGAGTGGGCGGGAACGATCAGCGCTGTCGGCGGCGATGTCCACGACTTCTCGGAGGGTGACCGGGTCGTCGTCGGTGCAGCGCCGGCCTGCGGTGCATGCGAGGCGTGTCGCGCCGGCCAGGCAGATCGTTGCCAGGTCTCGTTCATGTCGGCGCTTGGACGCGACGCGATGGCACCGCGGCACGGCGGGTTCGCCTCGCGGATCGCCGTCGCAGCGGCACGGGTCGTACACACGCATCCAGCGTTGACCGACGTCGAAGCCGCACAGATCGAACCGGCGACGGTGGCGTTCCATGCTGTCAGGGCGAGCAGGCTCCGCCTCGGTGATGTGGCAGTCATCCAGGGTGCAGGACCGATCGGGCTCTGCGCCTTGCAGTGGGCCAGCGCCGCTGGCGCGCGTCGGTTGATCGTGGTCGAGCCGAATGCCGATCGTCGGGCCGTCGCCTCGATGCTCGGCGCTCACGACGTGGTCGAGCCAGGCGACGCCGCTTCGGCGCTGATCGCCGAACACACGCACGGTCTCGGCGCTGACATCGTCTACGAATGCGTCGGTCGCCCGTTCGCCATCCAGTCGGCGGTCGACCTCGCCCGTCGTGGCGGCGCGATGTGCCTGATCGGCCTCGCTGACGAGGACGCCTCGATCAGACCGATCTCGTGGTTGATCAAGGAGATCGCCGTGACCTCGTC
>Ga0123338_10002652_pt1 | contig 16636 bp, 18 predicted proteins | sample grotaG_FD_89793 | JGI IMG/M metagenome (GOLD analysis project Ga0123338, IMG submission 89793) | Glacier valley bacterial and archeal communities from Borup Fiord, Nunavut, Canada, to study Microbial Dark Matter (Phase II) -... | ecosystem: Environmental > Aquatic > Freshwater > Ice > Glacier ...
AAAGAAACTTCCGTTACCATATCATGCAACTGCTCAGGCTTCCACTCTCCGGCAAGTTTTTCCCATACCTGTAACCTGGTGTCCGCCGGGCATTTAACCGAATCGATGCCGATGAGGCTCACCCCGCGCAATATGAAGGGAAAGACATTCACCGGTAGCTCTATTGACCCTACGAGGCCGCAACAGGTGACGGTCCCGCCGTAGCGGGTCGCCTTGACAGCAGCAGCGAGGGTCTCGCCACCAACAACATCTACACAACCGGCCCAACGCTCTTTCATCATTGGTCGCTCCGAACCGGCAGTCACCTGATCACGTGTTATAATCTCCGCTGCTCCGAGATTACGCAGAAACAGTTCATCGGAACTTTTTCCTGTGGCGGCCACTACCCGATATCCAGCCTTTGCCAGGATTGATACAGCAACCGAGCCCACCCCACCTGTTGCCCCGGTGACAAGGATGTCGCCATCGGACGGCTTCACTCCGGCGCGTACTAGTTTCAACACTGAGAGCGCGGCTGTGAACCCGGCTGTACCGAGTATCATTCCCTCCAGCTCTGTCAGGCCGGCAGGAAGCCGTACCGCCCAGCTTGACGGGATGCGGATTATCTCTCCCCAGCCGCCGTCCGTCTCCATACCCAGGTCGTAGCCGGTGACAACTACCTTGTCTCCAACGGCAAAGGCGGAGCTTTCGCATGAAATTACCTCTCCAGCCGCATCTATGCCGGGGGTATGCGGAAACTGCCGTGTCACTCCAGGATTTCCAGTTGCAGAGAGAGCGTCCTTGTAGTTGAGCGAGGAGTAGTTGACCCGGATAACAAGGTCACCCGGAGGCAGGTCATCCAAACACCGATCCTTTATGTTCCTTACGAATTGTCCAGCATCTGTTTTCTCCACTACAAGCGCTTTGAACTGCTTTGATTTGTCCATGTTTTACCTCCAGTTTTTGAATTTTACTGATCGTAAGTTTTCTGCAAATTACTTTCTGCTTAGACTGGAAAAGAAAAAATCCGCAAAAAGATCAAGCGCCTCAGGAGTGCCATCCAGTTTGGCGCGCAGGACCGCTCCTTCCCAACCAATCCAGAACGTGGCCGCCAATTGGTGGCAGTCCGACATTTCCCCCATCTCGCCACATGCTTTTGCCTCTTCGAAGCAGTGTGCGACACGTGCCTGCCAGTCATGGAAAACCGCTCTTAGTTGTTCGCGGAAAGATTCCGGCAATGTACCCATCTCCTGACCAAGGTTTCCGATCAGGCAGCCTCGTTTGAATTCATGACGAGCCATCCCGCTGCGCGCATCAGCGGTGAAGTTCCGCAGACGCTGTAGGGGAGGGATTGTTTTGTCGAGAAGGAAGCGGTCCAGTTTGCAGGCAAAATAGGCCGCATAACGCGTCACCAGTTCGGCGCCAAAAACTTCCTTGCTGCCAAAAAAATGGTAGAAAGAGCCCTTTGGAACGCCCACTCGACGCAAGATTTCATCAATACCGGATGATGAAAATCCCTTTTCGGTCAAAATCTCAACGCCAGCCTGAAGCAACGCTTCGCGAGATTCATTGTAGCCAGAAACATCTTTGGGGGGGCGACCGAGGCGTCGCGTCTTTTTAACCAGATCGCTCATATCTAAAAAATAGACCGATCGTCTATGAAAGTCAATTGCAATAATAATTAATCATATACAGCTGTGTTCCTGCAGTATTTAACGGTGTCACTTAAATTTCAATCTAGCTACTGTTTGCCGGGCAAGTTACGCCTTTTATTATATCAGGCTATTATCCATGCTATGTCTTGACACAAAACATTTTTTTATGCTTAACTCACAAACGATGGCTACTTTGACTACGAAATCTCGTTTGACCTTCACCAGGTATTCAGCTTTGCTGATGCTTATGGTTACCCTCACTATTGTTGCACATTCTCTTGTGCCGTCAATGTACTCTCCTGTTGTTTCACAGAAACAGACCGTTTGCATATCATCACTCGAAGCCGTAGACAGTGCGTTTATGGCAGGGGTGGGCGCCTGCAAACCACCCAAACATTCCTATATCGACTACTCCACTTTTTTCTCTCCCAAAAGCTTTATCCTTTCCTACAACCCAGACGCTTCCAAACTTCTCGCCTACGAACCGTTCCTGGCACATTCACAAGTTTACTTCGAGATAATAGTACCTCCCGATAATCAAGCCTGATTCAGCTTTTTAATTACTAAACAAATAGGCAACTCTCATGCAAGCGGTCCAGTTCGTGCCTGACGGTCGACATTGGTACTGTCCACTCTTTTTTATCCAGATGTTCAGGACTAAACCTGGCGTACGGATACATTTTGATAGAGGAACTGTAAGAACCGCACATGTTACTGTTACGTAAATACTCTTTTTCTGATCTGAAGAGTGTTTACGCCAGCTGTTTCACTAACTATAAAAAGGAGCAATTAAAATGAATACCAACAGCAATATATCAGCAGAGACATCATCCATACCTGGCATTACCCTGGTCGGCATTCTGACCGGCAGCCCCAACGACCTGCCGACTGTGGTCAAGGTGCGCGACACCCTGACCGAGCTTGGAATAAAAAGTGAGATCGTAGTCGCCTCGGCACATCGGACCCCGGACAAGGTTTTTGCTTACCTTGATCGTGCTCACCGTGAAGGAGTTCAGGTGCTGATAGGCTGTGCCGGAGTAGCAGCGCACCTGGCCGGCGTAGTTGCCGGCCATACCCGTCTGCCGGTAATCGGCCTGCCGCTGGGCAATGGTCCTTTGACCGGCCTTGACAGTCTGCTGTCAACCGTTCAGATGCCGCCGGGAGTGCCGGTAGCAACCGTTGCTATCGACGGGTCCCGTAACGCCGCAATGCTGGCGGCCCGTATCCTGGCGCTGAAATATCCGGCGATTGATAAAGCACTGGAGCAGGCCGCCAAGCGCGAGCGCGAGCGCTATGAGCTAACTGCCGATGAGGCCCTGGCAAAACTTACCGCTTAAAACGTTAAAATTACAGGAGTCTGATCAATGAAAGATCTGGAACGTTTCATCGCCGGCTTCCGCTCCTTCCAGAAGGATTATTTCGGCCCGGATAATTCTCTGTTCGAACCGCTAAAACAGGGCCAAACACCTAAAACCATGATTATCGGCTGTTCCGATTCGCGTGTTGATCCGGCCATATTGACCAACTGCGAACCGGGAGAAATATTTACTGTCCGCAACGTGGCCAACCTGGTTCCTCCTTACGAGGAAACCGGCGGTTTGCATGGGGTCAGTGCAGCCTTGGAGTTTGCGGTATGCCATCTTGGCGTGGAGCATATAATTGTACTGGGTCACTCTCAATGTGGTGGCATAGGGGCTTTGATGGAGGGAGGCTGTGACTGTAAAGGGAGCGGTTTTATTTCACGCTGGATGTCCATCGCCAACTCAGCTCGTGAACGGGTGCTGGCAGAACTGCCTGGAAAGGATCCTCAGTTGCAGCAACTGGCTGCTGAGCAGGCTGCAATTCTGCTTTCTCTGGAAAACCTGCGCTCATTTCCCTGGATTGATGATCGGGTTGCTGCTGGAACACTCTCTCTTCACGGCTGGTACTTTAATCTGACGGTCGGGGAGCTTATGGAGTACGTGCCGGAGCAGGGAACATTCGAGAAATGCCGCTAACTGTAAAACAACTACCGCCGGAAACTGATCCATGGCGGGCGGTCAGAGACCGCATCATGCGGGCTGCATTCTCATTACAATAATTATTTCTTACAGATTCAACGACAAACATTTTTTACCAGGGAGAAACATCAAGATGAATATAGAAAAAGGTTCTGACAAGGTTGTTAAAACTCTGCGGGTAGCAATTACCGACCAACCGGGTTATCTGGGGCGACTCACCAGTGCCATCGGTTCCGAGGGTGGTAACATCGGCGACATACGGTTGCTGCGCTCAGGTCTTAGCCACAATACAAGGGAAATCACCCTGTATGTGGATAGCGACCAGCATCTGAGTCAGATACTGATGGCAATAGATACGGTTGAAGGGGTCACTGTGGAAGAGGTGATCGACCGGGTACAGAAGATTCATGAAGGAGGCAAGATTGCCGTCAAGAGCAGGGTCGAGATAAAAACCATCGGCGATGTACGCAAAATATATACGCCGGGGGTGGCCTCCATCTGCCGTCTGATTCAACAATCGCCCCATCTGGCCAGGACCTACACAGCCATTGGCAACACTGTGGCAATTGTCACCAACGGCACTGCAATTCTGGGGTTGGGAGATATCGGCCCGGTGGCAGGAATGCCGGTGATGGAGGGCAAGGCGGTGCTCTTCGATCATCTGGTCGGAATATCCGGTGTGCCGATTCTGCTGCGTAGCAAAAACGTTGATCACATTGTTGAAACCATCTGGCATATGGCCCCCACCTTCGGTGCCATCAAGCTTGAAGACATAGCTGCACCCGAATGTTTCGAAATTGAAAGGCGCCTGACCGAAATGCTGGATATACCGGTCATGCATGACGACCAACACGGTACGGCGGTGGTGGTATTGGCATCACTGCTGAACGCGACCCGCTTTACCAATACGAGTTTGCAAAACTCCACAATCGGAATTATAGGTCTGGGTGCTGCAGGCACCGGTATTGCCAAACTGCTCATGGCCTATGGAGTAAAAAATGTAATAGGCACGGATTTAAACACCGGCGCAATGGAGATGTTGCGGGAATTAGGCGGGGAGACATCAGATCTTACGGGGGTAATGGAGCGATCTCTGGTTGTAATTGCTACCACCGGTTGTCCCGGATTGATCAAACCCGAAATGGTTAGGGCCGGTCAGGTGATCCTGGCCCTGTCCAACCCGGATGCAGAGATAAAACCTCAGCAGGCCATGGAGGCAGGTGCCTCCTTTGCTGCCGATGGCAAGAGCATCAATAACGCCCTGGCATTCCCCGGAATCTTTAGAGGTGCGCTTGATGCACAGGCCTTAAGGATCAATAACAAAATGCTGATTGCTGCCGCCGAAACCATCGCCAAGCATGCGGAAGAGGGGGAACTGGTGCCGGGAATTCTAAACCTGGAGGTTCATCAGGCTGTTGCTGAGGCGGTGGCACGTGCCGCGAGTGCATGAGTGCCTGACTCCTCGCGTTAGTGCTTTCTGTAAACTCTGCTGCTAGGAGGCAATTTCAGTCGATGCAATTTTTGGTGATTTGTAACATAACTGTAACTTGACTTGCTGGGCAGACGTGTTGTAGAGTTTTAACTCAATAAAAGGGAGTAGCTATCAGCCGGAGACATGGCTGATCCCGTGTTCGTCAACACAGTCGCAAGACTCGGACCGGGAACGATATAATCGCAAGCAAGACTTTTATCCAATGCGTAATACGCCGTGGGTAAAGGTCTTTTTTTTTACCCGCAGTAGCACAATTATCGTCGGTGGTAAAATAATGAACGTTTTATATACACTGACTAAGTCCCCAACCCGTACCAACAAGGGTTCGGCAAGCTAAGCAGGAGGAAGCAATGCCTTACACTGGGAATCTTTTTATCATGAAGCCGAAAACAGCCAAAAAGAAGAGAAAAGATACGGAGCAGCTGCAGAATGTCATTTCACTGCGCATTAGCGACGACGAAAAGAAAGCGTTGGAAAAGCTGACAAAGACAACTTGCAAAAGCATTACCGAAATCATGCGAGAAGCAATCGAGCTATGGAAATTCAAACAGCGCAAGCTGTGTATGTAATCAATCTAAGGAGAAAACAGAATGAAAAAAGTAATAATTGGACTGATGGCAATGGCTTTTGTGTGGGTCTCACAGGTGCAGGCGGCGGACGTGACTTGGCAGAAGGATATCAAGCCGATCTTTGATAAGCAGTGCTTGGGGTGTCACGGCACGGATTCTCCGGAACATGATGAGTTTGCCAAAGACAAGAAGGGATTCACGGACAAGGGGATCGGTATGCGAATGGACACCTACAGTCACTTGATCACCTACGTTGGCTGGCCATATACAGGCGCTATGATGCGGCGCCTTGATGACGGTAGTGGCAAGACCGATAAAAAGGCGGGCAATATGTACGAATATCTCGGAGCAACGGAAGTCGAGCGTAAAGCTAACCTGGAAATATTTAAGGGATGGGTCGGCACCTGGAACCTGAAACGTGGCAAGGACGTTACCAGGGAGGAGATGAACTCCCTTAAAATAAAGTACTGAATCAGCATTTTGCGGGGTAAGACGTGAAGCATGTTGTATTTAAAACATTAGCGCAGGCCAGGCGCTTGGTCATAGTAGTGATAGGTTTCACTGTACTGATCGCGGGTACAGCCATGATTATACTGCCTGGGCCGGCAATTATAGTTATCCCGGTCGGCTTAACAATACTGGCCACTGAATTCATCTGGGCCAGAAAACTGCTGGATAAGGTAAAAGAACGCATCGAGCGCATGAGGAAAGGGAACGGATGTCAGAACAATCACTGATGTGGGGGGGCTTCGGGCTGCTGATGGTCGTTATGCTGGCGATTGATCTCGGGATGAACCGCAAAGGACACACGATCTCATTCCGCCAGGCACTGACTTGGAGCCTGATCTGGATTTCATTGGCACTGGCCTTCAATGTCGGAATTTATGTCTTTCTGGGTAAAATCAAGGCGCTGGAATTTTTCACCGGATATGTGATTGAAAAATCACTCTCGGTTGACAACCTGTTCGTCTTCATCATGATCTTTGCCTACTTCAAAATCCGTGGCGAGCATCAGGCTCGTATCCTCAAATGGGGTATCATCGGGGCGCTGGTACTGAGGGCGTTGTTCATCTTCACTGGCATCGAGCTGTTGACGAACTTCCACTGGCTGTTCTACCTGTTCGGCGCACTGCTGCTGTTTACCGCCTGGAAGATGGCTTTTGGCGGAGAGGAAGAGGTGCACCCGGATAAAAACCTGCTGGTCAGGTTGGCCCGCAAGATGTTTCCATTTACAAAGCGGGTACGGGGCGACTGGTTCTTTAAACGCCGGAAAGGACTGTTGGTCGCCAGTCCGCTGTTTCTTGCGTTGGTGATGGTGGAGAGCAGCGACGTACTGTTTGCTATTGATTCAATACCGGCCATCTTTGCGGTTACACTTGACCCGTTCATCGTCTTTACCTCCAATATTTTTGCCATCATGGGGCTGCGGGCGCTCTATTTCCTGCTGGCCAGCGTAATGGGGATGTTCGTATATCTGAAGCTGGGGATTTCATCGATTCTGGCCTTCGTCGGCGGCAAGATGATCGCGACTGCCATGGGGTACCATATTCCGATCCAGTTCTCATTGCTGGTGATCTTTGCCTGTCTGGCCATGGCGGTTGCGGCATCGTTGTTTTTCGGCAAGAAGCAGGCGGTTCCCGTAGATACCCTGTAAATTAACCATAAAACTGCACTAGGAGAAAATACCAATGAAATGTCCCGTATGTACGACCGAAAATCTTGTTATGTCAGATCGTCAGGGGATCGAGATCGACTACTTCCCGCAATGCCGGGGAGTATGGCTGGATCGGGGGGAGCTGGATAAGATTATCGAGCGCTCTGCTGTTGTGCCATTGCAACAGCCGGTAGAAGTGCCACAGCCGCGCTACCGCGAAGCGGGAGACCAAGCGCAGCATACGAGGCGGGGTCATGACAATCATCATGGCTACAAACAGCAGCATGGCGGTGGTCATTACGGTCAACATAAGAAAAAATCCCTATTGAGCGAAATATTTGATTTCTGACCCCGAAACGGCTGGTTTCGAACCGCTCTAATTATGGAACAAACTAATATTACTCAGGTAAACCAAAAGGAATTAAAATGAAAAAACACGTTGTAAAAGTAGTAACAGTTTTGGCGGCAGTTTTGTTTGTAAGCATCACTGTGCTGGAAATGACAGCCCATGCCAGAGCCGGCGGCAGCCGCTCTTTCGGCAGCAGCCGTTCACGCAGCTATTCCCGGACAGCCAGTCCCGCACAGCCCAGTCAGCCACGGCAGCAGGCCGCACCTTCAACAGGTCAGGCACAACAACCGGGGGGCGGCTTTATGAGGAGTATGGCCGGTGGTCTCGCGGGTGGTATGCTTGGAAGCATGCTGTTCAGCAGCTTTGCCGGTGCAGGTGGCGGAGCTGGCGGCATGGCGGGCGGAGGTGGAGGCATCGGGCCGTTTGGCCTCATTCTCCTGGCAGGTGGTGGGTATCTCATCTACCGCTATATCAAAAAGAAGCGCGCTGACAGTGTGGTTATTACTTCCGGACAGGGAACCTATCAGGGAGGAGCGGTGATTCCGATTTCCGGTGTACAGCAGTATGTAGAACCGGTAGCCGATGATGTCGCGACCGGCCTGACTTATATCCGTCAGATGGATCATTCTTTTGATGAAAGTCGCTTCAATGACCTGGTAATGGACAACTTCTTCAAAATCCAGGGGGCCTGGATGAATCGCGACCTGTCGCCTGTCTCGGGCATTCTGACCGATGAGATGACGCGGATATTCCAGTCTGATCTGGACCAATTGCTAAAGGATAAAAAGATCAACAAGCTTGAAAATATTGCCGTCAGGAATGTTGAAATAACCGAGGTGTGGCAGGAATCCGGGATGGATTTTATAACAACCTCTATTTATGCAAATCTGCTTGATTATACTACCGAGGAAGAAACCGGATCAGTTGTCTCCGGTAGCAAGACAGAGCCGGTTAAGTTTGAGGAATTCTGGACATTCACCAGACCCGTTGGTGATAATTTGTGGAGATTGACGGAGATCAGACAGAAATAGATGGTAATTATCAGAGGATGTTTGTCTATACAGCATTCACGTATGCTCGGGACAAACATTGTTTGCTCGGCATATTAATTTATTGGAGATGTATCAGTGGAATCCATTGCCGTAGAACTCGCAGTAATTTTTCTTCTGATCCTGGCAAATGGTTTCTTTTCCGGGTCCGAACTTGCCATTATTTCGGCCCGGAGAAGTACCATTGCCCGTTTGGTTGCGGGCGGCAACATCAGAGCAATGGTCGTAGAAAAACTCCAGAACGATCCGCATCGTTTTCTCGCTACGGTACAGATAGGCGTAACAGTAGTTGGGACGTTAGCATCGGCAGTCGGTGGTGCGACTGCCGTTGAGTATCTAAAGCCGTTGCTTTATTCCGCTCCTTATGAACTGGTCCGCGAGGCTGCAGAACCGATTTCAATCGGTATTGTAGTCATGGTGGTCTCATACTTTACCCTGGTTTTAGGGGAGCTTGCGCCCAAGACCTTCGCTCTTCAATACGCGGATCAGATGTCACTGATTGTTGCGAAACCGATTAATCTTCTGGCAACAGTTGGCGGGGTTGCTGTTAAATTTCTGACCATGTCGAATCGGGCGGTGTTAGCCATATTTGGCGTGAAACACACCAGTGGCCAGGAGTTTGTGACCCGGGAGGAGGTGCTGCACACCGTAGCCGAAGGCGGCGAAACTGGCGCTTTAACCGAGCTGGAACACAAAATGATCGAAAACATGATGGACTTCAGCCGTACTCTGGTCAGTGGAGTAATGGTGCCGCGCACCAGAATTATCGCCCTTGATGCTGACTCATCAAAAGATGCTTTCCTGCACGTTATCCGTGAGAATATGTACACTCGCTATCCGGTGTACCGAAAAAATCTGGAAAATATTTTCGGCTTTATTCACAGTAAAGACCTGTTTCTGCATCCCCGGATCGATTCACCGGAATTCATTCTTGATGAGATTGTGAGACCAGCTTTGTTTGTGCCGGAAAATAAACGGGCCAGTGATCTGCTTCAGGAGATGCAGCGCAAGAGAGTACATATGGCAATAGTTGTGGACGAGTACGGGGATCTCAGCGGTCTGGTGACTACTGAAGATCTACTGGAGGAGCTGGTTGGTGAGATTGAGGATGAGCATGATAGTGGTGAATTGAATCAGCCGAAAAACTCCCCGGACGGCAACCTTCTGGTCGATGGACTTATATCGCTTAATGATCTGGAAGAACTGCTCGATAAAAAATTCGAAGAAGGTCTCCCTTACGATACACTGGCTGGACTGATTCTTCAGGAGCTGAAGAGATTTCCGAAACAGGGGGAGGCAATCACCTGGAATGGGTATGTTTTGGTGTGTAAAGAGGTCACACGGACATCGATTGTCAAGGTTTCAATCATTAAGGAAAAGGAGTGACTATATGTCTGTCAGGAATTTAAAATCTTCCCGTGTTGCATTTGCCGGCGTCCTGCCAATGGCCGTTTCGTGTGCAATGTCCTGGCGGCTGATGATGTAGTGAATGTAACCGCGCTGAATAGTAAGAAAGAAAAACGCTAATGCAAATATCAACAATCTAATTATCCGGGCTTGCCGTCTCCACCTTCCGACCGCAGCAGGGGCAGAAGCCGTCAGAGAGTGGGGCAGGGGGGCGCATCATCTCCGAAGTGACGATTCCGGTCGGCACCGCAATTATTCCGTAACCGACAATCATCAAGAGCGAGGCCACAATCTGTCCCAGAGTGGTTACGGGGGCTATATCTCCGTAACCGACTGTTGTCATCGTTACTATTGCCCAGTAGATGCCCTTGGGGATGCTGGTAAAACCTGAAGGAGCCCCTTCGATCAGGTACATCAGGCTCCCGACCGCCACCACTACGGTCATGATTGTGGTCAGAAAAACCGTAATCTTATGGCGACTGCGCTTCAGCGCCTGCCAGAGCTGGTTTCCCTCTCCCACGAACTGCACCAGCTTGAAAACACGAAAAATCCGCAGTAGTCGCATAACTCGTATGGTAGTCAGAATGTGCATGCCGGGTAGAAAAACACTCAGATAGGTGGGAAGGATCGCGAGTAGATCCACAATGCCGAAAAAGCTTAAGGCATAGCGTCGTGGGCGACTGACAACAATAAGACGGAGCAGGTACTCAGCGGTAAACAGTACAGTTATCAGCCATTCACCGACCAACAGCCAGACGCCCCAATCATAGTGGATTCCGGGGATACTGTCCAGCATCACCAGCAGCACTGAGAACAGGATGAAAAAGATCAGACCGACATCAAAGGCTTTTCCAGCCGGGGTGTCGGTCTCGAAAATGATGGAATTAATTTGTTCGCGCAGATTGTTATACATTTATAGAAATCCCCGTTTTATTTTTATTTAATTTATCCCATGTGGAAGCGGCGCTGCAATATCCCCTGGAATGAGCTTACCATCTCCAGTGCAGCATGCAGCTGTTCTTGCTCCATACGGTTGAGCCGTTCCAGGGTGAGACGGTTATCCGGCTTCCGGTTGTCTTGAATAGCATCGACCTGGGTCCGCAGGCGGAAGTAAACCAGGGAATCAAATGCCGCCATCAGATCTATGGCGACGTCTTCTTCAAACTTTCCTGCTAACACCAGTTTATCCAGGCGCTTCCGGGTATTGCTCTCCTGAATACCTTCAGACAGGCAGATAATCTTGACGCCCTCGGTGATGGCAAAAATCCCGGCTTTTTTTATATCTATCTGTCCGGCATGCTCTCCTTTTTCGGTCTTTATCCTGCCAAACCAGCCGAGCGGAACGGCAAAGCGAAGCACGTTTTTCGTCATGTGGCCAATAAAGGCCTGATCTCTCATCAGACGGCCGCTTACATGATCCTTCAGCTCCTGCACCAGCGACTGATCACCATCCAGAAAACGAAGATCTGAGAACATGCTGACATTGAGAATGTTTTCAGGTGCCGGGATCGTGAACCACTGATCAAGTACACTACGCCACTGGCTGAGACTGCGCCGCCACTGATTGTTCTTGGCCATTATCCCGCCGGGACAGGAAGGGACCCCGATCGCTATCAGGCTGTCTATTAGTTCCTGGCTGAAGTCCTTCAGATATTTCACTTCAGCCGGACCAAGCTCATCGGCATAGATCAGGGCATTGTCCTGATCGGTCGTGAGAGTCTGTTCACCACGCCCCTCGCTCCCGAGCACCACAAAGGCAAAACTGTCCGGTAGTGATGCAAAGCGGTCGCTTCGCAATAGGTGGATCAGACGCACAAGTATCCGGTCGTTCAGGTGTGCTATCAGACGCACCAGATCACGTATCCTGACTCCAGTGCCGATGAGGTGGCCGACCAGTCCCTGTACTTGCTGGTGGAGATTTTTCAAATCCTCAACGTCTGAAGCGTCTTCAATTTTCTGAACGAGTTGCTGTGGAGAGCGGCTCTGGATTCGTAGAATGTCAGAGTCGGTGATGATCCCTGTCAGGCGTCCGGACCGGTCGGTCACCACAAGGCGGTGAATCCTGTGTCGGGAAAGCTGATGGAGTGCCTCGAAAAGAAATTCATCCTCGTTTATGGTAATAAGTGGACTGCTCATTACCTCCTTTATTGACAATTCCGATGGGTCTATTCCTTGAGCCACCACCTTGTTGCGCATGTCCCGGTCAGTAAGAATACCGGAGGGGGCTCCGTTCTCACTGACGACCAGGCTGGATATGTTGTGTTGACGCATAATCACTGCAACATCCACCAGTCGGTCAGCAGGCTTGCATGTAATTACGTCGCGACGGCAATAACCGCCAACATCCAGAAACAGTGCGTTCAGATCCAGCATGGAGCACCTCGTTACTATCAGTATGAGTGAAGTTTACAGTCCGTGCGCTTAATGTAAAGATACTCTTATAATATTAGGCGAGCGCTGCCTGTTTCATGTTTGCAAGTTCATCATAGATACGCTCTGACAAGCCACCTCCGACAAATTCCCACGAAGCATCCGGTAACGGCTTATCGTTTTATGAAACATCCTTCATTGATATTGCCTCTTAGTCATATTGTTTGGCAAACCACATTTTGTTGATTCTGGCCCATATCATATGTGATATCATTCATGTCGAAGTTGTTCAAGTAATGAAGCTACACTCCACAGTTAGAGCAGTTTGCATGCTTCAATAATATGTGCTATCAATTCCCGCTAGAGAAACAGAATCAGTTTGAGGTGACATCATGGACAGTACCTTATTGTCAGTGGTTTCGGAGTGGCTTTTTGACCCGACAGTTGGCAAGATTGTCGCGGTTATAGCAGGCATTATTATCATCAATGTGCTTACCCGTGTGGCTCGCCGGGTTCTCCTGGGGCGTATTGAAAGCAACAGTACCCGTTACCGCCTGAGAAAACTTATCAACGCGGGCGGTGCCTTGATAACAGTCATCCTGGTTACCATTGTTTTCAGTAATAAACTGGGAAATCTGACTGTAGCCCTCGGTGTTGCCGGTGCCGGTATCGCCTTTGCCCTGCAGGAGGTGATCGCCAGTATTGCCGGGTGGATTGCGGTTTCGTTCGGAAACTTCTACTCCGTAGGAGACAGGGTTCAACTGGGTGGTATAATTGGCGATGTGATTGATATCGGTGTCCTGAGGACAACTATCATGGAAACTGGCCAGTGGGTGAAGGGTGATCAGTATAACGGCCGTATTGTCAGGGTTGCCAACAGTTTTGTCTTCAAGGAACCAGTATTCAATTACTCCAGCGATTTTCCGTTTCTCTGGGATGAGATCACCGTTCCGGTCAAGTATGGCAGCGACTACAAACTTGCCCGTGAAATCATGCAAAAAATCGCTGACACCGAGCTTGGCAACATAGTCCCGGACGCCAAGAAAACCTGGCATGAGATGGTTAACAAATACCGTATTGAGGACGCCCGTATTGAACCTATGGTCACGCTGATAGCCAATGATAACTGGCTGGAGTTCACAGTCAGATACGTAACTGATTACAAGCGCCGGCGAAGTTCCAAGGACATTCTGTTCACCCGTATTCTGGAAGAGTTCGACGCCACAGGCGGCAGGGTTTCCATGGCATCTGCCACGTTCCACCTGGTGGATGCACCGGTCTTCAAGGTACGCATGACGGAAGCACAATAATCTTCCGGTGAATTGCATGTAAACCGTACGTAAGCCTGTTGGGAGTTTCATGCATTTTTTCGAGATAACAGCCATATTGATGGTACTGACTGCACTGTTCAGTTACATCAACTACCGTTTCCTTCATATGCCCACAACCATAGGGGTTATGTTCATCGCTCTGGTGGTCTCTCTGGCAATTGTTTCCCTGGGATGGCTGGGAGTGGATATCGGGCAGGCTAACGTCGCCCGTATCTTGGAAACGGTAGATTTCAATCAGGCACTGTTGCATGGCATGTTGTCCTTCCTGCTTTTTGCCGGGGCAATGCATATCAAGCTTGATGATCTCATTACCCAGAAATGGGCCATAACTTTGCTGGCTACCGTGGGGGTGGTTGCATCGACCTTCATCGTGGGAGGACTGACCTGGTTCATGCTGGATCTTCTCAACATTCCGGCTTCGTTCATCTACTGCCTGCTGTTCGGGGCGCTGATATCACCGACTGATCCTGTGGCTGTTATCGGTATCCTCAAAACGGCCGGTGTCCCCAAAAATCTTGAAACAAAGATCGCCGGGGAGTCGCTCTTTAACGACGGTATCGGTGTTGTGGTGTTTATGATCATCCTTGAGCTTGCTTTGGGTGGTGGTGATGTTACCGCCGGCAGGGTAGGGGTGCTTTTTCTCGAAGAGGCTGTTGGCGGGGTTCTGCTGGGTTTGGTTATCGGCGTATTTGCATACCAGATGCTCAAACGAGTCAACAACTACCAGGTGGAAGTGATTATTACCCTAGCCTTGGTTATGGGTGGCTATGCCCTGGCAGACAGAATTCACACATCTGGTCCAATAGCAATCGTCGTGGCAGGCTTGCTGATTGGTAACCACGGCCGGGCTTTTGCCATGTCGGAGATCACCCGCGAGCGTCTCGATGACTTCTGGGAGCTGATGGACGAGATTCTTAATGCCCTGCTCTTCATGCTGATCGGCATGGAAGTTCTGGTTATGCCGTTTACCAAGGCCCTCCTAGTAGCCGGTCTGGCGGCAATTGTGATTACGCTGTTTGCTCGATGGGCGAGCGTCGGCGGGGCAGTGCTGTTTATGCGGATGTTCAGGACTTTCAGTCCGGGTGCAATTAAAATACTTACCTGGGGAGGCTTGCGCGGAGGAATATCTGTGGCACTGGCCCTGTCCATTCCAGCCGTGCCAGAAAGAGCCACCATTGTAACTATCACCTACATTATAGTTGTCTTTTCCATTGTCATGCAGGGGATGACGCTGGGAAAACTGGTGGGTCGAATCTATCCCGATGTCCAGGGAGAATCCTGTGGAGGCTGAATTATGAAATTTGCGTTGATTGTATCAATAACTCTTTCACTGGTGATGGCTTTTTTTGCGGTACAAAACTCCCAGCCTGCACAGGTGACATTTCTTGGTTGGTATTTCGACGGCCCGCTGGTGATTATTCTCCTCATGACTTTTGGAGCAGGGGTTGTTGCAACCTTTCTTGCCATGTTTCCCGGCTCATTGCGTAAATCAATCGAGATTTCCAAGCTGAAATCCAGCTTGGTTGACTATGCCTCAAAACTTGAAGGATTTGAAAAAAAACAGGCCAAAGAATCGTTACAGATCAAAGGAGACAGCCATGAAAACAATGCCTAGCAGATTTAAACTGATGAAACTTGTCCTATTTGCCGCTCTTGCCGGCACTATGCTTCTGGGCGGGTGTGCCCGCTATGCCCGCAACGTGAACGCTCTTTATGAACCGTCTGCAACAGTTCGTGGGGGCGGAGGAGATGTCTATATAATTGTTCCTGAAAGTCAGCAGACTAGGTCACCTGACATCAAATGGGTACTTGGTAGTATTAGCGATGGCGAAAACAAGAAGATTGATGAAGTCTTTAGTCCCCGTTCTCCGGCGGAAATAATTCAGGCTGCATTTGCTCTTGAATTCAAGAAGGCTGGATACACCGTCAAAACAGCCGCTAAGCGATCTGGTTCCGAACAACGGGCGATAGACCTCACCAAAGCCGAAATTCAGTTGGATCAAATCTCCGGGATCGTTGATATCAAGTCAAAATGTAGGGTTTTAGTGGGTGTGGATGTACTCAAAAAGGGTCAACTGATCAAACGTCTGCAGTATGAAGCGACATCCACCAAGACTGACATCAAAGACCGTGACCTGCTGGCCGAAAACGTTTTAAATGACTCTTTGCAGTCAATCATGCTTAAAGCCGTACCTGAACTGCACAGCCTGATAGTCGACTGAGTAATACCGAATAGGAGGCTGATATAATGCGTTCCTTGTTTACGCTTGCCATGATCATACTCATGACTTCGGCAATGTCATGGGCAGCACCGCAAAAAAAGACCGCGAGCACCGTACCGGTTGCAGTGCCGAATACTGTGCCGGCACCCGCCATAGGTCTGGTGATTCTCTCAGGCAAGCCAGTTCTGTCGATAAAAACCAGAGTACTTTCATTTTCACCCGAGGACCGCGCAAAAACCATCTCCTCCCGCCTGGACAGGCTGGCTAAGGATCCCCTGTTTCAACCATCATCATTAAAAGTCGTGGATAGCGAAAACACCAGCGATATAATATCCGGTGACATGGTTGTCATGAGTGTGGCGGATGGTGATGCTGCGGCCGAAGGCAAACCTCGTCTTATCCTGGCTGAAGAAGATGCCGCTAAAATCCGGGCGGCTGTTGAGGCGCGCAACAAAGAATACAGCATGCACAGCATCCTATTCGGCGCTCTGTACACTCTGCTTGCCACGCTTGCTCTTATTACAGCGCTTGTGCTGATCAACCATTTCCTTCCAAAACT
>Ga0123338_10002653_pt1 | contig 16635 bp, 7 predicted proteins | sample grotaG_FD_89793 | JGI IMG/M metagenome (GOLD analysis project Ga0123338, IMG submission 89793) | Glacier valley bacterial and archeal communities from Borup Fiord, Nunavut, Canada, to study Microbial Dark Matter (Phase II) -... | ecosystem: Environmental > Aquatic > Freshwater > Ice > Glacier ...
CACTTACCATAGAGTCTATTTCCCGTACCAGATCTTCTTTGTTATACACATTCGATAAATCCAAGAGTTCTAAAACCTTATGGTATAAAGTACCTCTATCCGTTCCGGTAACAGTCTCCTCTTTCTGTCGGATAAAATTCGGAATGGTGGGATCAAATTCAAGTTCTTTCTGATCATCTTCCTTCGAGGCTTGAATTTGAGTTAAATCGAATTCTGTTGGTTTGGAATAAGGCTCTTGATATAATTTTTCGCTTTGTTCCTCATCAATAAACTGACCCAGCTTTTTCAATTCAGAAACCGTCATCTTAACCCGCAATCCTGCCTCCTTTTGATAAGGGTAGGAAAAGTTAAATCTAGTTTTAATTTCTTCTCTTAGGCAAGAATCATAGACTCCCTCTGAGTTGATAGCCAGCAGTTCTTCTTCATCCTTCCTGAAAAATATCTGCTTTCTAATTTCCTCCTTTAGAAGAGTTTCTTTTTGTAATATCGTAATTGATATTGAATCCTTCTTCAACGTAAACCGATCTTCTTCCAGAATAAGGTTCGCTCCGATTCTATTAACTATGGCAGGTAATACCCAATCCAGATAGCTTTTTGCCGATATAATTTCAAAGAAAGAAAAATCCTTTTCCTTCAGCTCCTCCGCTGACTTTAAGTACCCCGTCATAATAAGCTTTTCTTTGGCTCTCGTCATAGCTACGTACAATACCCGAAGTTCTTCCCCCATATTCTCAATCTGGACCTTCTTTTGAATCACTTTTTTTAAAAGAGTAGGTATTTTAGTTCTTAACTTACTATCTACATATTCGGGACCAACACCGAAGTTTGCATGGAGTACAATACTATTTCTTAAATCCTGGTTATTAAATTGCTTACTCATTCCTGCTACAAAGACAACCGGGAATTCCAAACCTTTACTTTTATGAATGCTCATAATCCGAACGGTATTATCCTGCTCTCCCGAAGTCGCCGCTTCACCAAAATCCACCTCATACTTGTGGAGCTTTTCCATATAACGGATAAAGTGAAATAGGCCGCTGTAACTACCCCTCTCAAAACGTACTGCCTGAGAAACTAACATTTCAATGTTCGCTTTTCTTCGATCTCCTCCTTGCATTGCAGAGGCATAGTAGTAATAACCAGTTTGATCCAATATTTCCTGGAGCAGTTCATGGATTGGCATATGATTTACCATCCCACGAAAGCCTTCTAGTTGTGAATAAAACTTGACTAACTTTAATTTAAGTTCTTCATTACTGCCTTCTTTCGCAAAGTTAAGTACCGCAGTATACATACTGGCATTCCTATCAAAAACCCTTATCATAGAAAGTTCCGTTGTCGTTAATCCTACGATAGGTGAGTATAATATACCGATTAAGGGAATGTCCTGTCTCGGATTATCAATAATACGAAGCATGTTTAAAATCGTCATGATTTCCAGTGTTTGAAAATATCCGGTTCCGGTATCTGCATAAGCCGGTATTCCCTCCTGCATTAAGGTATTCACAAAAATTTCGGACCAATTAGACATACTGCGTAGCAAGATTACGATATCCCGATATGTTGTAGGGCGATGACTCTTTGGGTTACCATCATAGAGAAGTAAGCCTGTATCAGGATTTACCAACTCTCTAATCTTTCGCGCGATTGCTCTTGCTTCTATTTCCTTTTTGGTATAAACAGCATCATCAGAATCCTCCTCCGAATCAGAAAGCTCGGTCTTCTGGGTGGCAACCCCTTCCGGAGTTTTTGCAAGTTCGTCATCTTGATTCGCATCTATAACTTCTTCTGTAACCAATAGTAGCTCTACATCATTAGCCAGGCGATTCCTAAATTCATCTATATTTTCTTCTATCATTTCTTTTTTATGATCTTCTTTATTAGCTTCTTTACTATCTTCTATGTTTTTCTCTATATTTCCTTCTTGATTTCCTACTTTATTTTTCTTTTTATTATTCTCTATATTTTCCTTTGTATTATCCTCTATATTTTCTTCTACAATTTCTTCTTTATTAAATATCTTTTCAAACAGTTCCCCATATTTTAAAGAAGCATTATCATCATATAAGATACCGCCTACAGACTCCTTCATTATTTGCTCAAAGATTGCATTCACACTGTCCAAAACAACTTTACGGCTTCGAAAGTTTTTATCGAGATCAATCCTTTGCTCAAAATTAATTTCTCCGTTTTCCATTAAATCATGGGTAGAGTACCTTCCGTATTTCTCCATGAAAATCTCAGGCATAGCCAGACGAAATTTATATATACTCTGCTTCACATCACCTACCATAAATCGGTTAGGGATACCGTTTAATTCCCTTGAAATGCTCTTTAGAATAGTTTCTTGTACCATATTACTGTCCTGATATTCATCAATTAATATTTCTTCAAATTGTTCGCTAAGCTCTATCGCAGCCTGTGTCAGACCCTTATCCCCGTCGTTATCCTCAACGAGAATTTTTAAAGCAAAGTGCTCCAAATCATTAAAATCAACTAGATTTTTTTCTTCTTTCCTCTTTGCAAACTCGTCAATGAATTCCAAAGTTAATTCAAATAATACCTGCATTACTTCTCGCACTGCTTGCAAATCCTTTAACATCTCCTCAGGAGCTTGGAAGAAATATTGGTTAGTAACATCCTTTAGACCCTTTTTAACCTCTTCCCTTCGTTCCTTTGCCCTATCCTTTTTCCACTTTAAAACGCCTTCTTCTTTTTTACCGGATAATCGGGCATAAGAAATTTCGGGAAAAAGCTTGGCATATTCCTCATAGGAATTTGCTACACTTAGCTGTTTTAAAAGATCCCGATCAGAAACAAGAGCTGGAATGTATGCCGCCGGTCCTCCTGCCTCATTACAGATATCCAAAGCTTCTGCGTTCTTTTGTAATAAATCCCCGAGTACCACTTTTACATAATGAAGTAATTCCCCCATCCAGTCAGTAGAGTTCATCTGTGATAGCGAGTTTACCCCAAAAGCCTTTTGTTTGTCTCCAAGCCATACCTTGGGCCAAGGGTCACTCATGGAAAAATGATAAAGCTGCAGAATCAACTCCTCCACTGGGGTATCCGATTTGGAATAGGAATAGCTTTCGATAAAGGAATGGAAATCTTCCCTGCCCTCCTCGTACCACCGCTCCAAAACATCTGACATCACATCAGATTTCATTAGCGTAATCTCAGACTCCTCCGCAATTTTAAAGGATGGGTCCAAATCAATTCGATGAAAATAATTACGGATTACATTTAAGCAAAAGCTATGTATCGTAGTAATCTGAGCACTTTGCAGTAACGACACCTGCTTTTGCAGATGGAGATTCCCCGGTTCCTTAAATAACTTCTCATCAATTGCTTTACCGATACGTTTACGCATTTCAGCTGCTGCCGCATTAGTAAAGGTAACTACTAGTAAATGATCAATATCAATAGGATGTTCACCCTCCGATACCATGGAAATAATACGCTCGACTAAAACAGCAGTCTTTCCAGATCCTGCTGCCGCTGAAACCAATAGATTCTTATTTCTTGTATCGATAACCTTTTGTTGCGCCTCTGTCCAAGCCATTATAATCTCCTATATATTTAATTTATGTTCAATTAGGCCTCACTCAAAACTTCTTTCCCAATTAATTAATTTACGTTCAATATTAATATTTACTATCTTTTAACTTCGAAACATGCTTGATTTTATTTCTTTTACTCTTCCAGATATGAAGCTGCTTTGCAGCTTCTCAAATAAGTGATGAAGATGCTTTTTCTTCACACTAACCAAACATGCCTACCCTGTGATTTAGTTTGTGCCGAGGATTTCGCAGGCACAAACTTCTAAGTGTGAATTATGCTTTTCAATAATTCACACTACCCCCATATCTCCTCCTTAATTTCGTCCACTGTCTTCTTAGCGAGGTTACGGTATCCATGTCCCGGCAACCTGCTATCAAAACCACAGGCTGTTCGATATTCGCAGTAGTCACAGGCCGTACGGTCGTCAGACCGGTAAGGATTTAACTGTGTATCTCCCTCAAGAATATGTTTACTGTCCTCCACTAATTTACTGTTCACATACTCCATTAAGGCAGCTATTTGACTTTTATTTGCTACTGAGGATCTCTTAGATAACAATCCCTCTTTATTCGTCTCTACCGGTATAATATCGGATTTAACGGAGGAGCGTAGTGACCCTTCTGGACCCGCCAGGTTTTGATCCATTAATGCTACAACTGTTTTATCTTCGTTTACCAGTCCGTTCATTTTTAGACTCTTGAAGATCTCCTCCTCTGCCTGTTCGGATTTTGCTACAATCGGGTCATCGATATGATAATAGAAAATTCCGGCGGGAACGATTTCCTTCTCTTTGTATTTATTTTTTAGGTAATCCATTGCCGCACTGAGATAGATGGACAGCTGCTGCTGTAACCCATAATATACACTCTCCAGGTCAAAGAAGGTGTTCCCGGATTTATAATCAATCACACGGACATAAACCTTGTCCTCCTCCTCATACAAATCAAGCCTGTCAATCCTTCCCTGCAGGGTAAGCGAAGAATCCGGAACATGGATAAATGGCATCTCATAACCTGTCGGCTCAAAGGCTCCTTGTTTTATCTGGTTACAAAGAGCCCATAGTGTCCTGACGGTAATCCGTTCTATCCGCTTTATTAAATATTCATTCCGTTTCGTGCTCTTTAAGAAGGAATTTTCATATTCTTCTACTGCACGTTTTACACTTTGGACAGCCAAGTTCTCTCTAATATCATCAGGAATCGTATGCCAGGTATATTCCCCCGCATCCAACTGTTTTGAGAATTCATCAATCGCATTATGAAAAATATTACCAATATCCGGTATTGCAAGCTTATATTCCTTGCGCTCCTCCAAAGATAACCCATAAGACATAAAATGAGCAAATGCACAACCGGCATAACGCTCCAATCTCGTTACACTTCCCTTTAGCTCGCAACCGTATAAAAGTTTAGCTGCTTCCTTTGAAATTCCCTTTTCCTTATTAACAAAAAATGCACCCTGAACCAGTTTTTCCAAAACACGGTTTGTATCTTCCCCTGACCTATAGTAAAGAAATAATTCCTTCCACAGGTCGGAAACCTCACTGTCATGGTACTGTCTTAATCCCTCTGCCAGATAAGTAAGCCCGTCATCCCTGAGAATATGCTCCACATCCTCAACTTTCTCATCCTCATGATACAATTTAATATTCTTAAATAACTGCTGCAGCTTCCCAATTAAAAATGATGGATTGACCGATTTACCCTCTCCATTAATCTTATGATAAGTAATATAGAGCTTGTCCTTCGGCTTGGTCATGTTAATATAAATATAAAACTGTTCTGTAAATGCCTGCTGCCTTTTCGTCGGTGCAAGCTCAATATCATTGTTTATTAACAACTCCCGTTCAATATCGGAAAGAATTCCACTGCTGCCTATGGTTTTAGGCACAATTCCTTCGTTCACTCCGATAAAAAAGAGTACCTTAATCCCTTTCAGCCTCGTCCGTTCGGTATCACCAATGACCACTTCATCGACACCCGGCGGTATTAATCCCACCTTAGCCTCCATAAGACCGGTCTCCAAAATTTCACCAAATTCTAACGGGGTGCAGTGCTCCTCACCAAGAAGGAGTACCATTTGATCATAAAGCTCCATCACAATGCGATAGATTTGTTCATACTCTTTCGCAATGAGAGGCATATTTGCTTCGTTAAACCGCTTACAATATGCTTTCAGCTTCTGTTCGATTGCAAGACCCACTCCTAATTCATATAGGGCCATCGTGTAATCCTTCAGCGTTTTTTCCTTATCTTTTAATGCCATATAAAAAGGTAGTATTTCGTTAATAACCTGGGCTCTGGCTATATTAATCCGCTCTAAATCAATATTTTCCCTGCTCCGAAAAACCCTAGCAAATGGCTCCTTATAACGGCTGTTTCCCCGAATCCCCGTTGCAAGGATATAATTTTCAAGCAGATCAATATCCTCTACTTGAAGCTCAGATAATCCTGTCCTCAGATACCGAAACACACTCTCGTAGCTGAAATCCTCGTTCACTATCGCAATTGCAGATCGAAGCAGACAGGCAAAGGGATTATTTAGTATATCCTTCTTGTAATCAATAAAGCAGGGGATTCCTATCTTAGAAAAACTTCGCTTTGCAAGCATGCCGTATTGTTTTATATCACCGGATACTACTGCTATATCCTGATAGCGATACCCCATTTCCCTAACTAGCCTTTTTATCTCTCGTGCAACAAATGTGACTTCCTCACCTGCATCCTTTGTGACATGGATTGTAATGTCCTCCTGCTCCTTCTCATAGCATTCATAAGGAAAACGGAATAGATTATGCTCCAGGGAGGCTAAAGCTGGTGATTGGAGGAAACGATAGGGTATCTTACTTGCATTTTTATTTTCCGCAAAAATATGAGGTTCAATCGTAGTTTGAGTTTCCTCTGCGATTTGATAAAGCTTATGTATCGTCTTTTTACTTAAATCAAATAATTGATGCTCTGTTTCCGGTGTATTCAAAGCTTCTGAATCTACCGTCACCGTCACCATGACCTTTTTCGCATGGCGCATCATCTTTGCCAGCAGCTGATATTGACAAGGGGTAAAACCAGTAAAACCATCGAGGCAAATAACGCTGTTCTTCAGCCACTCAGAACGATCGATTACTTCATTCAAAAGCACCAGAATCTCCTCAGCAGTAATATACTTTTCCTTCATAAAAGTTTTAAAACCTTCGTAAATTGTAAGGATATCCTTAAGTTTCACCTTTAAGACGGGTTTTTTCTCTGATACCTCCTGCATTTTTATAAAATCCTCAGGCTGGATATTATACTGATATAGCTCGGATAGTAAGGAATTTAACTCATTAATAAAACCCGGCTTTTTTAACATACTTCCAAATAATGCAAGTTCCTTCTTCTTTTGTGCAACAACCTTACGTAACACCATGCTTTTACCGGTATCCTCAAGGATTGGATAATTATTTCCTCCTACTTCATCAAATACACGATAGGCAAAGCGCAGAAAACTTAGGATATCTACATTCATGACCCCGTGCTCCGGGTGCATGGATACGATATCCTTCTGGGTTTGCAGGGTGAACTGCTCCGGTACGATGACCAGATAATTCGTATCCCTGTCAAGTTTTGATTGATCAATTAACTCTCGGTACAGCTGATAAGATTTGCCTGAACCGGCACTTCCAAGATATAGTTGCAAGGACATAGAATATCCCTCCATCGTTTTGAATTCATGACAAATGAATTTGTTTACAAATTCATTTGTTTATCTGCATAAATTATAATTCTGCTTAATAATATATAATAAGATTAAGACATGGAGCAAATCATGCTCCGGAGGATAGAAATGGCAAAGACAAAAATAGTCGTTATCCAATTAAAAGAAATTATATATACGGTGATATTTGCAGCGTTAGGTATTCTTTTAATACTGCTTCTTATTTTTATGTTCTGGCCCGACAAAAAAGATGAAGCAACTACCACCAGCTCTAACCTGTACCTACCGGGAAAATGGACCTCCTCCATCCCACTAAATGACACAGTGATTAATCTTGAGGTAGTATTAGATGAGAATCACATTAATGCAGTACATATCATAAATATTGATGAGGCCATAACTACAATGTATCCCCTCGTAGAGCCCTCCTTAGAATTAATTGAAAGTCAATTATGCGACGATGTACCCATTGATCAATTGAAACTTGCAAAGGATAGCAAATATACACAGACTCTACTAATTGAAGCAATCAAGCTTGCGCTTGAGAAGGCAAAACCGATACCTGAACCGTAACAAACTTACATAGTAAATTCCCAAGGATGCTGTAAAGCTTACTACCTCCGTAATGAGCTTACAGCATTCTTTGTTCTTCCCCGTCAAAACTATTTATACGAAATATTTTTCATAAGGTGATACTGCATTCAAAAAGATTATGCCGATGATGCCCGGGCCTGTATGAGCGCCGATCGCACATCCTACATTATTATCCATAAAAAATTTGCAATCATAGGTTTTTCTTAATTGTTCCTTTATGTATTTCATAGTTTCTACATCATCACCATGTGCAACCCCAATCATTTGGCTTGCCAGGTTATTACCTCTTTCTCCCACAATCTCAATTAAACGTTTTAAGGATTTTTGTCTTCCTCTGACCTTTTCTATCGATTCCAGCGCTCCCGCATCGTTTACCTCTATAATTGGTTTGATGTCAAGCAGGCCACCAGCAATTGCCGAAGTTTTGCTAAGTCTTCCACCTTTTAAAAGATATTCCAAGGTTTTAACCGTAAAAATATGTTCCATATGCTCGCAATGCCAATAAATTGCGTCAATAATCTCCTGCTTTGAGGCTCCGTTAATTTGCATCTTCAAAGCATAATAGGTTGCCAGTCCAAAACCAAGAGAGGCACATTTGGAATCTATGATGGTTAAATCAAAATTCGGATATTGTTCGAGCAGCTCAGTCTTTGCTAAATTGGCTGCATTGTATGTACCTGCAATTCCGGTGGAAAAGCAGATATAAATTACTTCGTCCCCATTCTTTGCATAGGGAAGGAAATTCTCATAAAACATATGGGTATTGATATGATAGGTTTTCACATCTTTGCCACTACGCAGGATATCATAAAACTCTTCGGGCATAATAGTTTTTCCGTCAAAATAATCCTTTTCATCAATTACTACCGGAGTCGGAATTACATGTAAATCAAACTTTTCAATAACCCATTCTGGTGTATCAGAAGCTGAATCAGTAATAATCCTTAGTGCCATCTTATAAATCCTCCAATTTTTTGGAGGAGGATTTCTCCTCCTAGTTATAACTTATCAAGTTCCTTCATCCAAAGAGCTGCAGATGCATCACTTGGCATTCTTAAGTCTCCTCTTGGTGATACTGAAACACTTCCTACTTTAGGTCCGTCCGGCAGACAAGAACGTTTAAACTGCTGTGAAAAGAATCTTTGATAGAAAACCTTCAGCCATTTTAATATTACTTTTTCCTCGTAGCTGCCTGTAAATGCTATTTTTGCTAGGCGGTATACCTTTGCTGGTTCAAATCCAAACCGTAAGACATAATATAGAAAGAAGTCATGTAATTCATAGGGGCCTACAATATCCTCAGTCTTCTGCGAGATTTTTCCGTCCTTGGGAGGGAGAAGCTCGGGACTTACGGGAGTATCCAAAATGTCCGTAAGTACTGTCTTTAGTTCTTTATTTGATGATGTCTGGATAAAATAGGATACTAAAAATCGTACCAGGGTTTTAGGTACAGAGCAGTTAACTCCGTACATGGACATATGATCTCCATTATAGGTAGCCCAACCAAGTGCTAATTCGGACATATCTCCGGTACCAATGACGATACCGTTATACTTATTCGCAATATCCATAAGTACCTGTGTCCGTTCCCTTGCCTGACAGTTCTCATACGTAATATCATGTAGCTCCCTATCTTGTCCTATATCTTTAAAATGCAATTCGACCGCTTCCCTAATTGGGATTTCCTTTAAAGTCACCCCGAGTGAGTTTGCCAGGCAAATAGCATTTTGGTAAGTTCGATCCGTTGTTCCAAAGCAGGGCATAGTTATAGCGATAATACCTGCTTTGTCAATATTTAACATCTCGAAGGCTTTGTATGTCACTAGCAGCGCAAGAGTTGAATCCAGGCCTCCGGAAAGTCCGATAACAGCGCACTTTCCGCCAATATGAGCTAGCCTTGTTTTCAGACCGAATGCCTGTAGGTTGATAATGTCTTTGCAACGATTTAGTCTATCGGTTTCTTCGGAGGGAACAAAGGGTGCCGGATCAATGTATCTGGTTAATGGAATTAATGGTAACTCAGTATTCCCTTCTAAGAAGGAAAAAGGAAGGACAGTATATTCGTAGGTGTTCTGCTCCAAATAAGTATGCATCCTTCTACGTTCACTTTTTAACTTGCCAAGATCTAACTCAGTGGAAATAATACCATTTTCAAATGTACTAGATTCCTTTAACAGTGTTCCGTTCTCGGCAATCAAATTATGACCTGCAAATACCAAATCCGTCGTGGATTCTCCTTCCCCTGCATCAGCATAAATGTAACCACATACCAGTTTTGCTGATTGGTTTTTCACCAAATCTCTCCGATATGCATCCTTACCGGTTATTTCATCGCTGGCTGATAGATTGGCGATAATCGACGCTCCCGCAATACAGTGGGTAATACTTGGGGATTGTGGTATCCAAAGATCTTCACATATTTCAATGCCTAGAATAAATTCCGGCATATTACTGCACTTAAATAAAATTCGGGAGCCAAAATAGACCTTATCTCCACAGAAATCGATTAACATCGGATTTATAAAACCCGATGTGAAATATCTGGCTTCATAGAACTCCGTATAGTTTGGTATACTCATCTTAGGAACAAGTCCCAGAATCTTACCGTCCTTAATAACAGCAGCTGTATTATAAAGCTTCCCCATATAGAAATAGGGAAAACCGATTACTGCTAAAAGTTCCTTCCCCATCGTAAATTCGGCGATCCTTTTTACTTCTTCCATTGCACAGCGAAGTAACGTATCCTGAAAGAATAAATCCCCACACGTATAACCTGTTACGCAAAGCTCAGGAAATATAATCAGCTTAATCTCCTGCTTTTGGGCTAGAGTAATTAATTCCATTATTTTTTCGCCATTATATCCGCAATCTGCAACCTTGATTACCGGAGTTGCTGCGGCAACTCGAACAAAACCGTGCTTCATTATCTGCCTCCTCAGTAATGCATCAAAAATAGGAGTATATTATAATATGATGCATTGAACTTATAATCTTAATTATATATTTCTATCAAAAAAAAACAAGGAAAACTTTATTTCAAGTTAAATTACGAGTCTATTCTCTATTATAGCTAAAAAAAAGCGGCACATGGCCGCCTTTTATCCTTAGTATTATACCCAAAATGCCGTTTCCTGTATTTTGACTCCTAGCCAGGCTAGGTGGGTAACCGCACATAAGCTTCTGCCTTCCGCTGCAAATGACGGCTTGACATCCACTTACGAATATAGGAATCCCTTATTACATCTTGTAGGTTCAAAATAACAGGAGTATCGAGCACCTCAGGAATTACCTTAATACTATTATAATCTATTATCCACTATTTTTCAAGATTTTTATCAATTTATTGATTGGTATTTACTAGAATTTCATATCACAAGGAAGAAAAGTAAAGATAAATTCTGTTCCCACCCCAAGAGTAGAAATGACTTCAATATTTCCCTCATGTTTGATTGCAATCTGCTTTGCTATTGCAAGACCAAGACCTGTTCCACTAGCGTTCTGTTGTAAATTGGACTTATAGAATTTTTCAAATATATTGTCGATATCTATTGGATCTATTCCGATTCCTTCATCTAAAATGGATACTTTTATTTTGTCCGACTTTGATAATTTTATGTGAACGGTTTTATTTTCCTCGGAGAACTTAATCGCATTATCCAAAATTATCATAAACATTTGTCTGAGACGGTCATAATCGCCTACTATGATATATGTCGGTTGATCTTTATATACTTCAATAGCTATATTTTTCTTTTCAGCAATCGCATTTGCACTTCTAATAATATTATCAAAAACCTGGACTAGATTCACAGGTTCTTTTTGAATTAAGAAATCCGGATTTTGCATTTTTGACAGCAGCAGTAAGTCCCCTACCAGTCGTTCCATACTTTTACATTCGGAAAGCATACGTTCATAGTACTGTGCTATCTTTTTCTCATCCTTGACCACACCATCAACCAAAGTTTCTGTATATGCTCTGATTACCGTAATTGGAGTTCTGAGCTCATGAGATACATTTGCAAAAAAGTCTAATCTCATTTGATCCAAATTCTTTCTCTGAATATCATTTTCCAATAACTTTTCTGATAAGATATCGACAGTTTTGGCGAGATCACCTATTTCGTCATTTCGTTTAATACCTGTCTTGCTGTGATAATTTCCTGCCGCCAGCTCTAGTGCCGTCTTACGCATTCTGGAAATTGGTAATGATAATTCTGTTGCAAAAACAATAATAATGATAAAGGAGATGGCCAAAGCTACCGCACTACTGATAACAATCAAATATAGACTGCTTTCTATAATCTCTTTCTGACCTTCTACTGTCAGTTTTAAAAGAAGAGCCCCAACCACCTCCCTATTGATACCATAGATAGGCTCTGAAACTGTAATTGTCGGCACATCATAGATTTCGTCATCAATAGTCTGTTCATCCCGCTGATTATTAAATGCATTTCTGATTAGAACCGCATAGTCTTCCTTATCCTCGAATTCCTCATAAGAGTTAGTCTCCATACTCTCATCCATCGGATCTAGTACATTTGGTTTTGAAATTGTCCAAATATCCAACCCAGTAATTTCTTCTAAGGTTTTTATATATTCCAGAACATCATCGTATTGTTCTATCTTAATGAACTCCGCCATTCTGTCAGAAATAGCTGTTGCCTGTTCTTTTAATTGGTTTCTGTTATCCTTCATTGTTGTTTCTTTATATAGCTCCATAAAGATCAGCCCTATTAAAACTGCCGTCACCAAAAGCATCACTGCATAATTTAAATACAGTTTAAAAAACAAACGATTATAGATATGTACTTTGTTATCTTTTGCCATTGTAAACCCCTATTTCTCTGCAACTTCAAATTTATAACCTACACCCCATATCGTTCTGATTGTCCAGGAAGGATGATTTATGATATCTAATTTTGAACGTAACCGCTTAATATGTGAATCCACGGTCCTGCTGTCTCCGAAATAATCAAATCCCCATAAGCTGTCGAGCAGATTATCCCTGGTAAAAACCTTGTTAGGATTGGTGGCAAGCGTCCACATCGTTTCAATTTCCTTTTTCGTAAGTGCTATCTTGCTACCGCCTATATGTAAAGTATATTCAGCTAAATTAATGTCTAGATTTTCGACACTAAGCACATTTTCTGAGGGGGAGTCCTTTGTCCCTTTTGATATTCGTCTCATAACCGCTCTTACCCTGGCCATAACCTCTCTTGGGCTAAAGGGTTTCACGATATAATCATCGGCGCCGATATCGAGTCCCATAATTTTATCAAAATCTTCTCCGCGAGCCGTTATCAGAATTACCGGTACATTAGATTTACTTCTGATTTGTCTACAAACCTCGTATCCGTCCTCCTTGGGCATCATTACATCTAATAGTACAACGTCCGGCTCAAATTGGTTAAAGAGCTTGATAGCCTCTTCCCCATCTCCTGCCACAACTGGTTCAAAACCTTCCATTCTGGAATATGTAGATAAAATATCCGTTATATCACGATTATCATCCGCGATTAAAATATGCTGCATTTCCATATCTCCTTTCAAAGTTCTTTTCCCATATTCTTAGACGAAGCATGCTCGCATTAAGTTTCAAAAATATGTATTCCTGTAGCCTAGTGTGAATTATTGAAAAACATAATTCACACTTCAAAGGGTAGGCATGTTTGGCTAATATGCTTAAGAAGTAGAGTTTTACTTTAGTAATAATGAAATAACTTCTTTATTTATATTATATAGATAAGGCCTAATGAAAACAAGTAAAAAAAATTAATAAGCATTTTTTTGTAAAATATAGACAAACCCATCCTCTAATTTATTATAATATTAAGCCTTAATAAGATTTATTATATAAATTTTAACATTATGACACTTTTCTGACAAAAACAAATGATAAGATTTTCTCAGAATAGGTAGGATGTGACATTAGGAATTTCCATTATTCGGAGGATGAGTCATGAAAAAGAATTTTTTAAGTAAATGTATAATCACTCTTGGCTTGTTTCTTTTCTTTACCCTTCTCTTGCCACTTACATCTTATAATAATAAGACTGCATTGGCAGGTAGTATTGAGAATGAGACATACAACGACTACAGACTAAAATTAACAAGCATAACTTTGGTAAAAGGTAATTCTTTTACTTTAAAAGCTTACAATTTAAGTGAAAACGCAAAAGTTAGTTTTAAATCTGCCGATTCGGAAATTGCTTCTGTTAACGAAGATGGTACAATTACAGCAAATAAAGTAGGCGTAACCATTATTACAGCAACCATTAAAGAGGAAAATAATTCAACCAATTTAACCTGTGATATTACAGTTGGGCCTCCAGCCTTCAGCGTTAAAATTACAAAATCCAGAATCATCTTAGGATTAGGGAAAAATGTTATATTGAGAGTAATTTTAAAGCCCAGTAATACTGCAGAAGATGCGAAGTTCTCCAGCCATGACACTGACATCGCTTCCATAAGAAGTGGTGGTTATGTAACGGCAAAAAATTTAGGCTTTACTTATTTATTTGCCGAAATTGACGTTCCTAATAGTGACGGCAGGTCTAAATTTGCTAAAAGTAGTATCATTGTAACCAGTCCGGAGGATGCACCTCTTTTAGAGGCCTATTTTAATGAACATCCCGAATTGGATTTGATATTCGAAGATGATTTGTCAACGGCACTGGAGAAATTCTTTAATGGGAAGTCAGAAAAAACTGTAACCCAAGCAACGCAGAGTTCTTTAGTTGATGAACTTAATCAATATTTAGAAAAAGAATTTGATCTTACAGCTTTGCGTAAATAAGGGAAGCAGCTATTTCCAATGTAGCTTTAATCAATTAGAAGTAATTTCCAAAAACTAGTCAAGATAACATTAAAATCATACAAGATGAGTTGATTTACGACAACTAGTCATGTACAGAAAGAAAAACACGCAGCTTCAATTGGTTGCGTGTTTTCTTTTTCCATGCGAATTTAATTGTATCATAGGATTAAAGTTAAGTCACCTTGTATTTTTTACAAGTTTCTGATCGATCTCAACTATTACCATCAAGATTGTTTTATTGAAATCTTTGCAATATCTACCAAGGTTAAGTTTGACGGGTCTTCATTTTCCATACTAGTCAGTAACGCATTGGCTGTATCTAATGAAGTAAAGCAGGTGACACCTGTTTCAATCGAAATACGTCTGATTAGAAACCCGTCTCGTGTTTTATCCCTTCCCTGAGTTGGTGTATTGATTACCAGGTCAATGTCATGCTCTAAGATCAGATCAAGAATGTTTGGAGATTCCTGCTCAATTGTCCGAATACTGACTGCAGCGATCCCATTTTTATTTAGCGTTTTTGCAGTTCCTTCAGTGGCAAAGATTTCGTAGCCGAGAGCTTTAAATCTCCTACCAACACTGACTGCTTCTTCCTTATCCGCATCCTTCACTGTCATAATCATCTTCTTATATTTTGGCAGATTTATACCTGCCCCCAAGAATGCCTTATATAGAGCTTCGTGGAAGGTTTTCGCAATACCTAGACACTCACCGGTTGATTTCATCTCTGGACCTAGGCTGATTTCTGCTCCTCTAAGTTTTTCAAAAGAAAAGACGGGCATTTTAATGGCAATATATTCTGATTCAGGCCATAGTCCAGGAATATATCCGAGGGATTTAATTGTTGCACCAAGAATTACCCTAGTGGCTATATCAACAATGGGCAGATCCGTTACCTTACTGATATATGGAACAGTACGGCTGGAACGAGGATTTACTTCAATTACATAAACCTTCTCGTCATAAACAATAAATTGTATATTTATTAATCCTACCACATGTAGGGAGTTCGCTAGCTTCTTCGTATAATCTACAATATCATCCTTTATCTTTTGACTGAGGCTTTGGGATGGATAGACCGAGATACTGTCACCTGAGTGAATTCCTGCTCTTTCAATATGCTCCATGATACCGGGTATTAAAATGTCTTCTCCATCACAAACAGCATCCACTTCTACTTCCATACCCATCATATATTTATCGACCAGAATGGGATGCTCTTGAACTGTTAGGTTAATGATATGCATAAATTCCTTGATATCATCATCCGAGATGGCTATCTGCATACCTTGACCGCCTAGTACATAGGAGGGACGTACCAGTACAGGATACCCAAGATCATTTGCTACTTTAATAGCTTCCTCTGTAGTATATACCGTCTTTCCTGCAGGTCTGGGGATTTGACATTGTTCAAGAATCTTATCAAATAATTCTCTATCCTCTGCTGCATCTACATCCGCTGCGGAGGTTCCTAGAATGGAAACTCCCATCTTTAATAAGGCTTCTGTCAGTTTAATTGCCGTCTGACCACCGAACTGAACCACCGCTCCATCCGGCTTTTCAATATCCACGATGTTTTCTACATCCTCCGGTGTTAATGGCTCAAAGTAGAGCTTGTCAGCAATATCAAAATCCGTACTCACAGTTTCTGGATTGTTATTTACTATAATTGTTTCACATCCACACTTTGATAATGCCCATACGCTGTGGACTGAGCAGTAGTCAAATTCAATCCCTTGACCGATACGGATTGGTCCGGAACCTAGTACCATTATTTTCTTTCGACCTTTTGTTTGTTCTACTTCATTGAAGCTTCCAAAGCAGGAATAATAATACGGTGTTGCTGCATCAAATTCAGCCGCGCAGGTATCTACCATCTTAAAGGCAGCAATAATGCCGTTCTCCTTACGAAGTGCTTTAATCTCTTCTGCTGGTATTCCTGTTAGTTGTGATATTACACGGTCAGG
>Ga0123338_10002663_pt1 | contig 16585 bp, 15 predicted proteins | sample grotaG_FD_89793 | JGI IMG/M metagenome (GOLD analysis project Ga0123338, IMG submission 89793) | Glacier valley bacterial and archeal communities from Borup Fiord, Nunavut, Canada, to study Microbial Dark Matter (Phase II) -... | ecosystem: Environmental > Aquatic > Freshwater > Ice > Glacier ...
ACGAAGCAATCTCACATAAATACTTGATTGACCCCGATAGCTATCGGGGCTTCGTTCCTACCAATGACCCCGAGTACTCGGGGTAAATGGTTAAAAATGAATATAATGGTATGACTCATTTGGTGGCATCTCCCTCAGAGCGTCATTGCGAGGAACGAAGCAATCCCATAAGTACTTGATTGTGAGATTGCTTCGTACCTCGCAATGACGCCATGAGAGAGGCTATCGTACTTAGGAAGGTGCAAATATTTCCTTGTCATTACAGCATTGTCGATATTAAAATAGCTTATATCTTGCAATTATGGGCTGACTAGGCAATAACATTTAGGAAAAGTGATCTGTTATTCAATTGAACTTGTCAAATCTTTCCATGAAGGGTTGAATCCATTGATAAGATCCAGTTTCTTTTCCCGTGAACCTGCTTTAATTTGTTTTTCTCTTAGAATGGCTTCTTCAATGTTAGTAAAGCCTTCATAGTAAACCAATTCTTTCACATTGTATTTGAAGGTATAGGCCGTTTTATACAACCCTGTACGATGTTCATACAATCGGTTGAATAGATTGCTGGTTACGCCGGTGTAAAGTACCGTATGGTTCTTATTTGTTAAAATGTATATGTTGCCACCTCTTTCCATATATGCAAGTTTTATTAAGATTTAATTAAAGGTACAACTTTATCTGTTGAGTATGGGTGTTATCGTTTTTTTTTGTTTATGTGAGATTGCTTCGTGCCTCGCAATGACGCTCCGAGGGAGATGCTGACAACCGTAAATGATGATGGGGAATCTTTCAATTAAGTGTAATTAATCCTCAGAACGTCATTGCGAGGTACGAAGCAATCCCACATAACAACTTGATTGTGAGATTGCTTCGTGCCTCGCAATGACGCTCCGAGGGAGATGCTGACAACCGTAAATGATGATGGGGAATCTTTCAATTAAGTGTAATTAATCCTCAGATCGTCATTGCGAGGTACGAAGCAATCCCACATAACAACTTGATTGTGAGATTGCTTCGTGCCTCGCAATGACGCTCCGAGGGGGATGCTGACAACCGTAAATGATGATGGGGAATCTTTCAATTAAGTGTAATTAATCCTCAGATCGTCATTGCGAGGTACGAAGCAATCCCACATAACAATCTCATATAACAACTTGATTGACAGACTGCTTCGTGCCTAGCAATGACGCTTCGAGGGGGATGCTGACAACAGTAAATGATGATGGGGAATCTTTCAATTAAGTGTAATTAATCCTCAGATCGTCATTGCGAGGTACGAAGCAATCCCATATAAGTACTTGATTGACAGATTGCTTCGTGCCTCGCAATGACGCTCCGAGGGGGATGCTGACAACAGTAAATGATGATGGGGAATCTTTCAATTAAGTGTAATTAATCCTCAGATCGTCATTGCGAGGTACGAAGCAATCCCACATAACAACTTGATTGACAGATTGCTTCGTACCTCGCAATGACGCTCCGAGGGAGGCTATCGTACTTAGGAAGGTACAAATATTTTCCTGTCATTACAGCATTGTCGCTATTTGAAAAATAGCTTTCCACTTGCACTGACGCTCCGAGGGAGATGCAAAAAATACATTTTGTAGTGGACTCAATTATAAGTACCCGTGTGTTATTAATATTTCAGCCAGAATTTGAAATCATTTTTTGGTGTCGCTAAGAAATTTTTCTCCATTTTCATCCCACCAATCCTGATTGATCTGTTCAGCTATATTCAAAATGAAAGAATCAAAATCTGCCATATTAGCTAAATTTTCTAATTGAAGCTTTTTAACCAAGGAGATTAAATAATTTATTTTTGCACCTTCCTGTCTACTTTTCAAAATAAGCAACCAATCCTGAATTTCTCCCCTGTTCACAATGGATTGGGTAGGTGTTTGTGTGCTATCATCTGTAACCCATCTGTAACTCATCTGTAACCTTTCTGTAACCTAAGGTTACAGAAAGGTATCAGATGAGTATCAGAAAGGTATCAGAAAGGCAGGAATTGGTAGCTTGTTAGCACTGGCCATAAAGCTACTATTAAAAACAATAAAAGTTTTTCGGCATATTGTATATCTACGCATATTCTATTGAGGGAATCAAATAAAATTGTATATTTATAGGGATAGCACCCGCCTTATGATAGTTTTTAAGTAAATTTGCACAAAACCAGTTAGCCAGTGAAGTTTGAGAATCTTTTTCGAAAGAAATCCATTTCGCATATTCTAGGAGATGCCGATATTTTATCCCGGGACAGGGGAGGCATGAAGCGCAACCTGAGGGTTTTTGACCTTACGGCTCTTGGTGTTGCTGCTATCGTGGGGGCTGGTATTTTTAGTACCATCGGAAATGCAGCAGCAAGTGGCGGCCCTGCTGTATCACTGCTGTTTGTATTTACCGCCATTGCCTGTGGACTATCTGCCATGTGTTATGCTGAATTTGCAGCTTCCATTCCCATCAGCGGTAGCGCCTATACTTATGCGTATGCCAGTTTTGGTGAACTGATCGCCTGGATTATTGGCTGGGACCTGATTATGGAATACGCGATTGGCAATATTGCTGTGGCCATCTCTTGGTCTGGATATTTCACCGGGTTGATGGATGGACTAGGATTTCATATTCCAGCCTATTTATCAACAGACTTTCTGACCGCTTCTCGAGGGTACGATGCCGCTACAATTGCAGTAAATGCTGGTACTCCCTTTGCTGATCTTACTCCAGCCATCCGCGATGCCTTTTCAGCATGGACCACTTCACCTCAATGGGGAGGTTTTCATTTAATAGCTGATTTCCCGGCCCTGTTTATTGTATTTATCATCACCTGGATCTGTTACCGTGGAATCAGGGAATCACGAATTGCCAACAACTTTTTTGTTCTCCTCAAAGTGGCTATTCTGCTGTTGGTGATCGGAATAGGCGCATTTTATGTGAAGCCAGAAAACTGGAGCCCTTTTGCCCCCAATGGAATTACGGGAGTTTTGAAAGGCATATCAGGGGTGTTTTTTGCCTATATCGGTTTTGATGCCATATCGACCACCGCCGAGGAATGCAAAAATCCACGGAGAGATTTGCCCTTGTCAATGTTTTATGCATTGCTCATTACCACCATTCTATATGTTATGATCAGCCTGGTACTCACCGGTATGGTTCCCTATTATGAATTAGGGGTTTCGGACCCGATGGCTTTTGTATTTACCAAACTACATCTCACCAAACTATCGGGAGTCATTGCTGCCGGAGCTGTTATCGCGATGGCCAGTGTCTTGCTGGTATTCCAGTTAGGTCAACCTCGTATCTGGATGAGTATGAGCCGCGACGGACTTCTACCTCCCATATTTGCCCGACTGCATCCCATCTATAGGACCCCTGCATTTGCCACCATCGTAACTGGTTTGGTGGTGGCCATCCCATCCCTATTTTTGAACCTTACCGAAGTGACTGACCTTACAAGTATTGGCACCCTGTTTGCATTTATTCTGGTCTCAGGAGGAATACTTGTCCTAAATCCTACCGGAGAACAGAAACATGACGGCAAGGGATTTCGGGTTCCATACTCCAACAGCCGCCGGTATTTGTTGGGAATATGGGCAGTTATTCTGTTGATAGTCTGGCAGTCAGGCTTTGATGCTTCCAACTTTCTTACGCCTCATGCATCGGGATTTAGCATTTTTGAAATTGTACAAAATCATTTCCCATTTCTGATATTCTGCCTTGTTTCAATCATCATCACCTTTCAGGCAGTACAAAAAAGATGGTCGCTCATCCCGGTCCTTGGACTGCTCACAAACCTTTACCTGATGAGTCAATTAGGAGTTACCAACTGGTTCCGCTTCGGTATATGGCTGGTAGTAGGCCTGCTGATCTATTTCTCGTATGGAGTCACTCACAGCCGTTTAAAGAGTAATGATGAAGTAAATATAATAAAATAATGTCAATATATGAACTCAACGCAGAATAAAATTCAACCCAAAATCCAAATCAGGAACATTCAACTTTCCGATAATCCAGCATTGGCAATTATTGTTCGAAATACCCTTACCGAATTTGGGGCCAACGTTCCTGGAACAGTCTATTTTGATCCCAGTACCGATGCTTTGTCAGAATTGTTCAATACACCTAAGTCGGCTTATTTTATTGCTGAAGTGGAGGATAAAATAATGGGAGGCGGGGGTATTTATCCTACTGAAGATTTGCCTTCCAATACCTGTGAACTGGTAAAAATGTATCTTCTTCCAGAAGCCAGGGGAATGGGAATAGGCCGTAGGTTAATGGAAAAGTGCCTCGAAACTGCAAAGTTAAATGGATTCGAACAGGTGTACCTCGAAACCTTACCCGAATTAAAACTGGCTGTGAATGTTTATGAAAAGTTCGGATTCGAATACCTGTCAGCCCCTCTGGGCAATTCGAAACATTTTGGCTGCGGATTATGGATGCTGAAGAAGTTGTAGGGGCGCCCCTCAGCTGGTGACTTTGAGTCACCTGCTGAGTAATTTGAAGACGTTGTAGGGGCGCCCCTGTGTGGGCGCCCAAATCTCTGAAATTGATTTAGTAGCCTTATTTCAAAATCGGTTCAATAAACTTATAATTGAAGTCTGGATTCTCTTTTTTATTTTCCTTCAAAATGTTCACCAGTATATAATAATCTTCGGGCTTTTGATATTTAAATTCATGGAAGTTTTTAATTAACAGAGTTATTGGATCAGAAATAATTTTGTTAGTTCCATAAATACCACCAGTATCCAAATAACCAAGAATGTCATTAAAGGCGTCCCAATTTTCACCCCAGATGTCTTTATCTTTATAGCCAAGTGCTTCGCCTAATTTTTGAGGGATATCTTTCTTGTTTGTATGATTATTGAGGTCAATTTTTATTTCCATAAACTTAAGGTAGGATTTTTAATCATTAGTGACCGACAAAATTTTTTGAATCAATTCAATATCCCATTATTGACAATACTTTCAGCTATATTTCGCTCCGCTGGAGCTCACTATCTTTGTTCTACGTATTTTCTACAAATATTATGCGACTCTGTCGCTTTGAAAATAGCTGCAGAGTCCCGAGTACTCGGGATAGTCAAATCGTTAAGTATAAGCGTTAAAAGCTACAGAGTAGCGTAATATCTATAGTTGATTTTTATTCGGTTACTAATGATTTTTAATATATTGTATAACGTTTAACTTTGAAGTTACTCAGCAGGTGACTTAAAAATAGTCACCAGCTGAGGAGTCAGACCTCACACTCTTATATCCATCCGAGCAAAGGGCACTGTATCCATGCCGGTAAATTCGCCTTTCTGGTATTTGAAATAGCCGGTGATGGCAATCATAGCGGCATTGTCGGTGGTGAAGGCAAACTTGGGAATGTGCATTTTCCAGTTTAGTTTGGCTGCCGTTTCAAGCAGTGTATTTCGCAACCCTGAGTTGGCCGAAACGCCTCCAGAAACTGTTATTTCCCTAATGCCGGTTTGCTTTGCTGCCTTGATCAGTTTGTCCAATAATACCTCGATAATTGTTTTTTGAAGAGATGCACACAAGTCGGCTTTTCGTTCTTCAATAAAGTTCGGGTTCTCCTTCACCCGATCGCGTAGAAAATATAGAAAGCTGGTTTTCAGTCCGCTGAAACTATAATCTAAATTGGGGACCTTTGGTTTTGCAAATTGAAAAGCATAAGGATTGCCTTCTTTGGCCAGTTTATCAACAAAAGGGCCACCGGGGTAGGGAAGCCCCATTACCTTGGCACATTTGTCGAATGCTTCACCTGCGGCATCATCGATCGTTTGTCCCAACACCTCCATGTCAAGATAATCGTTTACCCTGATAATCTGTGAATTACCACCTGAAACCAACAGGCAAAGAAATGGAAAGGTGGGTGGATTGTATGGCTCATCGTATTCCTGAATAAAATGAGCCAGCACATGGCCCTGCAAGTGGTTAATTTCGATCATAGGGATGCCGGTGGCCAATGAAAAGCCTTTGGCAAATGAAACTCCCACGAGCAGCGAACCCAATAAGCCGGGACCACGGGTAAATGCGATCGCCGTTAGATCTTCAACGGTCACACCAGCCTGTTTAATGGCCTGATCAACAACAGGAACAATATTTTGTTGATGGGCACGGCTGGCCAGTTCGGGAACCACGCCCCCATAAGCTTCGTGAACCTTCTGTCCGGCAATGATATTGGATAACAGAAAACCATTTTTTATCACAGATGCGGAGGTATCGTCACAGGAAGATTCGATGCCTAAAATCAGAATGTCTTTTTCTTTGTTCATTGATATCAATAAATTGTCTTTTTGAGCGTTAATTTCTTCAACCGACTGTTATTTATCGGCGTAATTGTATTAATTTGCTAATTAATTCGAAATACAAAATTATCAAAAAATCACTTATAATAGGATTGTCTGTTTTGGGTACGGTATTTATCTTACTCTTTTGTTCCTACTTCGTTCTTCAGAGTCCGGGAGTGCAGACATATCTTGTACGTAAGCTGACAGATCACTTTTCACAAAAATACAACACAAACGTTACAATTCAAGGAGTTTCAATTTCTTTTTTCAACAAAGTAATACTAAAAGATGTTTTGATAAGGGATCAAAAAAACGATTCTCTTTTGTTTGTTCACGAACTTGCAGCAAGTATCAATTCATTCAGCATTAAAAAGCGAACTGTTGGAATCGATAAACTGGAACTAAATAATACCTTGCTTACCATCGATTCAGATTCAGCCGGAATACCTAATTACCAGTTTATTGTCGATTTATTTGCTAAAAAGGAGGCGCCCAAAACTGCAGATAGTCTTCGGTTTGATTTTAATATGAAACGTTTTGAGTTTAACAATGCCTCGGTCAATTATGGTTTCAGGGATAGTACCGGTCATCATCAAATGGATTTGAGAAACATTAAACTTGACATTTCTGATTTGGAACTTCAGTATGATAAAATAGCTTTCGACATTACTCAATTTCAGCTTAACGATCACGACCATACAGACTTTCAGTTGGAGAATTTCTCTGCACAATTTGTTTCTACACCCGATTCAATCAATCTGAATCATCTCTATGCCCTGACTTCCAATTCAGAAATAACAGAATTAAATTTGAAGATCGATAAAAAGAAGACTGGAACTGAATTTGATCTGAAAAAGATGAAATTCAACATGGACCTTAAGAAATCGAGGATCAGCCTTAAAGATATCGGAAAGATGGTGCCTTTGCTGAAAGGAATGGAAGAAAATATTGAAATGTTAGGGCAGGTTTCAGGAACACTGGAAGATTTAAAAGGGAAAAATATTGCACTAAGTATGGGTGAAAATACGCAATTGGCATTTGATCTATACCTTAGTGGACTTCCCGATTTTGCCAATACTTATATGCACATCGACCTCAAGCAATCTTTTGCCGATTTCAATGATCTAAGCAAGGTTAAGCTTCCAGATAATTTCCCGCTTCATCAACTAAAGCTTCCTTCTCAGCTTCTTGAAGCTGGAATCGTTGAATATAAAGGGAATTTCACAGGGCTATTTAGTGATTTTGTGGCTTATGGAACTTTTAAATCTAAATGGGGCATGTTTACCACTGACTTGTCGTTTGTGCCTTCTGAAGGAGATAAACTGAAAATTAATGGAACATTAAAGACCAACAATTTCAAAATAGGTGAATTTCTTCAGACAGATTTAATGGATCGGATTACGTTTAACGGCGATATTAAAGGATTACTGAATCAGCAGACCCACGATTTTTCGGCCAAAGTATCAGGAAAAATTGACAGCGTTTTCGTTTATAATTATCAGTACAAGAATATTCAGATGAACGGCGATATTCTGAATAAAAAATTCGACGGTTTCATGGTTGTTGATGATCCCAATTTAAAATTAAGATTCGATGGTAAATTCGATCTAAATGTTCCTGTACCGGTGTTTAATTTCCAAATGCTTCTGGAAAATGCCAATTTGAAGGCCCTGAATTTTGACCATAAGTTCAAGCGTTCTGAAGTCTCTTTTGCGCTGGATGCCAATTTTACGGGTAATAATATTGATAATATTGATGGGTTTATACATTTTACCAAGGGAACGTACATCAATGAAAATGGTCCCGTTTCATTCGATAATTTTAACCTGAAAACCTTCTTTGATAACGAACCTGTGTTGCAGATAAGATCTGATATTCTGGATGCTGACATCAACGGAGAATATCAGTTGCATAATCTTTATAATTCAGTTAAACAAATTATTGCTCATTTTCTTCCTTCTACCGGGATTACATTTCCCAGCCTTGAAACATTAAATAACTTTGATTATAAAGTCGTTTTAAAGGATGTAAATCGCTTTACAAAAGTATTGATGCCTTCATTAATTTTAAATACTGCTGAAATATCTGGAAGAATAAATACGGGTAAAAATCTATTGACTGTCAATGCTATTTTTCCTGAGATTCAATATCAAACAACTAAGTTCCATAAATTTACGGTAAATGTGGATAGTGAATCGAAATTAAATATTCGAAATAAAGTAGAAAGTATTTCTCTGGGTGAGAAGATGAAAATTTATAATCTTTCATTGATTTCAGAAGGCGAAAATGATATGCTGGATTCAAAATTGGCATGGAGTAATTATGGTTCAGTTTCATACAGCGGGTCATTGAATACGAGTACAAAGTTTTTTGCTCAAAAGAATAATCCACACATCGAGGTTTCAGTGAAACCTAGCCGTATGTATTTGGCTGATAGCTTGTGGCAGATCAGTTCGGCATTGATTACAATCGATTCAACCCTAGTGAAAGTGAACAAACTGAAGGTATCAAACAAAGGTCAGTCAATTACTGTTGATGGATCAATAGATAAAAATCAGGACGATAAGATCAATTTAATATTTGATCAGATCGACCTCAATTCGATGAATACTTTTATTACGGGAGTAGATCTTAAAGGAAGTCTTAACGGAACGCTCTCATTTTTTGATATTTATGAGCGGCCCTTGTTTTTATCAGATTTAAAAATAGATGAATTAAGTTTGCTCGGGCAACCCATTGGGAACGCATCGGTTCAGAGTCGTCTTGATCGGTCTGCCGGAGAAATTGATGCAGAAATGCTGGTTACTTCGAAAGATAAAAACACCTTGCTGTCTTATGGAATTTATAATTTGGCAAAAGACAGTCTATCTATAAATGCCAATTTCGATCATTTTTCATTGCTGATTCTTCAGCCATTATTGGGGAGCAGCTTTGCTAATTTTCATGGTGATGCAACTGGCAAAGTGCATATTTACGGACCTCTTGACCATATTCAACATCATGGTGCCTTGTATGCAAACAATGCAGGTTTGATGCTTACTGATTTGCAGGTTAACTATACCATGAACGATTCAGTAAAGTTTGATGGCGATAAAATTATATTTCCTCAGATGAGGATTCATGATGATTACGGAAATGCAGGTATTTTTAATGGATCCATTCAGCATCGCAGCTTTGCAAAGTTTAGATACGATTTATCCATCAAGTCAAATAAGATCATGGCGATAAATACCACGCAGGCCATCAATGAACAGTTTTACGGCAAATCTTTTGGTAGTGGAAATGTTAAGATTACAGGCACCGATTATGACATGCTGATAGAGGGATTTTGCAGGACTGAAAAAGGAACGGATATGAATATTTATCTGGATTATACAGCCGAAGTACAGCAATATGATTTTCTGAGTTTTGTAAAACATGGATATCAAGTGCCTGGTATTCAAAAAAAATCGCCATTCAGCAAATCAAATTTACTTATGAAATTCAATATTGAAATTACTCCTGAAGCCAAAGCAAGAGTGATTTACAATTCTAAAATTGGTGATGTGATTCGAGCACAGGGTTCATCGGAAAACATGCAGATTTTTATTGATAACAATTCCAATATCACCATGTTCGGCGAATATACAATTGAAGAGGGGGATTATCTTTTCACCTTGCAAAATGTAATCAATAAGAAATTCGAAATACAACGTGGCGGTACCATACAATGGAATGGTGATCCGAACAATGCGACCATAGACCTTAATGCAATCTATCGACTGAAAGCATCACCAAGTGAACTGTTGGTGGATTCGTATCAAAATATTGATAAACAAAGGATTCCGGTATTGTGCAAAATTGCACTTTCAAGAAACCTCAGTAACCCGGACATTAAATTTGATATTGAGTTACCTACTGCAGAGGACCGTGTTAAAGATAATATAAAACAGTTTTTCAATTCAGAAGAAGATATGAATAAACAAATATTATCGCTTCTGGTCCTTGGTAAGTTTTATGCTACGGGAGTAAATAGTAACTTGGTGGGATCGACGGCATCAACGGCTAGCGAATTGTTTTCGAATCAGTTTAGCAACTGGCTATCCCAGATAAGTAACGATTTTGATCTTGGATTTAATTACCGTCCCGGAGATCAAATCTCGAATGATGAAGTTGAATTGGCTCTAAGTACCCAAATGTTCAATAATAGGGTAAGTATTAACGGAAATATCGCCAATAATTCGTCTATGAAGATGAATGCCAATAATAATGGGCTGGTAGGCGATGCTGATGTGAATGTTAAACTTACCCGTAACGGCAAACTTCAATTGAAAGCTTATAATCATGCCAACAATAACCTTATTTATGAGACTTCACCTTATACACAGGGAGTTGGAGTCTCGTACCGAGAAGATTTTAACACTTTCAATGAACTTTGGCAAAAGGTGAGAAATATTTTCAACCAAAAACCAGCAGTGCAAAAAATCAATAAATAAGTTGGCCCGATTATTGGGCTAAAAATTATATTTAAATAAATTGTATTTTTGCAGGACATACTATATGTAGTGTATAGTTCGTTTTTACATAAAATTGACTTAAAACTAAATGAATATGTTGAATTTTATCATCTTACAGGCAAGTCAAAATTTGACCGAAGGTGCACAAGCTGTAGGTAAAGCCGTTCATCCGAGCGCAGTTGAAACCGGTTTTATTGACATGGCCATTAAAGGAGGTCCAATCATGATTCCAATTATATTCTTGTCATTTTTGGCTGTATTCATATTTGTTGACCGCTATATTGCCATCCGCAAAGCAGGAAAAGTTGATCCCCGAATGATGGATCGAATCAAGGAATATATTCTGGACGGGAAAGTGGAATCTGCTCATGCGGTTTGTAGGAATGAAAATTCACCTACATCACGAATGATCCAAAAAGGCATTTCACGTATTGGCCGACCAATGACTGATGTTACTATTGCCATTGAAAATGTGGGTAACCTTGAAGTTTCGAAGCTCGAAAAGGGACTTCCGGTTTTGGCAAGTGTGGCCGGTGGAGCACCTATGCTGGGTTTCCTCGGAACGGTAACAGGAATGATCGAAGCATTTTATGATATGGCAAATGCAGGAAACAACATTAACATCACTTTGTTGTCATCTGGAATTTATCAGGCAATGGTGACTACTGTTGCCGGATTAATTGTAGGTATTGCAGCCTATTTTGCCTACAATATTTTGGTTGCCAATGTTGAAAAGGTAGTATTTAATATGGAAGCTGCTACCATAGATTTTATGGATATGTTAAACGAACCGGCAAAATAATTAAGATATCATGGCTTTAAAACGTCGAAATAAAGTGGAAGTGAGTTTTAGTATGGCTTCGATGACGGATATTGTTTTCCTATTGTTGTTGTTTTTTATGATTACATCGACACAGGTTGCTCCCAATGCACTTAAGCTATTGTTGCCTCAAGGCAATAATCAAACTGTCGCAAAGGCCATTACAACTATCTCGATTACTGCTGATCTGAAATTCTACATCAACGAAGATGGCAATTTAAAAGAAGTCGCTTTTTCAGAGATTGAACCATTTCTCAAAAGAATGATCAAACTAAATGAGGAAACATATATTGCTCTTCATGCTGATAAAACTGTTCCTATTGAACAGGTTGTAAATGTGATGAACATCGCAAAGCGTAATCAGGTTAAAATGATTCTGGCCACTGCACCCGAAGAATGATGAAATATATTTTAGAACATAGAAATGGTATAATTGGCACCATAATCACTCACGCTGTGATTTTGTTGCTCTTACTATTTTTGGGTTTTTACACTAAGCTTCCTCTGCCTGTTGAAGAAGGTATTCTAGTGAATTTCGGAGATTCGGAAACCGGTATTGGCGCCGAAGAACCTGCTCCCGGTGAGTCTGGTCCGGCAAAGGCGCAGGAAGAAAAACTGGCAGAACCAAAAACTTTAACACCGGCTCCTGCCAAAAAAGTAACAGCTGCTGCTAAAAAAGTGACAGCTCCGGTAGAAAAAGAAGAACTTTTGACTCAGGATTTGGAGAAAACTGTGGCCATGGAAACGGCCAAAAAGAAAGTGGAGATCCAAAAAGCCAAAGACCTTGAGGAAGAAAAAATTCTGAAAGAAAAGAGGAAACAGGATCAACTTGTGAAACAGCAGGAAAATGAAAATGAGCGAGTACGACAGGCCGAAATTAATCAACAAAAGAAGGAAGAAGATCAAAGATTGGCCATTGCAGCAGCCAATGAGCGTAAGGCAGGTGAGATTAACAGCAGGGCGAAAAATGCCTTTGGAGGCACTGGTAATGGCACTGGAGCTGGTATTGGAAAAGGCGATGGGAACGGAAAAGGCGCTACTGATTCGAAAAGTACCGGTCAGGGTGTAACGTACGGCAAAGGCAATCAAGGGAGCCCTCAGGGCAGCGCCAATGTTGATAAATATGGTCCTGGAGGTGGTACGGGAAATGGAACTTCCTATAATCTGAATGGACGAAGCGGACTCTCATTACCTAAGCCTTATTATCCAGGTAATGAAGAAGGAATTGTGGTTGTTCAGGTAACGGTCGATAAAAACGGAATTGTTACTAAAGCTGAACCGGGAGTAAAAGGTTCAAATACAGCAAATTCAGAATTGATTGCAGCAGCCAAGAAAGCCGCACTGATGGCTAAATTTAATGTTGATACCAATGCTCCCGCCTTTCAAGTGGGAACGATCACTTACCGATTTGTGCTCAATTAATTCAATATATAGATGATTAAAGAGAAATTAGATATTCAATTGCTGGAAGTTTTGGAAGAAAATGGGATAACTGAATCAACTGAACTTGAAAGAATTTGTATCCCACGAATCAAGAGCGGTCACGATTTGTTGTGCCTTGCCGGTAAAGGTACCGGTAAAACTACTACCATCGTGGTGAGTATTTTTCAACGGCTGAAGAGTTCACTGGAAGATGTTCCGAGAGCAATTGTTTTTGTTCCCAACAAGGAGCGGGGGGCAGAAATGAAAGCCGAATTCGACCGATTGGGACAATACACTGATCTGCGCGTTAATATGGCTTGCGACGATGAGAAGATCGACGATCAGAAAGACAAGATATATATGGGATCTGATGTGGTGATCGGTACGGCAAAACGCTTGAACCTCATTTATTCATTGTATGCTCTGAACCTCAGCAGTGTTAAAATATTCGCCATCGACGATGCGGAATCAGTCATTAAAAGTATCAATTATCTGCAAATAGACCGCCTTTCGGAATGTATGCCTAAAGCTCAAAAGATACTCTTTGCAAGCGTTCAGACTGAATGGCTTACACGTTTTTCCAAACATTTTATGAATAATCAGGAAGTGATTGAAATTGAAGAAGAAGAAAATAAGTAATAAGTAAAAAGTAATAAGTAATAAGTAAAAAGGAATAAGGAATAAGAAAAGGTACAAAAGTGTCACACAGGGTATTCATAGTGACGTGTAACCGATGATATGAATCGCCTCCCTCAGTGCGTCATTCAAGGGACGAAGCAATCTGTCCATTGTGTCAATTATATGAGATTGCTTCGTACTTACCAATGACAGATTTTATAAACTACTAAAAATGAAACAAATGCATTTACACTCCTTTGATGAGATTGCTTCGTGCCTCGCAATGACGATCCGATATTTGTTTCTGATTATTTTAAATGAGTATGCGTCTGTCATACATTGTAAAAAAACTCTTGCACAAGCTGATCTATGAAGGTACCCGCCCTTTCAAAAATATGCCTATGTGGTGTTTTTTGAATAAAAGTAAAATTAGTTAAACTTATTGTTGACTTTATTGTTTTAATTATCCTTATATGAGAAATTTCTGAGGGATAAAGAATAATAAAGAGGGGACGTATTATGAAAACGATTAGATCAATACCAAAATTTAACAGTGAACTTGAAGTCCCGATAGCTATCGGGATTGAATTTTGGAGCAAGGTAGATTCAATGGATTTGGTAGACCGGGAGCCAACAAAACAGGGTAATTTCCCAAATCTAAATCAAACATCAAATGCGATCACATTAAATTTGCCACCAGATTTACTTGAAAAGATTAAGATTAGAGCAAACAAAATTGATGTACCTTTTGTATCACTTGTAAAAATGTATATTCTTAAAGCTTTTAATGACAATACTACATTTCATAAAAAATGGTTCTAATTTATACCCATGCGCAGCACTACCTTTTTGATTTTCTTCAGCGTCGTTCTGATAGTCTATGGTTCTGTCAATTATTACCTTTTTGCACGCGGACTACAGGCCTTTTCCCTGAGCCAGCCTATGAAGAAATGGTACATCGCTATTTTCTGGACAATTGTCGCCTCTTTTATTGTAGGATCAATTCTTGAAAGGACAGCTACATCAGCATTTAGCGAATTGATTTACCGTATTGGTGCTTTCTGGATTGCATTTATGATGTATCTGATAATTGCTGTTGTATTGATCGATTTTGTTAGGATTATAAATCATTTCTTCCATTTTTTACCTCCGTTTTCGCAAATCATGCGGTTTCGTTTGGGGCTGATTGTAATTTCATTGGTTACACTGATTGTTGCAGGAGGTTATATCAATGCTTTGTGGACCAATGTGAATGTAGTGTCACTGACCATTCACAAGGCGGTTACAGGCGCTAAGGAAGTTAAGATTCTTATGGCTTCGGATATTCATCTTGGCGCACTGATTGGTGATCGGCGTGAAAAACACTTACTGGATATTATCCAAGAGCAAAAGCCTGATCTGGTATTGCTTTGCGGCGATCTGGTTGATGGTGAAATAGCTCCTGTTCTTCGTAAAAAACTGGGTCGACATATCCAGGAAATCAATACTCCGATGGGAGTATATGCCATTACCGGAAATCACGAATACATTGGTGGAATAAGTAATACCTTGCCTTATCTCAAGAGTATTCATATCAAGATGTTGATGGACGAAACGGTTACCTTACCCAATGGCATTCAGCTGGTGGGCCGTATCGATCGTGCAGCAGGATGGGGGGCACAGGGACCAAAGCCTCTCGCTGAACTACTCACAGTTGTTGATACCTTGAAACCAGTGATTGTGATGAACCACCAACCTTACAATCTTCAGGAGGCTGCTGATGCCAAAGTGGATCTTCATCTATCCGGACATACCCATAAGGGACAGTTATGGCCGGTTATTTTTATAACCAATGCTATGTTTGAATTGAGCTGGGGATATCTAAAGAAGGGCGTAACCAATTTTTATGTCTCTTCAGGTTACGGATCATGGGGACCGCCTGTTAGAATAGGAAACCGACCTGAGGTGGTGGTATTTAACCTGAAGTTTGACTAGTAACATGTCAGGGCCAAATTGACGCATCTTGCATCATCAATAATTGATCTTTTGAATCAATGATTGATTTGGAGTTTCACCCAAAAGAACAACAATCGATTTTCTTAACGTTAACTCATATTTTCTGCAAAGCTCAGTTAGTTCTAAATTCGACTTTTGCCCACAGTTTTTTAGTTTCAAAAAATCATCTTATGCCCAGAAATAGATTTCTATCAATTGCAAGTTATTCAGTTGATTATCAACGCATACATTCAGAGTTTTTGCATTTAATTTTTCGACTTGTTTTAAATGCTCCAAGTGAAAATAAAAATAATTTGCCTTTTTTAATCATTTTACAAAAAATCTTTCTACCTTTATATAATTAGATACCTTATCAATGATTTCACTGAATGAAATAACAAAATCATTAATTTCACAAATTGTATTTATACCAAGATCTTGAATATTTTTTATCGTCTTTGGCGAATCTGACAGAATGAATTTTACTCCTTTTATTCCGATATCCGATTCTATGTCCCGAGTACTCGGGATGGCATCAGAACTACTGACTGATAATGTACAAATTTACCCCGATTGATTTATAATTAACGATTTAACGCTATTTGACCTTTTGAAAGTGTTTTGGTTCCTTGCTGTAATTCATAAATGTAGTTTCCTTGCTTTAGATGTTCAATATTAATTTGATCCTTTGTATGGTTTACCGAATGTGTTAATACTATTCTACCTTGTAAATCAATAATACGCAGGGTTATATTTTTACCCAGGGGTAAATCTGTTTCGATGGTCAGTAAACTTGCCACAGGATTGGGAAATACTTTGAAAATTACGTTATTTGTTAATGCCACTTTGGTAGTAGGTGCCTCTCTCTTTAACACATTTTCGATGTAATCGGTTAAACTATTGCTACCGGTATTTACATCTACTAATGCTGGCAGTTTACGTGCAAACCATTTTACCCTCCATAC
>Ga0123338_10002664_pt1 | contig 16577 bp, 7 predicted proteins | sample grotaG_FD_89793 | JGI IMG/M metagenome (GOLD analysis project Ga0123338, IMG submission 89793) | Glacier valley bacterial and archeal communities from Borup Fiord, Nunavut, Canada, to study Microbial Dark Matter (Phase II) -... | ecosystem: Environmental > Aquatic > Freshwater > Ice > Glacier ...
AGAGATTGTTTTTACTCCATTTAATCCGTGATTCAGACAAAAAATAAGAATCACAGATTAAGGAAGATTACAGGATTACACGGAAGTAGGAAAAAAGAAAATTTGTGAAATCCCGGCAATCCATTTAAATCTGTGATTCAGACAAAAAATAAGAATCACCGATTAAGACGTATAGTTAAACTCAAATATTTTTATGCGTAACATCAATTATTAAAATTTAAAAATTAAATTTTTTATAAAATATTTTTAAATAAATTAATGTAATAATTTTAAGAATAATAAAATTATTTTAATGAGTAGCGCATTTGTTTTTAACGTTATTTTCCTATCCTTAATTTCATGGCATGTTTCTTTTGAATAACAAAAGAGAATGATTTAATGCTACTAGATAATATTCAAGTCCACAATAAGAAATACTCAAATTAATAAAATCCATTTAAGCAAATTTATCGTATTTAATTGATAAATAATTAATTAGCTTCTGAAACAATTTTTAAAAAAAGAAGGATGTAATATTCCTTTTACAAATTAACATCATTAAATAATATTATTTTTTAATGATGTTACAATTTATACATTGTGTGTATTAAAAATATAAAAGTTGAAACATCAAAATAGTAAAGAAAATTTTTAAGAGATTATCATATAATTATTAATAGATATTTTTCTTTTCTTTTTCTTTTTTTTAACTTTCATTATGAACATTTAATCCTTAAGGTTTTATTATCATTAATTTTAAAATATTCAAGTCTATGAAAAGAAAATTTTTAATCATAATATATCTTGTTTTTGCTATCCAAATAGCAAAATCTCAAAACATAGGTATAAATTCTTCAGGCGCTAATCCGGATGGATCTGCTATGTTGGATATTGCAGCTACTAACAAAGGTTTGTTGGTTCCGCGTGTTGCATTAACTGCAACAAACGCTACAGGCCCAATCTCAACTCCTTTAACCAGCTTATTTGTATATAATACTGCTACAGCAGGTACTGCCCCCAATAATGTTATTCCAGGATATTATTATTGGAATGGTGCAGCATGGGTTGCCTTTAATACTTCTACAAATACACCTACAGGTTGGAGTTTAACAGGGAATGCAGGTACCAACATTGCTACCAACTTCCTTGGCAACACAGATGCAACTGATTTTTTATTTAAAACCAATAATTTAGAGAGAATGCGCATAAACAGTGCTGGTAATATAGGTATTGGTTCAGCTGCCTTTAATGCTTCTAATCCTGAAAAGTTATTAGTTGATGCAGGAACTACTTTATCAACTTATGCGATAACAGCAAAAGGAAGTATAGACAATTTTTTTCAATTTAATATACAGAATCAAGCTTCAACAAGTAATGCCTCTACTGATATAGTAGCAACTGCAAATAATGGAACTGATATTGCTAATTTTGTTGATTTAGGTATTAATTCATCTGGTTATAACGTTGCTGGTGCATTAGGAAAATCAGATGATGGTTATCTTATTAGTGCTGGAAATGATTTTTATCTTGCCAATACTTCTCCATCCAAAGATATTATTGTAACGACTGGTGGAAGCGCAGCTGCAAATGAAAAGATGAGAATTACATCAGTAGGAAATGTTGGAATTGGTACTGCTAATCCTAATGCATCTGCAATCTTGGATGTTTCATCAACTAATAAAGGTTTGTTAGTTCCTCGTGTTGCATTAACTGCAACCAATGCTGCTGGGCCGATTACAGCTCCTTTAGCCAGCTTATTTGTGTATAATACAGCTACTGCAGGTACTTCTCCTAATAATGTTATCCCCGGGTACTATTATTGGAACGGTACTGCATGGGTAGCTTTTACAACATCTAGTTCTTTTTCAGGTTGGAGTACCACTGGTAATTCAGGCACTAGTGCTTCAACCAATTTTATAGGAACTACTGATGCTACCGATTTTTTATTTAAAACAAATAATACTGAAAGGATGAGAGTGACATCTACTGGTCGTGTTTTAGCAGGTTTTTCAAGTTTTCCTTTACCTGGTACAAGTCCTATTACTGCACCTGTCTCCATTAGGGATACTTTAGAAATACGGAGGACATCAGGATCATCCTCTATTGCCCAAATAATTTTTTCAAATACTTCAGGTAACTATGGTTTCGGTAATTTAAGAATTAGTGGAGATGGGGGTGATTTATATTGGCAAGGTGGTGGAGGAAAAGCTTTGCAAATGGGATCTTATTGGACCACCATATTAGGAGGAGATATTCAAAGCACTACCCTACCTGCTTTCGTGGATGGTACTTCGGGTTATTTAGCTAATAGAGGTGTTTTAGTTCAAGCCCAACGAAATGCATCTATTCCATTATCTATACAAGGTTTTTCGGTTAGTCAAACTGCTAATCTTACCGAATGGTTAAATTCAGCAGGTACTGCAGTAAGTGTTATAGATACTAAAGGAAATATGGGAATAGGTTCCGGAAATTTTAATGCTACAAATCAAGAAAAGTTATTAGTTGATGCAGGGGTAACAACATCCCCTTATGCGATAACAGCAAAAGGTAGTATAGACAATTTTTTTCAATTTAATATACAGAATCAAGCTTCAACAAGTAATGCCTCTACTGATATAGTTGCAACTGCAAATAATGGAACTGATCTTGTTAATTTCGTTAATTTAGGTATTAATTCATCTGGTTATAACGTTGTTGGTGCATTAGGAAAATCAGATGATGGTTATCTTATTAGTGCTGGAAATGATTTTTACCTTGCCAATACTTCCCCAACCAAAGATGTTATTATAACGACTGGTGGAAGCGCTGCAGCAAATGAAAGAATGAGAGTAACAGGTACAGGTAATGTGGGTATTGGTACCGTAGGTGCTTCTCCTACCTCTACATTACAAGTAAAAGGTTCGATTTCACTTTCAACATTATTAACATCTGGTGCATATACTATAGCAAGTACGGATCATATCATAATTAATACAGGGGCAGCTGCAGCCTGGACTTTACCTGCCGCAAATGCAGCAGGATTGACAGGTAGAATATATAGGATAATAAATCAGGGTACTGGCAATATTACACTTTCACAAGCTGTAACAACTGCAAATGCTACAACAACTACTACAGTTCCGTTTGCAGCGGGGACTAACAACTTTGAAATTATTTCTGACGGAACAGTTTGGAGAAAAATTAATTAATTTTTTGAAATAGGCATTTAATTATTACATACTTAATTTGAAAATAATAAAAAGAAGCAAAATATGAATAAAAGAAAGCAAGAATTAGAAGGTGTAAGCCTGAAATTACGGTGGGCGTTTGGTGGGTATGTGTGCAGATAGCTTGCGGAATTTCTTGACTTTTTTGGTTACTTTATGTGTCAAGGCAAAAATTGACAAATCATAATAACAAAAATGTTGTTTTCGTTATGTAAAACGGCAAATTACAATTATAAATTAAAAGCCTATTTCAATTAATTTTTTAATCTGATTATAATTATAATATGAAAAATGTTTTCTTTTATTACTGGCGGGTTATTATTTTTAATTTAACTTTCTTACTAGCTACATCATTTGTAAATGCCCAAGCCAGATTAGTACTAAATGGTGCATTTATCCAAATTATCAATGGAGGCAATTTAGTAATAGATAACCCTGCTACAAATGCCATTACACGCAACAGCGGAGCTATATTTAGCGATGGAGAAAATAATAATGTACAATGGAACATTAGTACAACAGCAGGTGCTTATGTAATACCTTTTGGATATGGGGCAGCAAATTATATTCCATTAACATTTACTACATCAGGTGGTGTAGGTACAGGTAACTTTGTGTTCTCAACCTTACATACAAATTCGCAAAACAGTTTAAATTTACCTGCCGGAGTAACAAATTTTAATGGTGCATCTGGTGCTGATAAATCTTATTTTGCAGTTGATAGATTTTGGAAAATTAACGCTCAGGGGTATAGTACTAAACCAACATTAACAAACCTTATTTTTACATACGTAGCTACAGATTTTGCTGCCCCTGACATTATATCACTTGAAAGTAGTTTAAGTGTACAAAGGTATAATTCAGGTACTAATTCATGGAACGATTATGCAAAACCGGCAAAAGTAAATACAACAAGCAAAACAGATACAGTAAAAAGCCTCGCACCAGCCGATCTTTATCAATGGTGGGCTTTAGATTATGTGGAAGACAGGCATTGGGTTGGAGCATCAAATGGAAACTGGAGTAATATTGCAAATTGGGCATTAACAAATGGAGGAACCGCAGGAGCAAGCGTTCCATCTACTTACGATGCAGTTTCATTTAATAGCACATTTAATACCAATGCAACAATTGATGTAAACCCAACGATAGGTAGCTTTACTATGAATGCAGGATATACTGGCACAGTAACACAGGGAGCAAGTATAATTAATTTAAGTAAAACAACAAATTTCTCTGGTGGAACATTTACTGGAGGTAGTGGTGCGATAACCGTTACAGGACCATTTACTTTATCTGGGACCAACTTTACATCTACAACAGGTATTTTAGATTTAAAAAATAATTTTACTAATAATAGTGGATCATTTTTACATAACAATGGTACTGTTTCTTTCTCAGGAACAACAGCGGCACAAAACATTAGTGGTACGCAAGTAACTAATTTTAATAATATTAATGTAAGTAATGTATCTGCATCTCCGGGTTTATTGGTTCAAAGCAATCAAAATTTAATTGGCAATCTTAAACTTTCCACTAATGTTGTTTTTGATGCAGATGGATCTTCAAATACTTCTGTATTCACTTTAATTTCATCCGCAGAGTATCCTGTAAAAGATGCATCTGTTGACATTTTGCCTGCAGGTGCCCAAGTTATTGGCAATGTAACTGTGCAAAGATATATGGCTTTAAATGGCAGAAATAATCACAGGATATATAGGTACATTTCTTCACCTATACAAAATGCAACAGTAGCTAATATTCAAAATAAAATTCCTGTAACAGGTTCTTTTGCAGGTTCAAGTACTTGCTTTGGTTGTTCTTCTAATCCCTCTTTGTATAATTATGATGAAACTGTTTTAACAGATTTAAATGGCGATGGTTTCATAAATTTAGAAGACGGTTACAGAGGCTATCCTACAGTTTCTAATTCTCAGTCTTTAGCGGTAGGTAGAGGATATGCCATGTTTGTGAGAGGTAATTTATTTGGTGGTAATACATCATGGGATGTAACAGGTTTTATTAATGCGGGTAATGGTTCTCCAATTTCTTTACCTGTTTCTTTTACTCCTTCAGGTACAGTGGCAAACGATGGTTGGAATTTAGTAGGAAATCCTTTTCCATGTACAATTGATTGGAACTCCGGATCTGGTTGGGCAAAATCAGCAAATATTAATGACGCTATTTATGTAACAGATAACGGAACAGGTATAGGTCTAATACATACTTCATATGTTAGTGGTGTTAGTACTAATGGAGGATCGCGTTATATACCAGCGTTTCAAGGTTTTTGGGTCAAAGCAGCTTCTACAGGCACAACTACTTTAACAGTTAATGAAAATGTGAAAGCACCTCAGCAATCAACAAGTTTTTTCAGAGAGGCAGAGCCAACCGATTTAATAAGGATCACAATTTCTGATGGCATATCAAATGACGAAACAGTTATTTATTTCAAAGAAGATGCTACTTCAGGTTTTGATTCTAAATCAGATGCGTGGAAATTTAAAAATTCATTTGTTAATTTATCAACTTTAACAGCTGATAGCCTTAAGTTGTCTATTAATTCCTTACCTTCATTGGTTTGCAATGCAAAAATAAATTTAGCTCTTGATGAAGTTAAGTCAGGTAGTTATAGTATGAAATTTAGTAATTTAAGTTCATTTTTGGATAGCCCAACATTTATTTTAAAAGATAGTTTATTAAATAAATCTGTTAAAATAAATGATAATTCGGAGTATTCATTTAATGTTACTTCCGATCCGAAAAGTCATGGTTCAAAGCGTTTTAGTTTACAAATAAATAAAGATCCGCTTCCTCTTACCATCACTGAAACAGCAGGAGTTTTAAGTGTTAATTATACTAAAAATGTGCAATGGTATGTAAACGGACAACTTATAAAAGGAGCTACCCAAGCAAACTTTACACCTTCTCGCTCTGCAACATATAGCGCGACAGTAAAAACGGGTTCTTGTTTTTTAACAGGCTCAAAGGATTTTATGTTTGTTGGATCAGAACCTACAAATAATTTTGGTTTGGAAGTTTTTCCTAATCCTTCAACAGGTAAATTTTCAATAAATATTCCTACTAGCTATAAAATTCAATCAGTTTTAATTGTAAATTCACAAGGTGTTTCAATTGGTGCTGTGGATGTTAAAGATTATAATGGAATATCAAAAGGTGAATTTGATTTAGGAAATTTTTCTGCAGGAATTTATGTAATAAAAATTATACATGATCAGGGAATAAACTATCTAAAAGTTGTTAAAATTTAAAATTCAATAATTTAATTTCTTAAAAAATCCGTAAATTTTATTTACGGATTTTTTTTTTATTTTTTTGTAAAATTTTCCATAAAAAAAATCTAAATATTTGTTTAGAATGTCATAATTTTGGTTTTTAAACAAATAAAAACTGATGAAACATATTTTTTCCAAAATAATAGTCTTTCTATTTACTTTTTTATGGTATCATTTTTCGGTTTTTGCTCAAAATCAAATTCCGATGAAAGAACTTTTATTAAACGACCTTTCTAATTTTAAGCCTCAAGCGGGCAATTGGCAAATTGTTGGGGATGTTAATATGGACAGACATTTAGATGTTCATGAAAAAAATAAAAAACCTGTAGTTACTACATCTAAAGGAACAGGAATTTTAATTAATTTAAATGATGAAAAGAAAAAAGACCAACTCATAACAAATTTTGAACATGGTGATATTGATCTTGAATTAGAATTTATGATTCCAAAAGGATCTAATTCCGGTATTTATTTACAAGGCAGGTACGAAGTACAATTATTAGATAGTTGGGGTATAAAAAAACCTGCATATTCAGATTTAGGAGGAATTTATAGAAATTGGGAAAAAGAACCATTAAAAATTTATATGGGAAAAGCACCAACTACAAATGCCGCTAAAGCACCTGGTTTATGGCAAACAATGAAAATTTCATTTATTGCACCCCGATTTGACGATAAAGGTCAAAAAATCTCTAACGCACGTTTTAATAAAGTTGAAATAAATGGAATTAGAGTTCATGATAATGTAGAAGTTCCATTGCCAACTGGAGGGCCAATTGAAAACAATGAAAAAGCATCAGGGCCTTTAATGATACAAGGCGACCACGGTTCGGTAGCATTCAGAAATATAAAATATAGAACTTTTAGCCCTGATTTAGTAAAATTAAGTGAGATTTCTTATAGTTATTATGAAGGTAAATTTAATAAATCAGCAGATTTTTTATCTCAGTCAGCAAAAAAATCAGGAAAAACAAATGACTTAAGCTGGGAAGTAGCAAGCAATAACGATCAATTTGGTATATCATATACAGGAAAAATGACTGTTCCATCGAATGGGACTTACATTTTTTCTTTGTTATCTAACGGTGGTGCTAAATTAATGATTAATAACGAAACTGTTATTGACCATGAAGGTTCGTTTGGCAGAGGATATTCACATTCGGGGAAAGTGGATTTGCAGGCAGGAACATATCCTTTTACTTTATTTTATTATAAAAATGTTGCTTGGAACTCCCCTGCATTAGGTTTGTATGTAGAGAGCAATAGCTTACAAAAGCAATCACTGCACTCTTTTAATTCATTACCTCCTGAACAAAATCCTGCATCTCCTATTCTAGTAAATCCAAGTAATAATCCCAAAATTCTTAGAGCATTTTATGATTATAGAAAGAGCAGAGATTTAAGGAAAACCCATACAATTGCAGTTGGCGACCCTCAAATGATTCATTATATATATGATTTAAAATCAGGTTCGATATTAGCAGCTTGGAGAGGTGATTTTGTGGATGCAACACCTATGTGGCACGAAAGGGGTGATGGTTCCTTTTTGCCTTCTGGTAGTATATTGGAGTTATCTGATAATCAGCCATTAGCAACTTTAGCTAATAAAAATGATAATTTCCCTAAAATAAGTAAAGAGGAGGAATTAAGGGGAAAAGGATATGAAATTGAAGAAAATTCATCAAGGCCAATATTTAAATATATTTATAATGGTATTAACGTTGAAGATAAAATTTACCCAGAAGAAGGTGGTAAAATTTTAACCCGTGAAGTTAAAATCAATTCATCAACGGCATTGAATAGTTTTTATTTTAAAATTGCTGAAGGCAAAATAATTTCAGATTTATCAAATGGTGAATATGCCATAGACGATAAAACGTTTTATATTAAAATTCTATCCAATCAAAAACCTTTAATAAGGGATATAAATGGAACTAAAGAATTAGTTATTTCTATAGAAAGCAATCAACCAATTATTAAGTACTCCATCATTTGGTAATTATATTTAGAATTTATAAAAATGATAAAATTTTAAAACAATCATGAAAAAAAATAAAAAAAATAGTTTAATAACCTACTTGTTTACTTTTTTGCTTTGCTCGGGTTTATTTGCACAGGGAGATAAACAAACCAATGAGGACGATTATTATAAAATAATAACATTACCAATACCTGAAGGAGTAATGCTTGAGGTAGGTGGGATGGTAACGTTGCCTGATGGTAGAATAGCAGTATCTACACGCCGTGGTGATGTTTGGATAATTGAAAACCCATATATGGCTAACTCAGAGCACCCAAAGTATACCTTATTTGCTTCTGGTATGCATGAATGCCTTGGCTTAGCTTATAAGGATAATGCATTTTACGTTGCTCAAAGAGGTGAATTAACAAAACTTATAGATAAGAATGGAGATGGAATAGCTGATGTTTATGAAACAGTTTATGCATGGCCTCTTTCAGGTCATTATCATGAATATTCTTATGGGCCAAAAATTGCGGACGATGGTTCGTTTTTCGTAACAGGTAATGTTGCCTTTGGAGACCAAGCCTGGTGGAGAGGGGAAAGCAGAGTGCCATGGAGAGGTTGGACTATGCACATCACTGAAGATGGGAAAATGGAACCTTGGGCGACTGGTATGCGCTCGCCATGTGGAATAGGATTTATTGATGGAAACTTTTTTTATGGTGATAACCAAGGTGATTGGATGGGAAGTGGTTTTATAACCTCCGTTAATAAAGGTGATTTTACAGGTCATCCTGCTGGCTTACGTTGGACAAGTGGCGCTGAAGTTATGCCTAATGTGCCTGTAAAAATTACCCAGCAAGATATTTACTCTCGCATTGACCCTAAAATTGAAAAGGCAGGCGAGCCGGCTATTAAACCGGAAAATGATCCAAACGATAAAGGAATTCCACTTTTTGAAATGGCAAAAATAATTCCTGGAATTAAAACACCTGCTGTATGGCTTCCTCACGGAATATTAGGTTCATCTACATCTGAAATTATTAAAAATTCTCCCGAAAATAAATCCTTTGGTCCATTTGCTGGTCAAATATTTGTTGGTGACCAAGGTCAATCCAAAGTTGACAGGGTATTTTTAGAAAAGGTTAACGGAATTTATCAAGGTGCATCTTTTCTTTTTAAAGATGGTTTTCAATCAGGTGTTTTAAGAATGACTTGGGGAAGTGATGGTAATCTTTTTGTTGGACAAACAAATAGAGGATGGGGTTCAACTGGGAAAGATTTATTTGGTTTACAAAGATTAATCTGGACAGGTAAAACACCTTTCGAAATGAAAGCCGTTCGCGCAACCCCTGATGGATTTGAAATTGAATTTACTCAACCTGTTGATAAAACATTAGCACTAAATGCTGATTCATATCAGGTAACTGGTTTTATTTATAAATATCACCCAGTATATGGTAGCCCTGTTATTAATGATAAAATTTGTGCTTTAAAAGGTATTAAAGTTTCGGAAGATGGTTTAAAAGTAAGAATTGCTTTAGATGGTTTAAGAGAAAAATACATTCATGAAATTAAAGCAATAGGTATAAAAAACAAAGACGGACTTTATTTATTACATAATGCGGCTTATTATACATTAAATTCAACACCTTTAGGGGATAAATTAGCTAGTGAATTTGCAGTAAAAGTAAATCCTCATGCAATGCATCATTTATCTAATATAAAGGCACCAGAAACAGTGAGTCCTGACGGTAAAGGTAAAGATAATGTTGTTGCTACAGCATCGTCAAAGAATGTTTCAGTAATGCCTGAAAGTTGGGCAGGAAAGTCTGATTATGATTTTTTAATTGGTACCAAACCAGGTTTAAAATATGATATAACATTATTAGAAGTAAAAGCTGGTAGTAAAGTTAAATTAACATTTAATAATGTTGATGATATGCCGCATAACCTCGTAATTGTTGCTCCAGGTTATGTAAATGAGATAGGTACAATGGCATTAAATATGGGTTTAGAAGGATCAAAAAGAAATTATATTCCTAATACTAATAAAGTATTATTTCATACAAAATTGCGCCCACCAGGCACTACTGAAAGCATTTATTTTATTGCACCAAGTAAACCTGGTTCATATACTTATGTTTGTACTTACCCAGGTCACTCTGCTTTAATGCAGGGAACTTTAAAAGTTTTACCAAAATAAATAATAAAAAATGTCCTGAATTATTTCAGGACATTTTTTATTTTAAATAAAATCTTAATCTTTGCTTTCCAACTAAATTAGAAAAATGTTTGAAACCCTTTATTTTAACAATTTAATCCCTTTAATTATGAGGAATGATTATTTTAAAATAAAGAAATCCCAGCAGCAGAGCTACCGGGATTTACTGAGTGTTCTAACACTATTTTCTTAACCTTAAACCTATAACCTTATAACACACAATTACTATTCCAAAGTTTAGTTGTGTGAGTTTTTTTTTAATTTTTTTTATATTATTATGAAAAAAGTCTTCAATTTTAATTTGAAGACTTTTTTTTATTGAAAAAAAATAAAATTATGTCAATTTACAAGTAACTTTTCTATAAGAATTTATATTTAAGTGATTGGATTAAAATTCAGTCATAAAATTATAAATTTTATGACTGAATTATCTTAATTTCGGTTTTTACTGAATTTGCTATAAAGCACTTTTTATGTGCCTTTTCATGTAAATCATTTATTTCTTCAAACGATGGAATGTTAGAACCTATAAATTTTATTATAGGTTTTAAAGTAACTGAAGTCATTGCCATATCTCCATTTAAGTTTTTATTCATTATTCCTTCTGCTTCATCAGAATATGATTCTACAATATATTTTTGTGATGCGGCTAGAGATAAGAACCAAAGCATATGGCAACTAGAGATTGATGCTACAAATGCTTCTTCAGGGTCAACAGCTGAGGCATCTGACATGGGTAAAGGCACAACATTAGGTGATGAAGATGCTTTTAATTCTATACCACCATCAAAATTCCATTGATGAAGCCTGCTGTATTTATTATCTATAAAAGATTCTTCAGGTAGCTTATTCCATATAACTTTTACAGTGTATTTCATTTTTTGATATGTTGTTTTTTTTCAAAAAAAATAAACTTAGTCTTAGTTCTAAATAGTAAAAAAAATATGAGTTTATCAATATTGATAAACTCATATTTTTTTTACTATTTATATAAATTAAAATTTATTTTTTATAGGTAATCTTATATATTAATCCTGATTGATCGTCAGATAAAAGCATTGAACCATCAGGAAGCATTTGTATATCTACAGGCCTGCCAAGTATTTTACTTTCGGATTGTAACCATCCTGTAGCAAAAGGTTCGTATTTTATGGCGTTATTATTTTTATCTAAAGTAACAGTTGTAACTCTGTAACCAACTTTTTTACTTCTGTTCCATGAACCATGTTCGCAAATAAAAATTTTATTTTGATATTCTGTTGGAAACATTTTTCCATTATAAAATCGTAATCCTAAAGACGCACCATGTGGTTGTAATTTTTGTGAAGTAGGTGCAAATTCCGAACAATCATGTTTTGCTCCAAATTCCGGATCTTTAATAATGCCTGCATGGCAATAAGGATATCCAAAATCCATTCCTTCCTTTGGTGCAGTGGCCAACACATCTGGAGGTAAATCATCTCCTAACATATCACGGCTGTTGCTTGTAAACCAAAGTGTGTTACTACCTGGTTGCCATGTAAACCCAACTGAATTTCTAATTCCTTTAGCAAAGATTTCCATTTTTTTCGTTTCAACATTTAAACGTGTAATGGTAGCATAAACAGGATTATCCAATCTTTCGCAAATATTACAAGGTGCACCAACAGGTACATAAAGTAATCCATCAGGCCCAAATGCAATAAATTTCCATCCATGATGTTCATCTGTTGGATATTTATCATAAACAACTTCATAGGGTGCATCAGTTTTTAAATTTGAAGCAATATTTGGAAATTTTATAATTCTGCTCACTTCAGCAACATAAAGATTGCCATCTTTAATTGCAACACCATTTGGCATGTGTAATCCTTTGGCAATTGCAATCACTTCATCAGGTTTGCCATCTTTATTTTTATCAGGTAATGCATAAACTTTGCCTTCTTCACCTTTTTCGCGGCTACCAACAAACACAGTTCCATCAGGGCTAAGGCATATAGATCTTGCACTTTTAACTTCAGCAAATACCGAAATGTGAAAACCAGCAGGAAGTTTAATACTTTCCAAAATAGATTTATACTTTACATCTAAAGCTGTTGGCTTTGGATCGTCGGATTTTGCAAAAGAATGCGAAATAAAGAACGCAGCGATTGCAAGGCAGCTTAATTTTTTTCTTAAATCTTTTCTCTTCATGATTTTAATTTTAGGTAATATTTATTTTTTTTTGCATTTATTTTCTTGTCAAATTTAAAAGATTTTTTTAATAGAACTTAATTTCGTTGTAATTGTTCTGTTTTAATATTTTTAACCAATTTTGTTTTTTAAAATTTCAATTTTTATAATTCTAATTTAAAAAGATATAATACTAATAATATTTTCATGAAAGGCTGGATTGCTATAATTATAATTTTTTTAATTGTTTGTGGTATTGTTTTTTATAATAAAATACTTTCAAATACTAAGCCCAAAGACAATACAAACAAGAATAGTTCTCAGCAAATAAATATTCAAGGGTTTATTGCAAAATCCAAATTATTGGGAAATAACATTACTGCAAGTGGAACTTTATTAGCAGCAGAACAAATAGAACTTCACCCAGAGGTTTCCGGAAGAGTTATAAGTTTAAATTTAACCGAAGGCAAACTAGTTACTAAAGGAACATTACTTTTAAAATTAAATGCAGCAGACTTAGAAGCTCAGTATAATAAATTAATTGTTCAGAAAGATAATCAGGAAAAGATAGTAAATAGAAGTAAAACACTTCTTAAAACAGATAATATCAGTCAACAGGATTATGATTTAGTTGTTGTTCAATTAAATAGTTTATTATCTGACATTGATTTAATTAAAGCTCAAATAAATAAAACAGAAATACATGCTCCTTTTACTGGAGTGCTAGGTTTAAGAAATGTTAGTCTTGGAGCCTACGTAGATCCTTCAACTTTAATCGCCAAACTTCAGCAAATAAATCCATTAAAAATTGATTTTTCCGTTCCTGAAAAATATAGTTCCTCTGTAAATGAAGGTGATAAAGTTGATTTTTTTGTAGAAGGTTTTTCTGAAAAATTTATTGGAAAAATTTATGCAATAGAACCTGATATAGATGCCCTCACAAGGAGTTTAAAAATTCGTGCTTTTATTAGTAATCCTGATTCAAAGTTACACCCCGGTGCTTTTGCAAAAGTAAATTTAAATTTAGCGGAAATAAAAGGAATAGTTGTTCCTTCTCAAACCATTATTCCTCAAACACGTGGAAAAAAAGTTGTAGTGTCCAAAAATGGTAAGGCAGTTTTTCAGGAAGTTGAAACAGGAATGCGTGACGAAAATAATGTTCAAATTATTAAGGGAATTAACGAAGGTGATACAATTGTAACAACAGGATTATTATTTGTTAAACCTGACCAAGTGTTGAAGTTTACCAAAGTAGAATAGTAGAAAAATAAGATAAATTATGTTTATGGTTTATCGATTTAATTGATCAATTGTCTTGATCCTTAGGCTAAATAAATTATGAGTTTACCTTCTTTAAGTTTAAAACGACCAGTATTGGCAATTGTAATGTCAATACTGATTATTGTATTTGGTGGTATTGGTTATACATATCTTGGAGTAAGAGAATATCCTGCGATAGATCCACCAGTAATTTCTGTTAGTACTTCCTATACAGGAGCAAATCCTGAAATTATTGAATCACAAATTACAGAACCACTCGAAAAAGTTATAAATGGTATCCAAGGAATTAGAACAATTTCTTCAAATAGTGCATTAGGTTCAAGTCAAATTACAGTTGAATTTAATTTAAATATTAATTTAGAACAGGCAGCTAACGATGTTCGTGATAAAGTTTCTCAAGCTGTAAGATTACTTCCTCAAGATATTGATGCTCCTCCAGTGGTTTCAAAAGCAGATGCAAATGGTGATCCTATAATGTTTATTCCTGTTCAAAGTACAACCAAAAATGTATTTGAACTTTCTGATTATGTTGAGAATGTTTTAATGGAACGCATTCAAACAGTGCCAGGAGTTAGTCAGGTTGGATTGTTTGGCTTAAAGAGATATGCCATGCGTTTGTGGATTGATCCTGCAAAACTTTCAGCATACCAATTAACAATTCAAGATATTCAATTAGCTCTTAATCGAGAAAATGTAGAATTACCTGGTGGAAAAGTTTATGGCAATAATACCGAATTAACTGTTAAAAGTTATGGAAGATTAACAACTGAAGATGATTTTAATAATTTAATTGTAAGGCAGACAGATAATCAAGTTGTAAGATTAAAAGATTTAGGAAAAGCTGAATTGGGAGCAGAAATTGAAGAAACAAGTGCAAAAAGAAATAATGCTACTACTGTTAATATGGCCATTATTCCTCAACCAGGTGCAAATTATGTTGAAATATCTGATGAAATTTATAAAAGATTAGATCAGATAAAAAAAGAATTGCCACCTGATATGATTATAGAGATCGGGATTGATAAATCTAGATTTGTAAGGAGGGCGATTGCAGAGGTAGAAGAAACACTTATAATATCTTTTATTTTAGTTGTTTTAGTAATCTTTTTCTTTTTTAGAGATTGGCTTATTTCATTGAGGCCTTTAATTGATATTCCAGTTTCATTAATTGGCGCATTTTTTATAATGTATGTGTCAGGTTTTTCTATAAATGTTCTCACTTTGTTAGCTATAGTATTAGCAACAGGTTTGGTGGTAGATGATGGAATTGTAGTTACAGAAAATATATTTAAGAAATTAGAGAAAGGTTTACCTCCAATGCAGGCCGCAAAAGAAGGCTCTGAAGAAATATTTTTTGCTGTAGTTTCAACATCAATTACATTGGCAGTTGTGTTTTTACCCATCATATTTCTTCAAGGTTTTGTTGGAAGTTTATTTCGCGAATTTGGGATTGTTGTTGCTGGTGCGGTTTTAATTTCAGCTTTTGTTTCTTTGTCTTTAACACCCGTTTTAAGTGTAAAACTTTCAAGAAGTCACGAAAAAACAAAGAGTTCGTGGTTTTATCGTAAAACCGAACCCTTTTTCGTATGGCTAGATGCAAGTTATAAATCTTCTCTAGAAAGCTTTATGAAACGCAGATGGTGGGCAATTGTAATTGTCGGCATGTGTTTTGGAATTATTTACCTTGTAAATAAAAATATTCAGTCAGAACTGGCTCCAATGGAAGATAGGAATGTAACACGTATTGTGGTTACACTGCCTGAAGGTACAAGTTTTGAAGCCACAGAAAAATATAATGATGGATTAGTTCAATTTGTAATGGATTCCGTACCCGAACAAAAAATGGTTTTTGGAATAACAGCTAGAAACGGAACAGCGGTTAACACTGGTTTTGTAAGTGTTTTATTAAAAGATAAAGTTGATAGAGGCAAGAATGGAAGAACCCAGCAACAAGTTGTTGATTACCTTAATTTAAATTTAAAAAAATATAATATAGCACGTGCTTTTCCAACTCAAGAACAAACAATTCAAATAGGTTTTGGCTTAGGTTTACCTGTTCAATTTGTTATTCAAAATTTAAATTTTGAAAAATTAAGAGATAAAGTTCCGAAGTTTATGGAAGAGGTTTCAAAAGATCCTACTTTTCTTGGATCTGACATAAATTTAAAATTCAACAAGCCAGAGTTATATGTAACAATTGATCGTTTGAAAGCCACAGAATTAGGAGTTTCTGTTTTAGATGTTTCAAACACTTTACAATTGGCATTAAGCAACAGAAGATTTGGATATTTTTTAAAGAATGGTAAACAATATCAGGTTATTGGTCAGGTTGATATGGCTGATAGAAATTCACCTACAGATTTAAAAGGATTTTATGTTCGGAGCAATAAAGGATCATTAATTCAACTTGATAATGTTGCCCATATGGAAGAGGTTTCAAACCCTTCTCAAATATATCATTATAATCGTTTTAAGTC
>Ga0123338_10002665_pt1 | contig 16575 bp, 28 predicted proteins | sample grotaG_FD_89793 | JGI IMG/M metagenome (GOLD analysis project Ga0123338, IMG submission 89793) | Glacier valley bacterial and archeal communities from Borup Fiord, Nunavut, Canada, to study Microbial Dark Matter (Phase II) -... | ecosystem: Environmental > Aquatic > Freshwater > Ice > Glacier ...
AAAGAGAAATTCGTCCGCAGCAAGCCCCACGTCAACATCGGCACGATCGGTCACGTCGATCACGGCAAGACCACGTTAACCGCTGCGATCACCAAGGTGCAGTCGACCAAGGGCTTCGCGAAGTTCACGGCGTTCGATCAGATCGACAAGGCGCCGGAAGAGAAGGCTCGCGGCATCACGATCTCGACGGCGCACGTCGAGTACGAATCTGACAAGCGGCACTACGCGCACGTGGATTGCCCGGGCCACGCCGATTACATCAAGAATATGATCACGGGCGCCGCGCAGATGGACGGCGCGATCCTCGTGGTGTCGGCGCCGGACGGGGCGATGCCGCAGACGCGCGAGCACGTGCTGCTGGGTCGCCAGGTCGGCGTGCCGGCGATGCTCATCTATCTGAACAAGTGCGACATGATCGGCAAGGGGGACGAAGAGCTCCTCGATCTCGTCGAGATGGAGCTCCGCGAGCTCCTCGATAAATATCAGTACCCGGGCGACACGACGCCGATCATCCGTGGCTCGGCGCTCAAGGCGCTCGAGGGCGAGGCGAGCGAGTACGGCGTGCAGTCGATCGGCAAGCTACTCGAGGCGTGCGATTCGTTCATCCCGGAGCCGAAGCGCGAGACGGACAAGCCGTTCCTCATGCCGGTGGAGGATGTGTTCACGATCACGGGTCGTGGCACGGTGGTCACGGGTCGGATCGAGCGTGGCATCGTGAAGGTCGGCGACGAGCTCGAGATCGTCGGGCTTGGCGACACGCGCCAGACGACCTGCACGGGCGTCGAGATGTTCCGCAAGTTGCTCGACGAAGGCATCGCTGGCGATAACGTCGGCGTGCTCCTGCGCGGCACGAAGCGCGAAGAGATCGAGCGCGGCATGGTGCTCGTCAAGAAGGGCACGATCACCCCGCACAACCACTTCGAGGCCGAGGTGTACGTGCTGAAGAAAGAAGAAGGCGGCCGGCACACCCCGTTCTTCAACGGCTACCGCCCGCAGTTCTACTTCCGCACGACCGACGTGACGGGAACGGCGACGCTGCCGGAAGGCACCGAGATGGTGATGCCGGGCGACAACATCAAGATCGAGGTCGAGCTCGTGTCGACCATCGCGTGTGAAGCGGGCCTCCGCTTCGCGATTCGCGAAGGTGGCAAAACGGTCGGCGCCGGCGTGGTGACCAAGATCCTTGCCGAAGCAGTTGCGAAGAAGGACGCGCCGGCCGCGGCTGCCGCCCCGACAGCCAAGCCCGCGAAGAAGTAACCAGGACCATCTATGACGACCCCACGCATCCGCATCCGTCTCAAGGCCTACGATCACAAGCTGCTCGATCAGAGCGCCAACGAGATCGTGGAGACCGCGAAGCGCACCGGCGCCAAGATCGCTGGCCCGATCCCGCTTCCGACCAAGATCAACAAGTACTGCGTGTTGCGGTCGCCGCACACCGACAAGAAGTCGCGCGAGCAGTTCGAGATCCGCACCCACAAGCGGCTCCTCGACATTCTCGAGCCGACGCAGCAGACCCTCGACGCCCTGATGAAGCTCGACCTCTCGGCCGGCGTCGACGTCGAAATCAAGACCTGAGTTAGCCGGATAAAAAGAGTCAGCCATGAAACTCGAAGTCAAAAATCTCACCGGAAAGAGCGTCGGGTCAGTCGACCTTGACGACTCGATCTTCGGTGCCGAGATCCACGAGCACCTCCTCTGGGAAGTTGTGAAGTGGCAGCTCGCGCGCCGTCGCGCCGGTACCGCGTCGACCAAGCGCCTCGGTGAAGTGCGTGGTTCGGCGAAGAAGGTCTGGAAGCAAAAGGGCACTGGCCAAGCACGCCAGGGTAGCCGTCAGGCGCCGCACTGGGTCGGCGGCGGTTCGGTCAAGGGTCCGCGTCCGCGCAGCTACGACTACGCACTGCCGCGCAAGGCGAAGAAGGCCGCGCTCCGCGCCGCTCTCTCGCTCCGCGCGTCCGAGTCGAAGATCATCGTCCTCGATAACTTCAACACCGATGGCAAGACCAAGACGGTCTACTCAGCGCTCAATTCGCTGGGCATGAAGAAGCTCAAGGGCAACGCGCTCGTCGTCGACGCGAAGACCAACGAGAACCTCGTCCGCGCCAGCCGCAACCTCGCGTCGTCGCAGTGGCTGGCTCCTGAAGGCCTCAACGTCTACGACATCCTACGTCACGACACGCTTGTCCTCACGCAGGCGAGCCTCGACGCCATTCACGCCGCGCTCGGTGCAAAGTCTGAGAAGACGGAGACTGCCTAATGTCGCGCACCCCGCAACAAGTCATCAAGCGCCCGCTCCTCACCGAGAAGAGCGCGCGTCTTCGCGAGACGGGTGGCGCTGCCACCACGCCTGCCGAAGGCGATACGTACAGCCAGAAGGTCGTGTTCGAAGTCGCTCGTGACGCGAACAAGATTGACGTGCGCCGCGCGGTGCAGGAGCTGTTCAAGGTCACCGTGGTCGACGTCCGCACGCTCGTCGTGCGCGGCAAAGAGAAGCGCGTCGGTCGTTTCTCGGGTCAGCGTCCGTCGTGGAAGAAGGCGTTCGTCACGCTGAAGCCCGGCGACAACATCGAGTTCTTCGAGGGCGTCTAAGATGGCTATTCGTTTTTACAAGCCCACGTCTCCCGGTCGCCGTGGCATGTCCACGCAGGACTTCGCGGAGCTCACCAAGAGCACGCCCGAGAAGAGCCTGCTCGAGCACAAGCCGAACGCTGCGGGTCGCAACAACCACGGCCGCATCACGTCGCGCTTCCGCTCGGCGGGTCACAAGAAGCGGTACCGCAAGGTCGATTTCAAGCGCACCAAGACGGGCGTCCCGGCGGTCGTGCTCGGCATCGAGTACGACCCGAACCGCTCGGCGCGCCTCGCGCTCGTCCAGTACCTGGACGGCGAGAAGGCCTACATCCTCGCGCCGGCGAAGCTCGTCGTGGGTGACCAGGTCATCTCGGCGAACTCGGCCGACATCAAGTCGGGCAATTGCCTCCCGCTCCGGTTCATCCCGGTCGGTACCGACATCCACGCCGTCGAGCTCAAGATCGGCCGCGGCGCGCAGGTCGGCCGTTCGGCTGGTACCAAGGTCACGTTGATGGCGAAGGAGGGCGATTGGGCCACGCTGCGCATGCCGTCGGGCGAGATGCGTCGCGTCCACATCGACTGCCGCGCCACGATCGGCGTCATCGGAAACAGCGAGCACGGAAACATCCAGTGGGGCAAGGCCGGCCGCCGGCGTTGGCTCGGCATTCGCCCGCATCAGCGCGGCGTGTCGATGAACCCCGTCGATCACCCGATGGGCGGCGGCGAAGGCCGCAGCTCTGGTGGTCGTCATCCGTGTACTCCTTGGGGCGTGAAGACCAAGGGCCTCAAGACTCGTCACAACAAGCGGACCGAACAGTTCATCATCCGCCGCCGGAGCAAGTAACGAAGATGCCGCGCTCACTCAAAAAAGGTCCGTTCGTCGACAAATACCTGCCGAAGAAGATGGCAGTGGCAATGAAGGAATCGAACCCCGCGCGTCGCGTGGTCTCGACCTACTCGCGCCGTTCAATGGTCATCCCGGACATGGTCGGCATCACGTTCGCCGTCTACAACGGCCGTAAGTTCATTCCCGTGCACGTCACCGAGCAAATGGTCGGTCACAAGCTGGGCGAGTTCTCGCACACGCGCACGTTCCACGGTCACACCGGCGAGCGGAAGAAATAGTCATGCAGGCAACTTGCTTGGTTCGTGGAATCTCGATGTCGCCGCGCAAGATGCGCGTCGTTGCGAACGTCGTCCGTAACAAGAAGGTGGAAGAGGCTGTCGGCCTCCTCGACCTGATGCCGAAGAAGGCAGCGGCGATCATCTCGAAGGCGATCAAGAGCGCTGCGGCGAACGCCGAGGACCGCTCGGGCGGCGACGCGTCGGTCGAGACCCTCCGTATTCACCTGATCTCCGTCGATGGCGGAACGATCGCGAAGCGCTGGATGCCCCGCTCGATGGGCCGCGCGAACCGCATCAATCACCGGACATCGCACCTCACGGTCGTTGTCACCGACGGAAACGACGAGAAATAATCATGGGCCAGAAAACGCATCCGATCGGCTTTCGCCTCGGCATCATCAAGACGTGGTCGTCGCGGTGGTACGAGGACAAGAACTACGCGAAGTGGCTCCATGAGGACCTCAAGCTCAAGAAGTTCATCAAGGACAAATTGAAGCACGCGGGCGTCTCGTACATCGAGATCGAGCGCGCCGCGAACAAGGCCAAGATCAACATCCACACCGCGCGCCCCGGCATCGTCATCGGCAAGCGTGGTGCGGGCGTCGAGACGCTCAAGAAGGACGTTCAGGCGCTCACGGAGAATGAAGTCTTTCTCAACATCATCGAAGTGCGCAAGGCCGAGACCAACGCGCAGCTCGTCGCCGAGAACATCGCGACGCAGCTCGAGCGTCGGATCGCGTTCCGTCGCGCGATGAAGAAGGCCACCCAGACCGCCATGAAGTTCGGCGCGAAGGGCATCAAGGTCGCTTCGGCCGGTCGTCTCGGCGGTGCCGAGATGTGCCGTCGTGAGTGGTACAAGGAAGGTCGCGTTCCGCTGCACACCCTCCGTGCAGACATCGAATACGGCTTCACCGAAGCTCACACCACGTACGGCTCGATCGGCGTCAAGGCGTGGGTCTTCCACGGCGAAGTCCTCCCGACCGCGCGCAAGACGCAGGTCCAAGCTCCGTCGCGCAATAGCTAAGGAATCTCTGTATGTCGATGCTTTCTCCCAAGCGCACGAAGTTCCGCAAGATGCAGAAGGGCCACCTTCGTGGCTATGCAAAGGGCGGAGATAAGGTTTCGTTCGGCGACTACGGCCTCCAGGTCACGTCTCCGGGCTGGCTCACCGCCCGTCAGATCGAAGCGGCTCGCGTCGCGATCTCTCGTTCGGTAAAGAAGTTCGGAAAGATCTACGTCCGCGTGTTCCCGGACCATCCGTTCACGAGGAAGCCCGCCGAGACCCGCATGGGTACCGGTAAGGGCGCAGTTGAAGGTTGGGTCGCGGTTGTCCGCCCTGGCCGCGTCATCTTCGAGGTCGAGGGCTGCACGCTCGAGATCGCGAAAGAGGCGTTTCATCGCGCACACCACAAGCTGCCGATCAAGACGGCGCTCGTGACGCGGGAGTCTGCACTATGAGCAAGCACGCCACTACGATGACCACGTTTCGCGACCACTCGGATGACGAGCTGCGCGCGCAACTGTCGACGAACCGCGACGAGCTGTTCCGTCTCCAGCTGGGTCAGTATACCAACCAAGTCACGTCGACCGCGCTCCTCCAGTCCAAGCGCCGCGATATCGCGCGCATCCTGACGATCCTCAACGGTCGTACGGTGGGCATCGAGAAGCAGGCCGAGAAGAAGTCCGCTACGGAAGCTCCCGCAGCTGCGGAAGCGACCGGCAAGAAGTCGAAGGCCAAGGCGCCCTCGAAGAAGAAGGCTGAATAGTCATGGCCGCCGCTGCTGCTACCGCTGAACCCTCCGTCCCCAGCTCCGACGAGCGTGGCTCGCGCAGGACGATCCAGGGCACCGTCACCTCCACGAAGATGGAGAAAACGGCTGTCATCACCGTCATCCGTCGCGTGCGCGACCGTCGGTTCCACAAGTTCGTCACTCGCCGCGTGAAGTACAAAGCGCACGACGAGCACAACAAGGCCAAGGTCGGTGACCTCGTCGAGATCATCGAGGCGCGTCCGATGTCAAAGACGAAGCGCTGGCGGATCCTCCGCACGATCAAGAACGCGATCGAGCTCGTCACCGACTCGACCGATAACGGCGCCGAAGTCGCGCCGGCGAAGGGAGCTCGTTAGTCATGATCCAGATGACCAGTGTTCTCGACGTCGCTGACAACAGCGGTGCGAAGAAGGTGTACTGCATCAAGGTGCTCGGCGGCTCGCGTCGTCGCTACGCCGGCATCGGCGACATCATCGTCGTGTCGATCCGCGAAGCAATTCCGGGCGCCAAGGTGAAAAAGGGTGAAGTCTCTCGCGCGGTGATCGTTCGCACGCGTAAAGAGCTCGCTCGTTCGGATGGCAGCTCGATCAAGTTCGACGGCAACTCGGCCGTCTTGGTCGACAAGCAGAACGAGCCGATCGGAACTCGAATCTTCGGGCCGGTCGCTCGCGAGCTCCGTGCGAAGCGCTTCATGAAGATCATCTCGTTGGCGCCGGAGGTGCTGTGATGGCTGGACACATTCGTAAGGGCGACCTCGTTGTCGTCATCGCTGGCTCTTCGAAGGGCAAGCGCGGCAAGGTCCTCAGCGTCCTTGGTAGCCGCGTCGTGATCGAGAAGGTCGCGATGGTCAAGCGCCACACGAAGCCGAGCCAGAAGAATCCGCAAGGCGGCATCGTGGACAAAGAAGGCTCGATTCACATCTCCAACGTGCAGTTGTTCGACGAGAAGACGAACAAGGGCACGCGCACCAAACTCACCACCGATGGGGACTCCAAGGTCCGCACCGGCACCAAGTCGGGAACCAAGTTCCCCACCGCTGGGATGTAAGACGCCATGGCTGACGACAACAACACCGACGACGCGAAAGCGGCCGCCGACGCGAAGAAGAAGGAGCGCGCCGAGAAGGCCGCTGCCAAGGGCCTCGCTAGCGCCAAACCGAAGAAGGGTGCCGAGCCCGTGGGGCCCGCGCCTAAATACAAGCGCGAGACGACTCCGCGCCTCAGGAAGACCTACGAAGACACCGTGAAGGCCCAGATGATGAAGGAGTTTGGTTACTCCACCGTCATGCAGGTCCCGCGAATCGTCAAGATCTCGGTCAACATGGGCCTCGGCAAAGCCAAGGAAGAACCCAAGATGATCGACAACGGCGTCGAGGAGCTCAAGCTCATCACCGGCCAGTCGCCGGTGGTCTCGAAGGCCAAGAAGGACATCGCTGTCTTCAAGCTCCGTAAGGGCCAGAAGATCGGCGTGATGGTCACTCTCCGCCGCGAGCGGATGTGGGAGTTCCTCGATCGTCTTCTCACCATCGCGCTACCGCGCGTCCGCGATTTCCGCGGCGTGTCGCCGCGTGGCTTCGACGGTCGCGGCAACTTCACCATGGGCGTCCGCGAGCAGATCATCTTCCCCGAGATCGAGTACGACAAAATCGACTCCATCAAGGGCATGAACATCAGCATCGTCACGACCGCGTCGACGGATGCCGAAGGTCGTCAGCTGTTGACGCTCCTCGGGATGCCGTTCCGTCAGGCTGCGCCCGTCACGACTTCGCCGACCGAGACTACTGGAGCTGCAGCATGAGCAAGTTGATCGACAGGCTTCCCAAGAAGCACAAGTTCAAAGTCCGTATCAAGAGCCGCTGCAAGCGCTGTGGTCGGTCGCGCGCGTACCTGCGCAAATTCGAGATGTGCCGTCTTTGCTTCCGCGAGCTCGCGCTCCGCGGTGACATTCCGGGCGTCATCAAATCGAGCTGGTGAGGAATTACTTATGTCGATGACCGATCCAATCGCTGATTTGCTTGCCCGCGTAAAGAACGGGATCCACGCACGCAAGATGACCGTCGAGTGCCCTCGCTCGAACATCAAGGTGCGTATTGCCGAGATCCTTCGTGATGAAGGCTTTGTCGGAGCCGTCACCACGGCGCAAGACGACAAGCAGGGCATGATCACGCTCGAGCTTCGCTATGACGGCCGCGCCTCCGCGTCGGGCTGTGCGATCAGCGGCATGCGCCGCGTGTCGCGCCCCGGGCAGCGCGCGTACGTCCCTGCCAAAGATGTCCCGAAGGTCCGCAATGGACTCGGCATCGCCATCATCTCCACGTCGCAAGGCGTGATGACCGACCGAGCCGCCCGTGAAAAGGGCGTCGGCGGCGAAGTCCTTTGCGAGGTCTGGTAACACCATGTCCCGCATCGGTCGCAAACCAATTGAAGTGCCGAAGGGCGTCCAGGTGTCGATCACCACGGACTCCATCTCGGTCAAGGGTCCGAAGGGCAACTTGAACCTCGCGCGCCACAAAGCCGTCGAGATCAAGCAAGCCAAGGACGAAGCGAACAACGACATCCTCGTGTTCGAGCGCGAGAGCAATCTCGGCGATGTCCGTGCAGCGCATGGCCTCATGCGCGCTCTCGTGAACAACATGCTCACGGGCGTGACGAAGGGCTTCGAGAAGACCCTCGAGATCAATGGCGTCGGCTACAAGGCCGAAATCAAGGGTCAGAAGATCACGCTCTCGCTCGGCTACTCGCACCCGATCGAGTACACGCTCCCCGAGGGCGTGGCCGCCAAGACGGAAAAGAACCTCCTGATTCTCTCGAGCATCGATCGCGAGAAGCTGGGTGGCGCCGCGGCAAAGATCCGCGGGTACCGTCCGCCCGAGTGCTACAAGGGCAAGGGTATCAAGTACTCGACCGAGACGATCGTCCGTAAGGCCGGCAAGACGGCAGGTAAGTGATTCATGTCTGGACATGTCAAATTCGGCAGCGAAAAAACGCGCAAGCGTATCAAGCGTAAGGGCGCGATCCGCAAGCGCATCAGCGGCACCGCGGAACGTCCGCGTCTCTCTGTGTTCCGCTCGGCGCGTTACGTGTACGCGCAGGCGATCGACGATCTGACCGGTCGCGTCCTCGCGTCGGCATCGGATACCGAAGAGAAGCTCACGGCCGCCGTAGCTGGCAAGCCGAAGAAGGAGCGCGCTCGCATGATCGGCAAGGCGATCGGCGGCAAGCTCGTCGCCGCGGGCATCACCTCGGTCGTGTTCGACCGCAACGGATTCATCTATCATGGCCGCGTCAAAGAGATTGCTGACGGCGCGCGCGAAGCGGGCTTGGAGTTCTAATTATGATCAATCCCGAAGAAGTCGGCGAGCTCGTCGACCGCGTCGTCCACATCAACCGCGTCGCGAAGGTCGTCAAAGGCGGCCGTCGGTTCTCGTTCTCGGCCCTCGTCGTCGTCGGTGACCAGCATGGTCACGTCGGCGCCGGTCTCGGCAAGGCGAACGAAGTCCCGGAAGCGATTCGCAAGGGTACGGATCGCGCGAAGCGCAACCTCTTCAAGGTTCCGCTCGTCAAGGGCACCATTCCGCACGAGATCGAAGGCTTCTTCGGCGCGGCGCAGGTGCTCCTTCGCCCGGCCAGCCCGGGTACCGGCGTGATCGCCGGTGGCGGTGTCCGCCCGGTGCTCGAAGTTGCCGGCATCACCGATATCCTCACGAAGTCGATCGGCACCTCGAACAAGCACAACGTCATCCACGCGACCGTCGTCGCGCTCAAGGCGCTGCGCTCGGTCGAGCAAGTCGCGAAGACCCGTGGCAAGAACGTCTCGGACTTCTATCAGCGCAAAGCGCCCCTGGCCTAAGGGGAAATGGACTCATGGCTCTCAAGCTCAAGATCACGCAAGTCAAGAGCGGCGTCGGCCGCTCGAAGCAACAGAACCTCACGCTCGACGGGCTCGGCCTGCGCGGCCCGCACAAGTCGGTGGTCCTCGTGGACACCGTCGAGACGCGCGGCATGATTCGCAAGGTCTCGCACCTCGTTCGCGTCGAGACTGCGGACTAGATCCCGGAACCCGCCCTAACAGGCGGGTTTGCGAATTTCGTATTTGCTCGTAACTAGTTTCCGCGCCAGATTGCTCCGGCGCAGCTTCAGGAATTTCCATGGCGATTACGCTCCATAACCTCCACCCGAACGAAGGCTCGACCAAGCCCAAGAAGCGCCTCGGCCGTGGTCGCGGCTCGGGTACGGGCAAGACCTCTGGTAAGGGCGTCAAGGGCCAGAAGGCTCGCCCGGGTCATCACGGCGCTCGCCTCGGGTTCGAAGGTGGTCAGGTTCCGATGGTTCGCCGGATTCCGAAGCGCGGCTTCAAGAACCCGAACCGGGTCGAGACATTCCCCATCAATGTCGAGCTCCTCGAGAAGGAGTTCGAGGCTGGCGCGACGGTCGACCTCGCAATCCTTCGCTCGAAGGGCATCATCCCGAAGCTCACCGAGCGCGTGAAGATCCTTTCGGAAGGCACGATCACGAAGAAGCTCACCATCAAGGTGCACGCGGCCTCGGCTTCGGCCAAAGAAAAAATCGAAAAGGCTGGCGGCAAGCTCGAGATCCTCGAGACCACCATGCCCGCCGCTGTCTGAGGCAAGCCCCTTGGCTTCCACGTTTGCAAATATCACGAAGGTCCCCGAGCTCCGTCGGCGGATCTTATTCACGCTGGCGATGCTGGCCGTGTATCGCGTCGGCGTGTTCATCACGATTCCCGGTGTCAACCGCGTCGAGATGAACCATGTCGTGACCAAGGGCGGCTCCGGTTCGTTCCTTGGCATGTTCAACATGTTCTCGGGCGGCGCCCTCCAGCAGATGTCGATCTTCGCGCTCGGCATCATGCCGTACGTGACGTCGTCGATCGTCATCCAGCTGCTCACCGTCGTGGTGCCCAAGCTCGACCAGCTCAACAAAGAAGGCGAGCAGGGCAGGAAACGCATCAATCAGCTGACCCGTTACGGCACGATCCTCGTGTCCGCGGTGCAGTCGTGGTTCATCGCGACGTACGTCGAGGGGCTCTCGAAAGGTGGCGCTGAAGTCGTCGCTCATCCGGGTCTCGGCTTCCGCCTCCTCACGGTCCTCACGCTGACGACCGGCACCACGGTCATCATGTGGCTCGGCGAGCTCATCACCGATCAAGGCATTGGCAATGGTTCGTCGCTGATCATCTTCGCCGGCATCGTCGCCGCGATGCCCGATGCGCTCACGCGCTTCCTCGCGGGCGGCTCGGGCTCCTCGGTCGGCGGCCTGACGATCCTGTTCATGCTGATCCTCGTGGTCGGCACGATCGCCGCGATCTGCTACTTCGAACGAGCCCACCGGCGCATACCGGTGCAGTACACGAAGAGACAAGTCGGCAGAAAGATGTACTCGGGCGCGCAGAGCTATCTGCCGCTCAAGATCAACGTCTCGGGCGTCATCCCGCCGATCTTCGCATCGTCGATTTTGATGTTCCCGAACCAGATCGCGAACATGGCGGGTTCGGAGACGTACTTCGGCAAGTTCATGCAGAACGTCGCCTCGGCGCTTCACCCCGCGGATTGGCGCTACAACTTCATCTTCACCGTGTTGAACGTGTTCTTCGCGTTCTTCTACACATCGGTCGTGTTCAACCCGGTGGACGTCGCCGACAACCTCAAGAAGTCGGGCGGCTTTGTCCCGGGCATTCGTCCAGGTAAGAACACGGCGCAGTACATCGAGCGCGTGCTCTCGCGGATCACGTTCGCGGGTGCGCTCTACCTCTCGGTGGTCTGCATGATCCCTGCACTGCTCCAGAAGTACTTCCAGGTGCCGTTCCAGTTCGGTGGCACCGGCCTGTTGATTGTCGTCGGTGTCGCGCTCGATACCGTCCAGCAGATCGAGTCGCACTTGATCACGCGCAACTACGAAGGTTTCAGCGGACCGAAGGGGCCACGGATTCGCGGCCGCATCGCGGCTCGTCCCCGCTGATCGGCTGTCGTGCGGATCGTCTACAAGTCTCCGGACGAGCTCAAGCTCATGCGTGAATCCGCGCTGGTGACAGCCGGGATCCTCGATGATCTCTGTGCCGCGGCGGTTCCGGGTGCATCGACCTGGGACCTCGAGATGATCGCGCGCGCGGGCATCTCGAAGCACAAAGTAAAGAGCGCGTTCCTCGGCTACGCGCAGCCGCCGTACCCCGCGGTGTTATGCACCTCGATCAACGAGGTTATCGTCCACGGGATCCCGCGCAAGGACGAGATCCTCAAAGACGGCGATATCATCGGGATCGACTTCGGCACCTTCAAGCACAACTTCTGTGCGGACACTGCCCGGACGGTCTGTGTCGGCAAGGTTTCGCCCGAAAAGCAAAAGCTGGTCGACACGGCGCGCGGCGCCCTCGAAGCAGCGATTGCCCTGTGCGTCGCGGGCAACCGTTTGGGCGACCTGGGCCACGCGGTCCAGAGCTATGCGGAAGCACAGGGTTATTCGGTCGTCCGCCAATTCGTCGGTCACGGGATCGGCCGGCAGATGCACGAGGACCCCCAAGTTCCTAACTACGGCGAGGCCGGTAGTGGCAAACGCCTTAAAACCGGCCTTGTCATCGCAGTTGAACCCATGGTAAACGCCGGGGCCCCTGATGTAGAGGTTCTTGAAGACGATTGGACAGCCGTGACCAAAGATCGCTCGATGTCAGCACACTTCGAGCACACGATCGCGATCACTGACGACGGTCCGTGGGTACTAACAAGAGCGACTTCCACTCCAGGAAATCCCGGCGCTTAAGCAGATAGAAGCAGAGAAGATCATGAAGGTAAGAGCATCCGTCAAACCGATTTGCCCGCAGTGCAAGATGATCAAGCGCAAGGGCGTCGTTCGCGTTATCTGCACAAAGCCCAAGCATAAGCAGAGGCAGGGTTAGTCATGGCTCGCATCGCCGGCGTCGATCTCCCGCGTAACAAGCGGATGGAAATCGCACTCACATACATCTACGGCCTCGGCCGTCACGCAGCGAAGGTCGTGCTCAACGCAGCCGGCGTCTCGCCCGACAAGAAGAGCGACGATCTCGACGAATCGGACGTCCGCAAGATTCGCGATGCGATCGAAGCGAACTTCCGGGTCGAAGGCGATCTCCGTCGTGACATTCAGCTTTCGATCAAGCGCCTCGTCGACCTCGGCACGTATCGCGGCACGCGTCATCGCCGCAACCTGCCGGCGCGCGGTCAGCGTACGCATACGAACGCACGTACCCGTAAGGGCCCGCGGCGTATGGCAGTGAAGAAGATGGGCGCCGTCACCAAGAAGTAATGAGCTGAAAAATGTCCACTACGAAGGTCAAGGCGAAGAAGAAGGTCCGGAAGAACATCCAGACCGGCGTCGCGCATATTTCTGCGACGTTCAACAACACGATCGTTTCGATCACCGACGTCAGCGGAAACGTTGTCGCGTGGTCGAGCTCCGGCACCTGCGGGTTCAAGGGCTCGCGCAAGTCGACGCCGTTCGCGGCGCAGCTTGCTGCTGAAGATGCAGCCAAGAAGGCGATGGAGCACGGCGTTCGCAACGTCACCGTGTACGTCAACGGCCCGGGCTCGGGTCGCGAGTCGGCGCTCCGCGCGCTGAACGCCGCTGGTTTCAAGATCAACCTCATCCGTGACGTCACGCCCGTTCCACACAACGGTTGCCGTCCTCGTAAGCGCCGCCGGGTTTAAGGGATTTAGTCATGGCTCGTTATATCGGTCCCGTTTGTCGCCTTTGCCGGCGCGAAGATATGAAGCTCTTCCTCAAGGGAGAGCGCTGCTACACCGACAAGTGCGGGTACGAGCGTCGCTCGTATCCCCCGGGTCAGCATGGCCAGAACCGTCGCCGCAAGCGCTCGGACTATGGCGAGCAGTTGCGCGAGAAGCAGAAGGTCAAGCGTATCTACGGCATCGCCGAGAAGCAGTTCCGCGGTTACTACCACAAGGCGCTCCGCATGCCGGGCGTCACGGGTAACACGCTGATCCAGCTCCTCGAGCGCCGCCTGGACAACGTCGTGTACCGCATGGGCTTTGCCTCGGACCATGCCGAAGCGCGTCAGCTCGTTCGCCACGGTCACTTCACCATCAACGGCAAGAAGGTGAACATCCCGTCGTATCTCGTTCGCCCGCGCGATGTCGTGCAGGTCAAAGAGTTGTCGCAGAAGATCGCGCGCATCAACGAGGCGCTCGCCGCCGTCGATCGCCGCGGCGTGCCGGGCTGGATCCAGCTCGACAAGGAAAACTTCCGCGGCGCCATCGCGCAGCTCCCGTCTCGTGAAGACGTGACCCTGCCGATCCGCGAGCAGCTGATCATCGAGCTCTACTCGAAGTAGTTTCTAGGGACCCAGGACCGGGCTTCGAAACCCCGGCACTTTCGGACCAAAGGTTTTGGTCCTCACACTTGGCTGTGATGAAAGCAGCCGATCCAAGGAGATACGAACATGGAACCGACCCCCGAACAGACCGCCTTCATGGCGAAGAACTGGCGCGACCTGATCCGCCCGCGGACCCTCGAGATCGAGGAGCGTAGCGAGACCTACGGCAAGTTCTCTTGCGAGCCGCTCGAGCGGGGCTTCGGCACGACGCTCGGAGTCGCGCTGCGTCGCATTCTGCTCTCGTCGCTCCAGGGCGCCGCGATCACGCACATCGCGCTCGAGGGTGCGCTGCACGAGTTCACGGCACTGCCCGGCGTTGTCGAAGATGTCACCGACATCATCCTCAACCTCAAGGAGACGCTCTTCAAAGTCGAGCACGACAAGACGTACACCGTCCGGATCGACAAGCACGGCGAAGGTCTCGTCACCGCCGGCGACATCACGCTCGTCGATGGCGTCACCTGCCTCAACCCGGACCACAAGATCTGCACGCTGTCGAAGGACGGCAAGCTGGCAATGGAGATCACGATCTCCACCGGTCGCGGCTACCAGCCGGCCGAGCGCCACTCTGCAGAGCTCCCGGTTGGCACCATCGCGATCGACGCGCTGTTCTCGCCCGTCCGCAAGGTCAACTTCATCGTGACGAACGCTCGTGTCGGTCAACAAACCGATTACGACAAGCTCACGATCGAGTGCTGGACCAACGGTTCGGTCCGCCCGGATGACGGCGTCGCGTACGCCGCGAAGATCCTCAAGGAGCAACTCAACCTCTTCATCAACTTCGAAGAGATGGCCGAGCCCGTCGAAGCCCCGCGCGACGAAGCCGCCGAGAAGCTCAACGAGAACCTGTGGCGCACGGTCGACGAGTTGGAGCTCTCTGTCCGCTCGGCGAACTGCCTCCAGAACGCCAACATCAAGTACATCGGCGAGCTCGTTCAGAAGACCGAGAGCGAGATGCTCAAGACCAAGAACTTCGGCCGCAAGTCGCTCAAAGAGATCAAGGAGCTACTCGCCGAGATGGGCCTGCAGCTCGGTATGAAGCTCGACAACTGGCCGGGTCCCAACCCGCTCAAGAAGCCCTAAGCAGAGAGCTAGAGAGAATCGTCATGCGTCATCGCAAACAAGGTCGGAAGCTCGGTCGCAAGTCGCCGCACCGCAAAGCCATGTGGAACAACATGGTCACCTCGCTCCTGCTTCACGGCCGGATCGAGACCACCGAAGCCAAGGCGAAAGAGCTTCGTATGTTCGCCGATCCGGTGATCACGTGGGGCATCTCGGTCCACGCGCTCGTCGCCAAGGGCGACGCCACCACGGCCGACGAGAAGGCACAGATCATCCACGCGAAGCGCCAGGCGCGCCTCACGGTGAAGACGCGTGACGCTCTCGATCGCCTGTTCACAGAGATCGGTCCGCACTTTGCCACCCGCAAGGGCGGCTACACGCGGCTCCTCAAGACGCGCACCCGCAAGGGAGACGCGGCGCCGATGGCGTTCGTCGAGCTCGTCGGCCTCGGTCCGACGATCGCCGCAGCACCTGCGGCGTAATCGTCGCCAAATCGACAAAATCGATCAGCAAAAATTCACCATGATCTGTGATGCCCGCCGCAGGCGGGTTTTCGCTTTTCGGTATACACGCTCCACGCGACGGACTATCACCGTCGCGCTTTTCGCGTCCCTTACCCGGAGCCTGTTGATGCGTCGTCTGTCCTCGCTGATCGCCGTTCTTTCTCTCGCCGCTGTCTCGTTCGCCGCCGCGTGCCGCAGCGATAGCAACAACAGCCCCACCGATGGCCAAGGCAGCGGCAGCGGCAGTGGTAGTGGCAGCACCACGACGGTCAAGGACATCCAGAGCGAGTCGATGGTGCCCGGCACCGCCGTCACGCTGAATAACGTCGTTGTCACCGCGGTCGACACGTTCGGCGACAAGACCGGCGATATGTGGGTCGAGGACATGGGTGGCGGCAAGCGCTCGGGGGTGCATGTCTTCAAGGGCACCGTCGCCAGCGGCACGGTCTCGGTCGGCGATGTCGTCAACATCACCGGCGGCATCAAAGCAGAGTTCGCGTTGACCGGCTCGAACGCCGACAACACGGGCCGTACGACGACGGAGCTCGAGCCCGCGTCGTCGAGCAGCACGATGACGGTGACGAAGACCGGCGCGACGGCGACGATCACGCCCGACAAGGTCGACGCGCTCGCGATCGGCCAGATGTACGACGGCACGATGTCGGCCCTCGGCGGCGGCTCGGCGTTCAGCAACGCGTGGGAAGATTGGGAGGGCGTCCTCGTCGAGCTCGACAACGTTTCGGCCGCGAGTGCGGCGAAGACCTTCAGCAAGGCAACCCCGACGCCGGCCGATAGCTACGTGCTCAAGATCACCGGTGTCGCCAAGATGGAAGGCACGATGACCGACGTCTCGATGATCCCCTACGGCACGTGCTTCGGGCAGATCACGGGTGTCGTCGATTACTTTTACGACTTCCTCGTTCTCCCGCGTCAAGCATCGGACTTCAACACGACCGGTACCAGCTGTCCGGCCGCCGAGACGTCCTGCGCGGACCACATCGACAACGATGGCAACGGCTTCACGGACTGCGCGGATAACAGCTGCGTGGTTGCTTCGGCATCTTGCCGCTCTGCCACGACGATCCACGCGCTGGATGTTGCAGCCGACGCTGCGCCGACCGCTCCAGTGCTTCCGGCGTCCGTTAGTCTCACCGGCGTTTGCG
>Ga0123338_10002666_pt1 | contig 16574 bp, 17 predicted proteins | sample grotaG_FD_89793 | JGI IMG/M metagenome (GOLD analysis project Ga0123338, IMG submission 89793) | Glacier valley bacterial and archeal communities from Borup Fiord, Nunavut, Canada, to study Microbial Dark Matter (Phase II) -... | ecosystem: Environmental > Aquatic > Freshwater > Ice > Glacier ...
ACCCGCCCGGCTCCGACCAGGATCAGCAGGCCGATAGCGATGGAGAGGAGCGGATCTGCCTGATACCAGCCGGTGTAGTGCATCAGAATCGCGCCGACGATAACCCCCACCGAGGCCGCCGCATCTCCCAATACATGCAGGAAAGCGCTGCGGACGTTCAGGTCGTTGTGCGCATGGCCGTGCAGCCCCTTGGCCGCCAGCAGGTTGGCAATCAATCCCAATACGGCAATGACGAGCATCGGCATTGTCTGCACCGCTTCCGGCGCAATCAACCGCTTGCTCCCTTCATAGAGAATGCCGACCGCCATCAGGAAGACCGTCAGACCATTGATCAATGACGCCAATACCTCGGCGCGGTGCCAGCCATAGGAGTGCTGTTCGTTTGGTGGCTGTGCAGCCAGTTTGATGGCTCCCAATGACAGCACCAGGGCAAACAGGTCGAGAAAAACATGTCCCGCATCCGCAAGGAGCGCCAGAGAATTGGACCAGATGCCGCCGATGATTTCCGCCACCAGCGTGACGGCGGTCAGGGTGATCGCGAAAACCAGACGCCTGGATATGGATTGGTCAATGTTTGCCATTTAAATCTCTTTCATAGAATTGCGTTGAACAGATAGCCGACACAGACGATAGCCACGGCCACTATGCCAAAGAATACCACCAAAAGCCGATTCTTCAGGACGTTCTTCAAAATGATAGCCTCCGGCAGGGAGAGCGCTGTGACCGCCATCATAAACGCCAGGACGGTGCCGATCGCCATCCCCTTTTCCATCAGCGCGTGGACAATCGGGATGACCCCGGCAGCATTACTATAGAGCGGCACACCGAGCGCCACGGCAACAGGCACCGCAAAGGGGTTGTTCGGCCCGGCCCAGCGCGCCAGAAAGTCCTCCGGCACATAACCGTGGATAAAGGCGCCGAGACCGACCCCAATAACGACATAGGGCCAGATTTTCTTCAGCAGATCGAGGGTGTACTGGCGGGCATAGTCAAGTTTTTCGCGGAAGGTTTGTTTTACTATTTCGGTGTTGCCGACCTGCATCTCCCAGACATAATCCTGGACGTACTTCTCCATCTTCAGCTTACCGATGATGATGCCGCCGAAAATAGCCACCAGCAGGCCTGCACCTATGTAGATCAAGGCGATCTTCCAGCCGAACAGCCCCCAAAGCATGATAAGTGCAACTTCGTTTACCATCGGGGAGGAGATGAGGAACGAAAACGTCACCCCCAGCGGCACTCCGGACTCGACAAAGCCGATGAAAAGCGGCACCGCCGAGCAGGAGCAAAAAGGTGTCACTATTCCCAGCAGGGCCGCCAGGACGTTTCCGACATATTCCCGTTTGCGGGAGAGCAGGCGCTTGGTTCTTTCAGGAGGAAAGGAGGAGCGGATTATCGCCACCACGAAGATAATTGTGGTGAGCAGCAGGAAGATCTTCAGCGTGTCATAGATGAAGAAATTGAGCGCCTCGCCTGAACGGGAGCCCGGCACAAGACCTATGGTTTCAAAAACGAGCCAGTCGGCAAATTGTTTGATCATGTCAGCCCCTTTCCACTTGTTTGATCAACTCACTGCGCATCTCTACCTCGCGCTTGACGATGGCCGTTGCCCGGTCGACAATTTCAAAAACTTCGGGGTGCTTGACCGCGTAGTAGATCTTGACCCCCTCCTTGCGGCGCGAGAGGATGCCATGGGTCTGCATGTAGGCCAAGTGGCGGGAGGTATTGGATTGCTCTTCATCGATGGCAGGAAAAATCTCGCAGACGCAACGTTCGCCGTCGCGCAGGAACTCAATGATCTTCAGGCGGGTAGCCTGAGCCATGGATTTGAGGACATCAGCAAGGTAACTGTTAGTTGAACTCATGACACGCTCCAGGTATATATGACTACATAATCATATATACCTGGATCCGTTAGCAGTCAAGAAAAAAGGCGGGCCGCTGCTGAGCGCTTTGCCTGCGTGTCACATTCTTCCAATAGGCAATCAAGTTCTATTTAGTGCACCATCAAGACAGAACTCCACACAGAGATTACAGCCACTGCAGCTTTCGGCAAAAAAGTGCGGATGAACTTCCCGGCTTTGGGTTAGCAGTGCACCAGTAGGACAAATTGCTGCACACCCCTGACAGGCTGTGCAGGTGGATAAGAAAACGATCCTGCTGTCAAAGCAGCTGTGAATGAGTTGCTGCAACTCAGTCGTCAGACCATTAATGGTCCGGTTCAGCAACACCCTGCGCAACGGTTCCCTTTTTTCTGCATATCCAGTGTATTGCCAGTCTTTCTCTGCCGCTCCGCCAATGACGGCTGCAGCACTCTGAAAAAGTGTACTGCGGATAAAAGTAAAAAAACTGCGCCGGTTAATAGATTCATGCTGAACCTTAACGTTTCCCTCTATATCCACAAATTCAATCCTGTTTCCTCCACTGTCCAGGCCTTCATGCGCAATATTTAGCAGCCGCTCCTGCAGAACAGGCAGCATGGAACCGTTACGACATCCGCTGCATTTACTCAGATTCAGGCTAATCGTTTTTCCGGATAGCCGCAGCAAGTGATGCAGTGCCAATAGATGCTCGCTAGAAAGCCCTCCCAGACACGGCAAGGCGGCATTAGCGGAATCGGACGTACGTCGACAACCCAGCACCGGCTCAGAAACCTTGGCAAGTTCTTCCAGACAGGCATTGAACTCATGATTCGGCTCCAGCGCCCCGGATGGGCACACTGTGGTGCAGAGAAGACAACCACTGCAGTTTTCCTGATTAATGGCAAGTCGCCCTTCAATGGAAATTGCGTGATGCGGGCAGATGTCGACGCAGCGCCTGCACCTGCTTTCGTTGAAGCGAATCGGCAGACAGCGAGAAGAGTCAATCCGCAGGTCATCACGGTTTCCACTGCTTTCAACCATGGGAGTGGGTCGTCAGAGTCGCCATATCGGCAGCCACAAAGGTGGCTGTGCATCTGGCGATTGCTTGGTACAGCGTAGATTCGCCATCCTCAACAATACAGGCTGTAAAGGGCACCAGCCATGGCAGCAGATGATTGCTCAGGAAATCCCGCTGCAGAGCTAACATCCGGACAGCCTCGACACTATCACCGCACGCTCCCGCCTCGCGCTGTTTAAAGGCCAGAAACGACATGAACTCGAGCTCAGCTGCAATATGATCCGGCAGTTCGGAGAAATCGTCAGCCAGTCTCAGACCGCAGCTTTGATAAAAAGATGAAACCCTGGCAGTAGAAGCTCCCATCACCCCCCTTGACTCGTCAAGCCAGACCGATCCATAGGGAGGGGCCACCAGTTTAAACGGCCCCAAAAACAAACGGCTGTACTCCACCATAAATTCTTCCAACGACGCTGTACCACCGCATGATGCCGCCTGGCGGGCAGACTCTGCCGCATCCAGATCAACGGGTTCAAGCAGTCTGGCCAGTGCGGCACAGCTATTTTCTTCCAAAAACACAGAGGTTGGCGGGTAATAGCAGGCTGCCAGCAGGCGGTAAATATCCTCTCGAACGTTATCCATAAAGCTCCGATACAAACGAGGGGATGGAATTATTTCCCATCCCCCGCTATTTCAAATTGCAAAAAAAAACAATCAGCCCTTTTTGGTGTCAAAAGATCTGATGTAGGCCACATTAGGCTTCGTCTTCTTTTCTTCCTTTAACCGCATCGGTTTATGCTTCTTCATTGCCTGTGCAGGCACGCTGGCTGCATCGTTCAAATCGCCGAAGATACGGGCTTTAGATGGGCAAGCCGCCACGCAGTATGGCTGTTCTCCCTTTTTAATTCGATGTTCACAGAGAATACACTTCTCGACAACCCCTTTCTTGCGGACGCTCAGGTAATCGGGATGAACATACTTATGCTGATACGGAGGAACTGCACCGGCTGCCTTGGCGGTTTCGGCACCGGAAGCGGTGCACCCCGTGATCATCTCGCTGCTATCATGATAAGTAGCATGGGGTTCCTGACTGAAGTCATTGGCGCTGATAACGCTGTACTGAGCCTTTTCCTTTGGCGCATCCATGACGCTGTACGGGCAGGCTTTCTGACAGCGGCGACAACCGATGCAGCGTTCGTCGTTATGCATCGTGATCCCATCAGGTGTTTTGAACATCGCCTTGGGGGTCACAGGACATGCCTTGACGCATGGTGCGTCACTGCAGTGATTGCACAGCACCGGGATGGTGCGGTAAGTGGCCTTGGGGAATTTACCCTCTTCCTGACAGATGAAATCAGCCCAGTTGAAGGTCTGCCCGTTGGCGCGGCCCTGGGTATTGTTTTCGGTCTTACAAGCCAGGGCACAGGCGCCGCAGCCGACACACTTTTGCAGGTCTATAACCATTCCATATTGTTTTGCCATGTTTTAATCCCCCCTTTCCTAAACCTTCTCAATTTTCACGCCGGTAAAACCTCCATTGCGGGCCGTGGCGCCGCTCAGACGATCATAATCATCCACCAGCAGTTCGTTGTTATTGCCGCCGCGGGGTTGCGCCTTGGCATAATCCTTAGCTGCAGTACGACCGTAGGCCCAGTGCCCCTGCCCGTAACATTTGGCCACCGTACCTGAGCGAACCCCCTCCCACAGCCTGGCCTTAGTGATGATTGATCCGGTGGTTGAGGTAAGGCGAATAGTTTCACCATTCTTAATGCCGAGTTTTTTAGCATCAGAAGGGTTGATCTTGGCTACATCATCCCAGCTGCTGTCCCCCGCATCCAGTTTCTTGAATTCCTGGTACCAGGACGTGTTGGCACTGCGACCTTCCCTGTTCAGGCGGGATTTGTGATCAATAAAAGTGAACGGATATTCCTTCTCACTGCCGTGACGCTTGGGTGACTCGTAGTGGGGAACAAAGGCCAGTTCGCCCTTGGCTTCGTAGCCGCTGGATTGCAGTATGTCATCAATGGAGGTGTTATGTTTCTTGGCATGTTCGGTCAGCGCCTTTTTCATCGTCTCGCTGTAAAACTCGAATTTTTTGGTCTCTGTCTTGAAGTGCCCTTCGAACTTCTTGGTTTCAGGATCGTATTTCCCCCAGTTCTTTTTGTACTTGTAGGTTTCCGTATTGTAAATGCCCCGCTTTTTGAACTCTGTCCACCCGGCAATTTGATCGCCTTTCTGCTTCTCCTTGCCGTCCCAAACCTTATGGGAGCTGATTTTTGCAGCGATTTCCACAAACTCTGCGGCATTGGTCGGCTTCTTTTGGGTTTCCGGGTCCTCAAACGACGCATAGTAGTCGTACAGATTGGCAAAGCCTTTGGTCTTAAGCTTTTCTGCCAATAGCCACATAACCTCGGTTTCCTCAGCCTTTACCTGCCAGAGAGGCTTGGTAACGGCCTGTTGGATCGACATATGGCCGTGCAAATTAGCCATATTAGTTATAATGGAGAATTTTTCTGTGGGACCGAAGGTGGCAGGCAGTACGATGTCAGCGAATTGAGACATCTCTGATGCGTTGGTGACCATGTGGACAAAGAAAGGTATCTTGGCCATAGCTTTGTCCCAGCGCTGGGCACCGGTGGCGGAAAAATTAAAATTGCTCCAAGTGCTGATGAAGACCTTGATGGCATCCGGATTCTTCAGCAGTCCATTGGCAACGTTGTTGGTGACCACGCCGCTGCCCGGCTTACCACCCATCATGGCCGGCATATCCTTGGCGCCACGTCCGTCTATCTTCTTGCCATGACCATGGTGTTTGGCAAGTTCATCAATGAAATTGTCAGACTTGGGAAACTTTTCCACCGGAACACTGGAACTTTGGAATACACCTCCTTCGGTCTCAATTGAGCCGAGGATGCCGTTTAATGCATAGACAGCCATAGACGCATAGGTGCCACGGGGGGTCATGGCCACACCTGGGCCCATCCAGACCCCACAGGCTGAACCGGCCTTGCCCATGGCACGGGCCACACGGATAATCTGCTTGGCCGGTATCAGACTCTTCTTTGCAGCCCAGGCCGGGGTCTTGTCCTTCAGTTCGATGTTCCACCATCTTATTATTCCGTGGGTCTGTTTCTCCTCAAAGGCATCCTCATCAACAGTAACGCCACTCTTAAAGAGGTTTTTGCCTTCTTTAAAATCCCCCACAAACTCCTTGCTCCACATTCCTTCAGTCAGCAGTACATGGGCAATGGCAGAAGCCAGGGCACCGTCTTCGCCCGGCTTTATCGGCAGCCACTCATGGGCCTTCGCGGTGGAGGTACTCATGCGGGGATCAACGGCGATCAGGGTACCCCGGTCCAGAATATCGCCAAACTTGTTGATTGCGTTGGGTACCTGACGGTTTGAGGATAGCGGATCGCACCCCCAGACCACCAGACACTTGGTTTTGGCCAGATCGTAATCGCGGTAACCGAAGAAACCCTGGGTGTACCCCGGCCCCATCTTCTCTGCTTCGGCACAGATGGCGCTGTGGGAGAAATAATTGGGGGTCCCGTAAATTTTGGGAAGGGTACCATACAACAGGTCGGTGGACGTTGGAGAGTAGCGGCCGCGCATGTACATCAGCTTTTCCGGTTCCCCTGCCTTGCGCAGTTCCATCATCTTGTCGGCGACCATATCAAGAGCCTCATCCCAGCTAATAGGCACAAACTTGGGGTCGACACCACGCCCTTTCAGGGGATTAGTTCGTTTCATAGGTACCTTGACACGGTCCGGATCATAAGTTTGCTGGAGCATCAAGTGACCGCGCGGGCAGCAGTAACCACCATTGGCCTTAGACAGCTGGTTGCCTCTCACCTTGACAATTCGCCCTTCCTGGACGAAAAACTCCACCGGGCACCAGGCGGTACAGCCCTGACAGGTTGAGGGAACCCATGAACCCGCAATGTCCCCACCACCCTTCCCCTCTGCCGCTGCAAAGGCGCTCAGTCTTGGCAGTCCAACAGTGGCAATGGCACCAGCGGCTGCCGTTAACTTCAGAAAATCCCTGCGATCGATCTCCATACATACCCTCCTGTCTTGGCTATGTTGCTTGGTGGACCTGCACCAGCTATGCAACTTTTTGTCAACAGACTCGACGCTGCCCTTCCGGCTGCAATATAAACGCTTATATTCATCTTAATATCAATATGTACATCAATCACGCACACTCCTCCCAAGCGGAGGATAAAGCGAAGCAATATTGTTGTGAAGTAGCATTTAAATCGCTGTTAAATGGACGATATACATAAAACTGAATGGTCGATACAGTCGCTACTAAACGATCTCAATCTGCGCTTCAACAATTATTTCGGCCTTAACCGAATTGGCGACCAGGCTGTATTTTTGGGCAGCTTTCAAGGCACGTTCCGTACGGGCACGGACCACCTCATAATCTTCATCACCGGCCGCAATGCGGATCACTGGCCAAAAACGGATATGGGTGAATATTTCAGTCCTATCCAGCTCAATTAACTTGGTGCCTTCCGCCCTGCAGTCATAAGAGAGCAGTTTTAGCTTGAAGCGTTCAGTAGCCCAGATAAACATCATCATGATGCAACTGTTGGCGGCGGCGACAAAGGCATCTTCCGGGGTCAGCACACCGGCATGCCCCTGAGCATCAGGTGGGGCCGAAAAATCCATTTCAGGGCCGTTCCCCATGACAATATGCCCCCAATGTCCCCCCTTCCAGGCCACTTCGGTATGATAGGTCGTGGTTTGCCCCATGCTGTTACCTCCCGCCGTTCCCCAGCAGTTTTTCGACCGTGCCGGCAATCTCTTGAGCAACAAGCTCGACAATCTCCATCCCGACTGCATCCGGCTTCCGGCATCCGTGCGGTTTGTCCAGACCATGCCGTGCAATCAGTTCGGTCACCACAATAGCAGCAGCGGGGCGACTGGAATATTTTTCCGTTCCGTGGAAGGCACACTGTTTCTCGCACCCGTCCACAGCGATAGTCGGAAAAAACCGGGCAAAGCTCCGATCACCCTCACCGCCGGCCAGAAAAAGCGGCAGACAAATCGTCACCGTATTTTCCGGGTGCAACTGGTGCAGCACCCGCAGCGCTGCGAGGCGCGTAATAGTTCCTTCGGGGATTTCCTCGCCTGAACAGGCTATGATTCCGACCTTTTTGCGTGGCAGTTCAGGCATGATTCCCTCCGTCACCCGGTTTTACAGATGCATCGATCACAGCAACAACTTCCTGCGCCAATACAGTGGCAAGTTTCTCGCCATCCTCGTTAAGCTCCGCTATACCCTGCGGCTTTAAATCCCTGCGACTGCGAGCCGTTCCCAGCACTGAACATTGTTTAACAACCGTGCCGCCGCTTTGCTGCACCATCTTCGTGGCACAGGTTTGCGGGCAGCCGTCAATAGTGATTGCCGGATTTTCCGCCATGAACTTTCGACACTCTTCATCACCCAATACCAGCAAGGCCAATGGTATGAGCCGGGTATGCTGCGGCCGATCGTCCTCAGTAATCTGATATGCGGCTATCCGACTGACGGTTCCGTACGCTTTGCCAATGCCGCTACAGGGAACGATCGCAATTTTTTTTTGCAAGTTGCTCATTATTGTTGAGCCTCCTCCGCATCGCGCTGCATTTTCATGAAATAGGCATCGGCATCCAGCAGGCGCTTCCGGTCGGCATCCAGACTTTCCGCTTCAATCTCACACACCCAGCCATCCCCAAATGGGGCCTGATTTATCAGCTCGGGTTTGATTTCAAGTTCCGGATTTACGAGAACTATTTTCCCTGAAATTGGTGCCGCAAGCATGACATTTACCTTGACCGTTTCAATTGAGGCGAATTCATCATCAATCGCCAGGAACGTCCCTGCTGGTTTCACATCTATAAAGGCGATATCACCGCTCCGCTGCTGCAAAAAATCTGAGAGCCCCAACCTCACCCGTCCATCCTCAATTCTGACCCAAATACCTTCGCTGGAATAAAGGCAGCTTTGATCCACCCGGAATGTAAACTTGTCGATAGTTACCTGCAAAAAATCAGACACTGGCGTCTCCTTTCTGTTCTCCGACAATAGTGGATAGTAACCACACCGCAACAACAATGCCGCCAACCCGGCTCAAGCACCATAGCTACAAAGATTTGGAGCGTTAGTCGTCACATCAGGTGCTTCTCCATACGCTTGCTATTTTATCACCTATTATTTGCATATCAAGCCAGCCTGAACCTAACGACGTAAGCGCTTCACTGCATGCTTCTATAACCTGCATGAAAGGAGGATAGGATCTGCAACAGGATTGTTACTTGATCCATCCACGAAAACAGATACAATTACTTCTACGTAAAAACAGATCCTTTTTCTTTGCACCGACAACTCCGCCCGGTTCGGGATGGGATCAAAACATGGATTATCGGTTATTGCGGAGACAAATCGTGAGCGAACATATTACCAGAAAACTTTCCTTCCTCGACCGCTGGCTGACCATGTGGATCTTCGCGGCCATGATTTTAGGAGTCGGTCTCGGCTATTTCGTCACCGGCACGGAAGCTTTTATCAACTCCTTCCAGGTCGGCACCACCAACATCCCCATTGCGGTCGGCCTGATCCTGATGATGTACGCGCCCTTTGCCAAGGTGAAGTACGAGGATATGCCGGAGGTCTTCCGGAACAAGAAGATCCTCGGCATCTCGCTGGTACAGAACTGGCTGATCGGCCCGGTGCTGATGTTCGTGTTGGCAGCTCTGCTGCTGCCGGACAAGCCAGAGTATCTGGTGGGTCTCATCATGATAGGCTTGGCACGCTGCATTGCCATGGTGATCGTCTGGAATGAGCTGGCTAAAGGAAATACAGAGTACGCCGCGGGACTGGTTGCCTTTAACAGCATCTTCCAAGTGCTTTTTTACAGCGTCTATGCCTGGTTCTTCATTACCGTGCTGCCGCCGCTGGTGGGGCTCAAGGGGATGGCTGTGGACGTCAGCATCCGCCAGATTGCGGAGAGCGTCTTTATCTACCTGGGCATTCCCTGTATAGCCGGAGCCCTGACCCGCTATATCGGCTTGAAGGTTATGGGCAAGGAGCGTTACCACCGGGAGTTCGTACCGAAAATAAGCCCGCTGACACTGATCGCTCTCCTTTTCACCATTGTGGTGATGTTCAGCCTGAAAGGGAATCTGATTGTCCAGTTACCATTTGATGTGGTACGGATTGCAATCCCGCTTTTGATCTACTTTATAGTAATGTTTCTGGTCTCATTCTGGATGGGTAAAAAGATTGGGGCTGATTACAGCAAAACAACCACACTGGCGTTTACCGCCGCCAGCAACAATTTTGAGCTGGCAATCGCAGTATCAGTGGCGGTGTTCGGCATCAACTCCGGCGCGGCTTTTGCTGCCGTCATCGGCCCGCTGGTGGAGGTGCCGGTGATGATCGGACTGGTCAATGTAGCGTTTTTGTTTCGGAAGCACTGGTTTGGCAACGAAGCATAATCCTCTTCAGGAAAGCAAACGATAACATATGAACTTGACCGATACCTTCAATCGCCGAATAAACTACCTGCGCCTCTCGGTGACCGATCGCTGCAACATGCGCTGTTTCTACTGCATGCCGGCAGAGGGGGTACAGAACATCGGCCATGATGCGGTGCTCTCCTATGAAGAGCTGCAGCTGATCGCCGAGAGTGCCGTTGGCCTGGGAATCGAGAAGATCCGGATCACCGGGGGAGAGCCAACAGTGCGCGCCGGAATTGTGGAATTTCTGGCCGGTTTAGCTGCCATCCCCGGATTGCGTCACCTGGCCCTGACTACCAACGGACAACTACTGGAGCAGATGGCTTCAGAGCTTTACCGGGCCGGTGTACAACGTCTGAATGTGAGCCTGGACTCCCTTAATCCGCAGACGTTCCGGGAAATCACCCGTGGCGGAGATCTGGCCAAGGTGCTGGCAGGTTTGGATGCAGCGGTAGCGGCCGGCTTCCCGCCACCCAAGATCAACATCGTCATCATGCGGGGAATTAACGATGCCGAGATCCTGGATTTTGCCAAACTGACCCGCAGCCGTGGCAATTCGGTACGCTTTATAGAGTATATGCCGGCGGTGAAGGATAACGGGTGGCAGAGGCTCTGCTTTCCGGGCGAAGAGGTATTGCAAAGGATCAGGGAACGATACACTCTGGAGACGGTGAACAAGGGAAACTTTGCCGGGCCGTCCCAGGATTTTCGCATCCCCGGTGCCAAAGGGAGCATCGGCATCATTACCGCCGTATCAGGTCACTTCTGCAGCGACTGCAACCGGATTCGTGTCACGGCCCGCGGGCAGGCCAAGGGGTGTCTTTTCAGTGATGAAAAGACTGATCTGGCACCGTTTCTACGACCACCAGACCAGAAAGGTCTGGCAAATGTGTTGCGGGAAATAGTGAAGTCCAAGCCGGAGGGTCACGGCATCAGGTGCGGCGAGTATTCCCACAGCAATTTCAGCATGTCCCAGATAGGAGGATAAAAATGGCAGAGGTTATAGCTGTCTGCATCAGCGAGAACAAGGGGGAGCGGAAGAAACCGGTCGACTCTGTGCAACTGCGTGTGGATCACGGTATCGTGGGGGATGCCCATGCCGGTGACTGGCACCGCCAGGTAAGCCTGCTGGCCCAGGAGAGTATCGACAAGATGCGTGCTCTGGGACTGGATGTGACGGCGGGTGACTTTGCCGAAAATATCACCACCAGCGGCATAGATCTGGTTTCTCAGCCGATTGGAAGCCGCCTCAAGATTGGTGAATCACTGCTGGAGGTGACCCAGATCGGCAAGGAGTGCCACACTCGCTGCGCCATTTTCTATCAGGCCGGGGACTGCGTTATGCCCAAGGAGGGAATCTTTGTCAAGGTGCTCACACCCGGATTAATAAAGGCTGGAGACCGGATTGAAACAGCCATGGCGTGAAAAAGGCCGGCGGAGTGTACCGCCGGCATCACAGGGAGGAAGGATATAGAATATATCCCGGCGCTACATTTTAGCAGAATTTGAAGCAGCTTAACGGCTTTAGGGATGACCGCAACATCCTCGTCCTAAAGAGACAACGGCAGTTGACCTCGGATTTTTTCCGTTGTAGAGCTTTAAGGTAAGAAGACTTGTGTCCTTTTCCTTACCGTAATTACAGACAGCCCCTGTTTTTTAGCAGCCCTGCATGGAGTTGGCTTTGTCAACCCTGACCGTCTCGCCGGCTTTAAGTTCGGCAGCATTACCAGCCTTGATCGTCACCTTGGTGCCGGAAACGGCGGTAACCTTGCCGGCTTTACCATTCAGCTTGACGCCAGCACCCTTCTGCAGCTTGGCATCGGCACCCATTTCAACGACAGCGGCACCATCGGCAACAGAAACGACCTTACCTTCGGCGGCGAAAGCTGCAGTAGCAGCAAACAGTGACAGGGCCAACATAATGATGATTTTTTTCATTAGATGTATCTCCTTTTAATGTGATCGGCATTGTTGTCAATGCCTAGAATCTTAAGTGTACATGACTTTCCTTTTTTTTCCAGTAAGTGTAGAATGAATATTTGTCATGACCAAACAACAAACAGGAATAGCACCCATATCAGACAGGCCAATGCGATTGTCAGTCCGAAATCGGCTTGGCGTTCCATTTAAAACGAACAGGCGGCTTTTTTTCAGGTGCCTTTTCAGTCAGTTTATCGTCATCACTGGCTTGTGGCGCTGAGCCTTTTTGAAGCTGCGGCGGCGCAGTTCCACCGACAAACTGCCACGAATTAACCGCCTGGCTCGGTTCATCAAGTACAACGGTCTGGGTTTTTCCGGAACTGTAAGTAATAACTAGTGAATCAGCTAGACAGACACCGGTGGTAAACATAATCAGAACAATAGCGGAAAAGACGGATACACGGTTCATGCATAAACTCCTTGAAAGGGATTTGGGTGCCGGACTGTTCATCCGGCACCCGGTAACCTCCCTAGAAGGCCACCTGAATCTTCTGACTGTCCACTCCAAGACATGGCGAATTTGTCATTACTCATTTATATTATCCAACCGTCACAGTAACCACTGATCTATGCAAAGGATCCTCAAGTTAGCAATACAAAGTCTTAGCTGAGCGTATTATAGACGATGCAACTATTATTGCGATAAAAAAAAACGGCCAGAGCCGCCGAGAGAAGGTGAATAAAGCACCTATTTTGTACTGTTCATACACACTGGAGCCCCTTCCGGGGTCCAGTGTGTATGAAGATGTACGCTAGAATATAAGCTGCAACTGGGTGATGAAGGTCGTAAAATCCTTACTCACCAACCCGTTGTTCGTTCCTTCCCTATCGAAGGTAGTGCGTGATACTTCAGCGGTCAATTTCAGGTTCTGGCCACGGAAATAGTAATTGGCTCCGCCACCGTACCAGTCGATATTCTGATCGAAAACGTTATTGAGGCTGGCAAATTGCCACTTCTCGTAACGACCGAAAAACTGCAGCGGCACGGCCGGAAGCATGTAGCCGCCCTTAACGTACCAGCCGTTTTTCTCGCCGTTGATACCGGTGGCCCCCGCATCAGGGCTGGCACCTTTATAAGCATCATCAAGACTTACATCCTCATAGGCAGCGGAAGCGGTAACGGTACCGAGTCCTTCAAGAGGATATTCGAAGAAAGCGTCGAGGGTCCAGGCGGAGTAATCTTTCTTATCTGTTTTGGTGATAGTATCGCCGTAGGCCACTTCAGGCTCAAACTGGTACGCGCCACCGAAGGTCAGGACCTTCTTTTTACCCATGTAGGTACCTTTATAGCCATAATCGTTCTCAGGATCGAGCAGTGTGACATGGCCGCGAACGGAGTAGCGAAGGCTGGAGCTGGGGGCGATGTCGCCGGATACAGCTTTACGCCCTTCCATGACATCAGCACGGTACTGGAATACGTCGTTGAACAGGTTGCCCCAGACCGCAACCCCTTGGTCACGGGTGGTGGTGTAGGGGGCCCGAATGAAGAGCGACCGGTCGAGCGTCAGCGGCATCTCGCACGCTTCCAGATTCTCACGGGAAAGATTGTACTTGAATTTACCGACGTTCACCTTGAAGCTGTCATTGAAGTTGAAGCGCATGACCGCGTCAAGCATCTGGAATTCCGCTGCCGGATCGTTGTTGCTGCCCACGCCAAGGGTGGTAACGTTCGAATCACCGGTAAATTCTGTCTGCGCGTACATGCTGAGGATGTCGCCGTACTTGCCCATCAGGGCGATACGGTTGCGCCGGAAGCCGAAGCTGGCGGTGGAGTCATCGTTGTTATCCCCCGATCCGGTATCCCGGACAGTCATCTGAAACTGTCCCTTGTAATCAATCTGCATGACGCCCTGATCTTCAGGGCCAAATGTTATCTGCGGTCCGGCGAAGGCGGTGCCGGCCAGCAGAGTCAGGCCGAGCATTAACGCTGAAAGTTTACCTGCCTTAAGCTTTGTTATCATGTAGTGGCTCCTTTACATTAGTGTCGCCTCCCCCGCCCCAAAAGGGACGGCGGAGGTTCAAAGGTCTCACAAATTATTTAACAACCGCCGCCTTTAGGAATGAATGGTGCAGGTGCACTCCCGCCAGATGTAGCAGTAGCTCCCATGTACGCGTTATCTTGTTCAAAAATAAGGTTGCCGGTCCCCGTGTAATTTGGATAGGTCTTCACCGTTGGCCAGTCAACCGCGCCGCTGTATGTGCGCAGCTTAAAGGGGATAGTGGTATTCAAGTTGTCACTGATTGTTTTGGTAGGTCTGAACATGACGTGCTCTGACCTGGTGACGGTATCCCACTTGGCTATACCGCCCAGAGGGCCGCCCGCTTTTACGTGGCTGGAGGCATCAGCTCCGGTGTACTTATCGACGAAATTTGTGCCGTTCCACTCCAGATATTGGTTGGGGCCGGCAAAGAAGACAACTGAAGGACTGGCGGCCGGGTAGCTTGGGAACGCCGAATAGTCATCGGTCATTATATAGGTGTTGTCAGTCGGCTCATATGCTGCAAGCATTGCCCACTCCTGCCAGGAGCCATCGTACATGCGAACATTTTTGAATTCACATATTTCACTAAAAACGTACCAGTAGATGGAGGCGAGAGCGCCGGAGTTGCAATAGACGACAATCGGTTTGCTGCCGTCGATACCGGCTGCGGCAAATTTCGGCAGCAGCTCCGCTTTGGTCAGATAACCGCCATCAGTTGTGCGGGTTAATGCCGGAACGGTAATATTCCAGGCGCCGGCCTTGGTAACCTTTGCCCCTTTGATAATACCTTCAAAAGCTGCCCCTTTGGCGCCCAGTGGGATAGCCATAGGCACGCCACCAGCCAAGCTCGGACCGGTCGCAGTGGTAATCCCCACGTAGGGACTAGGCAGGGCAATCGGCGGATTAGTTGTGCCGCTGAAGGGTACACGTGCGGGTGTTATTCCAGCTTCATTGAAGAGTACCTGGCTCAGGGTCAGCAGTGCAGAATCAGATGCTCGGGTGAACAGTTTTGCACTGGTTCCGCTCGTATTGTATGTATACCCGGCCAACTGAAAAATATCCGGGATCCCGTCGGCGTTCTGGTCAGCCAGATAGTAGGCGACAGGCGGCTGACGGGTATCGAGTACAACCACCTTGTCAGGGTCGCTGTCCGGCAGACTGGTACGGCCGCTGTCAACCAGGGCGATCAGTTCACCAACGCCGATGCGGGATTCAAGGTGGCGCTGCGGCAGTTCTGCGACGTCAAAACTTGACTGAGTGACCACCGGAAGCGTCACACCCTTCTGCAACGGATAGCCTTTCATGGCATACGCTTTGTTGCCGCCGTTGAGTACGCGAATATTCTCCTTGGCGAAGCCCCAGTAATAGAGTGTCCACCAAAGGCGCGACGGGCAGAATCCGGGGTAATCGTAGCGGGAGGTAGAAATGACGATAACGTCATCCTTGGTCACTCCGTATTTCTGCAGCATTTGACTGATCAGTGTTCCGGTGCCGACCTCATGTTCCGCATCGATCGGACCGTCGTTACGCACGGCAACTTCATACCCTTCGTGGGAAACATTGGGAATGGCACCGGGGATATGCCCAAACATGGGGTCTGGCATAGTACTGAAGGACTTGTATTGGGGGCTTGTCGCACCATACTGGTCACTCAGGTTTTGCAGGACCTTTGCCTTGTCCCCAGCAAACCAGCTTTCTGTATCATCGTAGGAGAAGACCCCTGCAGCATTCGGCACGCAATCGAGAATAACAATCCTTTTGCCGTCTTCTGTTTTGCCGCCTGCATCTACCCAGTCTTTAACGGTAGAAGCTTCTACCAGTGAAATACCGGCTTTTGCATCGTTTTTGTAGTACGCGGCAGTAGATTCTGCCACCGGATTGTCATACCCGCTGCCACTGCAACCCCAGATCGTCAGGGTAGTTAGTACCGCAACTCCCAGTAGCGCAAGGATCAACAACTTCGTCTTTTTAATTGTTTTTTCCGACATACCATCTCCTTTCAAGATTCATATTTTTTTGGTTATGCACCCAAAATTAAAGCTTTCACCACCTCCCTTAATGTCGTTTTCCCTGATGTTTCTTTGCAAAACCGCTGCAAAAAAGGGTTTAAGTAAATACAAGTAAAGTCATCTCTATCTAAGATGTGATCAACATTATCGTGTTTAAAATTTGCCTTAAAAAGGCCGGCGGAGGCTACCGCCGGCATCACATGGAGGAGGAATA
>Ga0123338_10002668_pt1 | contig 16547 bp, 19 predicted proteins | sample grotaG_FD_89793 | JGI IMG/M metagenome (GOLD analysis project Ga0123338, IMG submission 89793) | Glacier valley bacterial and archeal communities from Borup Fiord, Nunavut, Canada, to study Microbial Dark Matter (Phase II) -... | ecosystem: Environmental > Aquatic > Freshwater > Ice > Glacier ...
GCGTCCGCTGTGCTGTTGCACATCGTGCAGTCCATCGTCGACGACCCGGATGCGGTGCGTATCAGCGCCGTCGCCGGTCGTCACGGTAAGACGGCGCTGGAAGTGCGTGTCGGCGAAGGCGACCTCGGTCGCGTCATCGGCCGTCGTGGCCGCACTGCTGCCAGCATTCGTGCTGTCGTGCGTGCCGCCGCCAGCCGCGACAACGCCGACATCGACATCGAGTTCGAAGACTGACTTGATTGCCTCGCACGCCATCTCCGCGCCCTCGGGGTCGCTTTGATGGCGGCTCGGGAGGCTCTCCACTTCGGTCGGGCAAGCCCTCCCTCGTTCCCGTCCTGACGGGCTCCTGTTTCCGATGGCTATTCACTCTGAAAGGTTGCACAAGTCGACGATGGCACCTGCACCGCTTTTGGAGGTTGGGTATATAGGGAAGGCTCATGGGCTCAAGGGTGAGGTCGTCGTTCATTTGACGACGGATCGAACCGAGCGCGTCGATGTCGGATCGAGTCTGCAGGCACGGGGCCGGTGGCTGACCGTACTCGCGTCACGTCGCCACGCAGATCGTTGGATCGTCAGCTTCGACGGCATCGACGATCGCACTGCAGCAGAAGCCGTTTCGAGCACTGCGCTGCTCGCAGCGCCGATCGCCGACAGCGATGCGCACTGGGTACACGATCTCATCGGTTCGCGGGTCGTCGAGGTGTCGGGTGTCGAACGCGGCATCTGTATCGGGGTGCTCGCCAACCCTGCTCACGACATCCTCGAACTCGACACCGGTGCCCTCGTTCCCGCCCCGTTCGTCGTCGAGGCGGCAGATGGTGTCGTTGTCATCGATCCTCCGGACGGCCTCTTCGAGGTGTACGAAGTCTGACTCGCAGTGCGAGCACCACCCTCAATCGCTGCACTGTCTCTACGATGACGGGAATATGCGGATCGACGTCTTCACCATCTTTCCGGCGCTCGTCGATCAGTTCTGCAGCGAAAGCCTGCTCGGCAAGACACGGATGCACGGCTTACTCGACCTCCGATGCCACGATCTGCGCGAGCACGCCCCAGGCGTCCATCGCAGCGTCGACGACCCGCCCTTCGGCGGGGGAGCGGGCATGGTCATGCGCCCGGAACCGATCTTCGCGTCGGTCGAGGCGGTAGATCCGCCTCGCCCATTGTTCCTGCTCGGACCCGGCGGCCGACATTTCGACCAGTCGATCGCCGACGAATTGGCGTCGAACGACTCCGGCTTCAGCCTGCTGTGCGGACGCTACGAAGGAGTCGATCATCGTGTTCGTGAACACCTCTGCGACGGGGAATTGAGCATCGGCGACGTCGTCCTCAGCGGCGGGGAAGTTGCAGCATGCGTTGTGATCGAGGCCGTCGCCCGTCTGCTTCCTGGAGCGATGGGCAACAACGTCTCGCCGATCACCGAGAGTTTCAGTGCATCAGGATTGCTCGAAGAGCCGCAATTCACCCGGCCCGCTGTCTTTCGCGAGTGGCCGGTGCCGGACATCGTTCGCGGTGGCGATCACGCCAAAATCGCTCGTTGGCGCAGTTCACAGGCACTGTATCGAACGCTGCGCTATCGCCCCGAGCTGATCGAAGCCCGCGGAGGACTCTCAGAAGCTGACCGTCGACTGTTGGAAGAGTTCCCCTCGCTGACCTATCCTTGACCGTCCCTCTTTGACATGACAAAGGCCCGCGCCATGAAGAACACCGATCTTGTTGACCAGCAGTACCTCCGTGACGATGTCCCCGACTTCGGGCCCGGCGACGAGTTGAAGGTGCACGTTCGGGTGGTCGAGGGCAACCGTGAGCGCGTCCAGGTTTTTCAGGGCAACGTCATCGGCCGCTCCGGCAGCGGCGTACAGGAGAGCTTCAAGGTCCGCAAGATCAGCTTCTCCGTCGGTGTCGAGCGCACGTTCCCGGTGCATTCGCCGACGATCCAGAAAATCGAGGTCATCCGGCGTGGTGACGTGCGTCGCGCCAAGCTGTACTATTTGCGCGATCGCGTCGGTAAGTCCGCAAAGATCAAGGAGAAGCGCCAGGCCTGACCCAGGCCAAGGCGCACGCTGCTCTTGAGCGCTGACGATCTCGAGAACTTCGAGGCTGAACGAGAACTGCAACTCGCACAGGAGTACCAGGACGTCGCCTCGATGTTCAAGTTCGCCGTCGAAACCGAACGACGATTCTATCTGTGCAACCATGTCGACGTGCAGGTCAAATCCGATTCGTCGCGTCCGCTCGTCGAGGTTCGCCTGACCGACGCATGGGTCTGGGACATGTACCGAAAATCGCGCTTCGTTCCGAACGTGCGTGTGTTGACGTTCAAGGACGTCAACGTCGAGGAGCTTCCGGCGCCGGAGATCTGAACGCCGATGGCTGTCGGCGAACCGAATTACTCCCGTCAGGCACGCGGTGCGTACGGCGAACGTCGCGCTGCTGAGTGGTATGTGGCGAATGGTTACGAAGTGCTCGACCGGAACTGGCGCGACGGGCGATCGGGTGAACTGGACCTCGTCCTCAGGCGCGACGGCTGCGTGGTGTTCAGCGAGGTCAAAGCGCGAAAGAACGCCGACTACGGGTTGCCGGCCGAGGCCGTGACACCGGTCAAACGAGCCCGGTTGCACCGACTCGGCGCAGCATGGCTGAAGGCGCACGATGTCCGGGCGACGTCGATTCGCTTTGACGTGGTTGCCGTGCTCGGCACCGACGTGCTGGTCTACGAATCTGCGTTCTAGAACCGATCGAGCGGGCGTCGTTCCCAGCAGGCGTAGTGCCAATGGCGGCGGAGGTCCGGTGCATCGCTCGGAACGGTGACGTAATGGCCGAGGCCGATCGGGATGTCCCGATTGCATCCAGGGCAGACGTACAGCTTGAGGGCCTCGAACGGCTGGATTCGTTTGACTTCGATCTCGCCGTAGATCCCATCCCACATACTCATAGTCACCTCAGGCTAGAAGAACCCAGAGTACTAAACCGATGACCACGACGAACGACAGCGCCACGACCAAGTAGTCGAACGGTTTGGCGGTGAACTTGCGGTTCGGGTTATAGCCCATGGTTTCATTATCGTCCGTCCGTATGGAAACCATCGACGTCACCGTTTCTGACCACATCGTGACGGTCACGCTCAACCGTCCTGCCAAGAAGAACGCGGCCAACGAAACGATGTGGGAGGAGTTGCGCGAAGCCTTTCGCAGCATTGGCGAGGACTCGTCGATCCGAGTCATGGTGATCACCGGTGCCGCCGGATCGTTCTGCAGTGGTGCCGATCTGTCAGCACGAAACGACGAGGTGCCGGCTCGTGATCAGCGTGGCACGATGCGGTTGGTCGGCGATGTCGCCCTTGCGCTTCACCGCCTGCCGCAGCCGACGATCGCCAAGGTCCGTGGTGTCGCTGTCGGTGCGGGTTGCAACCTTGCACTCGGCTGTGACCTCGTCGTCGCCGCCGACAATGCACGCTTCAGCGAGATCTTCGCCAGGCGTTCGCTGTCGCTCGACTTCGGTGGATCGTGGCTGCTTCCAAGGCTCGTCGGGATGCATCGCGCCAAGGAGCTGGCGTTCTTCGCCGACATCCTTTCGGCTGCAGACGCACTCGACTACGGCCTCGTTAATCGGGTCGTGCCGGACGCCGAGTTGGATGCGTTCGTCGACGGCTGGGCTCGGAGATTGGCTGCAGGACCCCCGATCGCTTTGGCGCAGTCGAAACGCCTCCTCAACAACGCCTTTGCCGTCACGCTCGAAGAGGCGCTCGACGACGAAGGAGTCGCCCAGACCGTCAATTTCTCCACCAACGACACGGCCGAGGCGATGCGGGCATTTCTCGACAAGCGCGATCCGGTCTTCACAGGACAATGACTGACGTCAACGACCTCCGCGCACTAGCGTCGAGGAGGTGCGCCGAATTCTCTTTGTCATGCTGCTCAGCGCTGTGCTGCTGGCGAGCGGACCGGGGAGGGCCATCGCTCAGGACTCCGGCTCATCGAACTCGACTCCGTCGACTGGCGATGTCAACGGCGAGAACGGGGATCCGACCGATTCGACGCCGGTGAATCTCGACGTTCCGACGGTGCCAGCCACCGTCACCCCGACGATTCCGGTCGGCTGTGACCCGCTGATCGTGCCTCAGGCCGTCGTCATCGTCACCTTTGCGTTGATGGATGGTCCGATCAGGAACGGCAAGGCGAATACCGACCCGCGTCTTGCCACGACGACCCGATTCAATGTCGACAGCGTGCGATCCGGCTCGATCGACGGGTTCGGCAACGGCAGACAGATCGACATCAACTTCGGTGCCGACAAGCAATTCCTGCTGTTGAACCACATCTACGTTGCTGCGGTCGCCGCCGACCCGGTGACAGGCAAACTCGTCTCCAAGCTGAAGATCCAGCCCGCGATGTTCGGCGGCAACCAAGTCATCGGTGTCGATGACAAACCGAACAATTGCCCGAAGGTCGTCGACACGATCATCACGACGGAAGTGGATGGCAAGGCCGTCGACACAGGGATGCTGTCGCGGTTCAAGGCCGACAAGAAAGATATCGCGCTGGCATTTGCCAAGCCGACCGCTGCGATCTTTGCGGTCTTGCTGGCGTTTGTTCTTCTCAAGCACTTCGGCGTGGTGATGTGGCAGTGGGTGCGGCGGTTTCGCTACAGCCTGCAGAAGTCCCGAGCCCGCAGCAAGCGGCTGAAGGCGGCCAGACGAGCGCAGAACGCGGCGTTCGCCAAGCCCGGTTCGCCTGCTGCAGTGAACCCGCGACGTGCGACGAATTCCGACGACGAGCTGGTCTCGCACTCCTGATCAGCGATGAGCCTCGGCGATCGAGCGCAGTTCGCTCGCCGCAGCCCTCAGGCCCTCGGCATGTTTGAACAGTGCCGAGCCGGCGACGAAAACGTTGGCACCGGCCGCGGCGGCGCCGGCGATCGTCTTCGACGACACGCCACCGTCGATCTCCAGGTCGATGTCGTCACGTCGTCCTGTGGCCTCGAGCAGCGCGGCCATCTGACGGATCTTCGGTTCCATCGTGGCGATGTACTGCTGCCCGCCGAACCCGGGATTGACCGTCATCACGAGGATGAGGTCGACGAGGTCGAGTACGTGCTCAACGGCGCTGATCGGCGTTGCCGGATTGAGCGCGACGCCCGCTGTGGCACCGAGTTCACGTATGACCCCGAGCGTGCGATGCAGGTGCGTGCACGCTTCAGCATGCACGATCAGGCGGGTGCAGCCGGCGGCGATGAACTCCTTCGCCAGCGTCTCGGGTCGATAGATCATCAGGTGTGCCTCGAATGGAAGCGACGTGTAGCCGCGGCACGAGGCGACAGTGTCCGGTCCGACGGTGATGTTCGGTACGAACTGGCCGTCCATGATGTCCCATTGGATACGGTCGGTCCCTGCGGCCTCGAGCGCGGCGATCCCGTCGCCGAGACGGGCGAAGTCAGCCGGTAGCACGGACGGGGCGATCTCGATCGGTCGGGTCACGATGGCGACGCTAACGGTTGGGATGGCTGCCACGGACGCAATCGGGTGACACGTCGGTCGCCGCCCGGTAACGTCGCTCGTCGTGGCCAGCCTCGTTGCGTCTCCAGTTTCCGGCGACCGAATCGAGTTGCGGCCAGACCGGATCGTTGCAGGCGGAGCGGCGATGGCTCGTGGCGACGACGGGCGGGTCGTGTTCGTCGAAGGCGCGCTGCCCGGCGAGACGGTGCTGGCAGAAGTCGTTTCGGTGAAGAAGGACTTCGTCAAGGCACGAACAATCGAGGTGATCGACGCATCGGTTGACCGGATCGAGCCCCCGTGCCCGTATGTCGATGCCGGGTGTGGCGGGTGCAGCTGGCAGCACCACGATCCCGCTGCGCAACACGAACTCAAACGTCTGATCGTCGTCGATGCTCTTCGGCGCACGGCGGGCCTCAAGCATGCAGAGGTCTACCTCGGCGTCGAATTGCCGGCAGAGCGCTTCAGGACGACGTTGCGACTCGGCGTGGGCATAGACGGCAGGATCGGTTTCCGGGCGGCGCGCTCCAACGCCATCGTCACCGTCGACGACTGTCTCGTCGCCCATCCGTCGATCGATGAGCTGCTCGACGCGCTGCGATTCGTGCCGACCACTGCGGCACCGCCGGCATTCGGTCGAGCAGAGCGGGGCCGGTCGGCAGAGGTCTCGCTGCGCGTCGGTGCGCGCACTGGTGAGCGGATGATCTGGTGGCGCAACACCGAACTGCGCGGTGATGTCAGTCTTCCCGATGATCTGCTCGTCGGTGAGGACGCGAGTATCACCGAGGTCATCGGCGGTCATCGTCTACGCGTCTCTGCCCGCTCCTTCTTCCAGTCGTCACCCGAGTCCGCAGAGGCGATCATCAATGCGGTTGCCGATGCCGGAGGGGAATTCGTGACCGCAGAGGACGGGCCGATCATCGACTTGTACGGTGGTGTCGGGCTTTTCGCCACAACGGTTGCGCCGCACGATCGTGCGGTGGTCGTCGTCGAATCATCGGCTTCGTCGTGCGCCGACGCTCGGTTCAACCTCACTGATCGCCAAGCGATCGTCGTCGAAGGCCGCGTCGAGCAGTGGTCACCGACGAGGGCCTCGCTCGTGATCGCCGACCCGTCGAGGCCCGGGCTCGACAAGATGGGTGTCGCCGCAGTTGCGGCGACCGCCTGCGACAGGCTGGTGCTCGTCAGCTGCGATCCCGTCTCGCTGGCGCGCGATTCCCGGCTCCTCGGTGCGGTCGGCTATCAGCACCGCGGCTCGCTGGTGCTCGACCCGTTCCCGCAGACGCCGCATATCGAAGTCGTCTCGCGGTTCGACCGCGCCTGAATGGTGCCCGAGTCATGTGTCTCATTGCGCACCGCGTGCGTATCGGGCGCTTCACTGGCATCCTCAATCCGTGTTACAGCCGGTCCTCAGCCCTGAAGTCGCAGATGCCGTCGCTCACCAGCGACCGATTGTCGCCTTGGAGACAACCATCTTTTCCAACCTCGGGTTGCCGTCGCCGGTCAATCGGGAGGCGCTCGACGCATGCCTGTCGACGATTCGTGAAGGCGGGGCGGTTCCGGCGATCACCGCGGTGTTGGACGGGGTTGCCAGGGTTGGCCTCCTCGCGTCGGAGCACGAGCGCATCCTCGGCACGGCGCGGAAGGCAGCGGAGCGCGACGTGCCGGTCGCGATCGCCCAACGGTGGGATTTCGCGGCGACAACGGTGTCGGCATCATGTGCGCTCGCACACGCTGCGGGCATCAGCGTGTTCGCCACCGGCGGGATCGGCGGGGTTCATCGGGGATCAGAACTGACCGGCGACATCTCCGCAGACCTCGACGCCATTGCCAATCATCCTGTGGTCACGGTCTGTGCTGGGGCGAAGGCATTTCTCGATCTTCCGAGGACGCTGGAATACCTCGAGACTGCCGGCGTCGCAGTGCTGGGGTGGCAGCACGATTGGTTTCCGGCGTTCTATACACGATCGTCCGGTGTGCTCGTCCCGCATCGAGTCGAAGACGCTGCAACTGTGGCTGCGATCCTGGCCAACCGCAGCCGTGCGGAAACCGGCGTACTGGTGACCGTGCCGATCCCGGTCGCCGACGAACTGCCTTCCGATGAACTCGCTTCGGTGCTCGATGGTGCACTCAGCGACGCCGCGCGGACGAGTATCCACGGGGCGGCCGTGACGCCGTTCGTCCTCGGGCGGATCGCCGCTGCGACGGAAGGCCGCAGCATCCCGGCGAACCTCGCGCTGGCGACGAACAACGCTGCGGTCGCCGCGCAGATTGCCGTCGCTATCGCTCGGGGCTGATCCGCCCCGCCGTCACCGCTCCCAGCAATGCGAGCACGATGGCGACAGTGAACAGGCCGATCAGTGCGGGAGCAAGTTGCAGTGACGTGTGTTCGGTGATGGCGACGATGGCACCGCCGAGCGTCGAAATGGCGGCGAAGCCGAGTGAATCGGCGATATTGACCTGGCTGCTCACGAGACCCTCTTCGCCAGATGCTGCCGACGACATTGCCACGACCGTCGTCGGGTTGAACAGCATGCCCATCCCGAAGCCGCCGACCGCCCACGAGAAGAACGTCGCCCACAACGGCCAGGTCTGATGGACGACGGGAATCACGAGCAGTGCGCCGGCGGCGAGGAGCAGAAACCCCGTGCGTGTCAGTTTTGACGGTGAGATCCTGCCGTTGAGACGGGCAGAGATGGCCTGGGCTGCCGTCCAGGTGAGTGCGGAACCGACGATGACGAACCCCTGGATCGTCGGTGTCGCGTGATGGATGCGATCGGCAGCCAGTGGAATGAAGCTGTCGACGCCGAGGAACGCCATCGTTGCCAGCAGGCGACAAGCGACGACGGAGGGCAGGCCGCGTCGAGCCCGGAAGGTGCCGGCCGGCATCAGCATGCGGAGTGGTCTGGTGGCAACGGCAATGCCGACGCCGGCAACCACAGCGCCGAGGACCACGGGACGGATCTGTACGCCGGCAAGTACCGCGCCTGCGCCGATCGTCAGGACGATGGCCAGTGGCAGCCGGGTCGGCGGACGTGTCGTTTGTGGTTCGGGCGGCAGCGCTCGCAATTTCGGAACGACGACGAGACCGGCGATGATCGGAACCGGGATCATCGTCAGGAAGACCCACTCCCATCCGAAGCGCTCGGTGATCCAGCCGGCGAGCAGCGGGGCGACGAGACTCGGCAGTACCCAACCTGCAGACAGCACGGCATACATCGTCGGTCGCCGTTCCGCAGGAAACCCTCGGCTGACGGTCACATAGGCGAGCGAGCTGAAGCCGCCGATGCCGAGCCCCTGCAGGAAGCGCCCCCCGACGACCTGGATCATCGTGTTGGCGGTGGCGGCGACGATCAGACCACTGACGAAGAGGATGGCGGCGGCGACGAACGGCGTTGCCGGGCCCTTGCGGTCCGCGTATTCTCCGGCGGTCACGATGGCCACCAGTGTCGCCAACAGGCTGACGGCGAACACGGTTCCGTAGAGCGATCGTCCATGCAGTTCGTCGGCGATCGTCGGCAGTGCGGTGATCACTGCGGTCGATTCGAATGCGCTGATGAAGACCGTCAACACGAGCCCGGCGGCGAGCAGCCGCTGCTGCGGGCTCACAGCAGCGAGCGCTGCCCCCTGATCCTTCTCGCTCACCACCATCCGGTCCAGGCTAGGTCGCCGGCTCGAATTAGACAAGCTAACTCTTATGAAACTATTCGGTCATGCGCAGTGTCACGATCGACCAGCGCCATGCTGCGGCGCGACCAATGGCCACGGACGATTCCGCTCCGCCAGCAGGGCCAGATCGAGCAGCAGCGGCTCGGAGAAGTGGCGCCCGATGACCTGCAGCCCGATCGGCAGTCCGTCGACCTCGCCGGCTGGGATCGAGGCACCGGGATTGCCGTGGAGATTGCACGGGAACGTCAGTCGTCCGTTGTTCGCCCCGCCTGCTTTGATCCCGCCGAAGACGCTCGGCAGTGGACCCTCTGCGGCAAAGGCGATGTCGGGGTTGCTGGCGGTGATGACGAAATCGAGTCCGCCTTGAGCGACGTCGAAGATCCGGGCCATCGCCTCGTTGAGTTCGACACGACGCCGCTCGATCTTGGCGCGAGCCTCGACGCCGTACTGGCCTCTCGTGAGTTCGAGCCCTGCTCGAATCTCCGGGGTCAATTGGTCGGCACAGTCCGGCCAGTACTCGCCGAGTGCCGCCTCGATGGCGATGGTTCCGGAGATCGACCATGCGGCACCCATGCGCGGCAGGTTCGTATCGACACCATCGACGCGAACGAGCCCTGCATCGCCGATGAGGTCCTCGGCGGCTGCCTCGAGCAACTCCCACATGATCGGCGACACGGTGGCGCCGCCCCAGTCGGGGACGATGGCGACCCGCTTGCCGGTGAGCTCGCCGAGATGTGTCCCGAGGTCGCGTTCCCACCCGTCGACGCGCATCAGACTCAGCGGATCGCGGGCGTCGAACCCGTTGCAGACGTCGAACCACCTGGCCGTGTCACGAACCGATCGCGAGAGCGGCCCGACGGTCACCGTCATATTGCCGTAGTCGGCACCGGGGCAGCGCGGTATCCGGCCGTATGTCGACTTCAGGCCGAAGAGGCCGGTGAAGCCCGCAGGGATGCGTATCGACCCACCCCCATCTCCGCCGGTAGCGATCGTCACCAGACCCCCTGCGACCGCCGCGGCGGTGCCCCCGGACGACCCGCCAGGTGTCCGTGAGAGGTCCCACGGATTGCGGGTGATGCCATGGAGGACGGTCCGTGTGAGGTTGACGCCACCGAACTCGCTCGCCGTCGTCTGTGCGGCGAGCACGGCGCCGCCGAGATCGCGGATGCGGGCGATGTGGGTATTGGTGTACGACGCTTTGAGGTGCTGCAGCGGCACAGAGGCATGCGTCGCCGGCCAGCCGGCGACGTGATCGAGCTCCTTCACGCCGATCGGAACGCCGCCGAACGGCTTGGTGATGTCGGCCGCTGCCGCTGCCGCCAGCGCCGATTCGCGATCGGTGAAGCTGATGGCGTTCAGTTCGCTGGCATCGATGGCTGCGTAGGTCGCTCGCAATTCCTCTGAAGGGGTTCGCTCACCCCGACGAAATGCCTCGACCAATGAACAACTGTCTCCGAGCCACGGTGTATCCGCCATGCGAGGACGTTACCGCCTCGGCCACCCGGCGCTCGGGGCGTGCGCCAGCGAGCGGCAAACTCCGGCGCAGCGGCGATGTGGCGTGCCGGCGCTGTCGCAAGCTATACAGGGGTTATGGCATTTGCGGGTCGGGCTCTCAGGATGCTCGCCGCAGTTGGATGTATCGGAACGGCCTCGCTCGCCTTGTCGATCCGCTCGGCCGAGGCGACACCCGCAACGAAAGTTTCGCCTCCTGAGTCCGCAACTCCGGCGAGCACGGCGGGCACGCTCGATCACTTCATCGGAAGCTTTGTGCGCAGTGCACAGGGAAACCCCGAACAGTTCTGGGTGTCGGGCGGCCAGATCTTGCACACCTATTGGACAGGCGCGGCGTGGTCGGATGCTTCGAGTCTCGGTGGGCCGTCAGTTGGCGCAGCATCAGCCGAGGTCGGCGCTGAGATGAACTACCTGAACAATCCAGAGCTCTACGTCCTTGGCAGCGACGGCAACGTCTACCACAGCTACTCGACGCCCGGTGTCGGCGGCGGTTGGTCGGGCTGGGATTCGCTCGATCGGCCGGTGGGGGTCACGATCGTCGGACAGGTGCATGCCGGAAGGAACTATTTTTCGAACCAGGAGCTCTACGTGCTCGGTTCCGACGGCGTCGTGTACCACGACTTCGCCACACCGGGTCGAGGATCCGGGTGGTCCGGCTGGTCTGGACTCGGCCGGCCGGACGCCGGCGTTGTCGGCGACGTGCACGCCGGACGCAACAGCGTCGGCAATCAGGAACTTTTCGTCATCGGGCTCGACGGTGTCGTCTATCACGACTATTCCACGCCGGGCAGCGGCAGTGGCTGGTCCGGCTGGAGTTCACTGGCGGCACCGGCGGTAGGCGTCGCAGGTGACATAGCGGTCTGGCAGAACCAGCAACACAACCAGGAACTCTTTCTCATCGGCAACGATCACCAACTCTGGCACGCCGCAGCGACGCCGGGCGTCGGATCTGGCTGGTCCGCATGGTCGACGCTCGGAGCGCCGGCCGGCGCACCGCTGACGAGTTTTGTCGGCCTCTATCCGGCGGCGCTCGACGGTCGATGGATCGTTTGGGTCGCCGCCTCGGATGGATCGGTTGCATCGATCAGCGTGGTGGCAGGGCTCTCCGGCTGGGGTGGCTGGGTCGGTGCCGCAGCGCCGTCGCCTCCGACCCCGCTGCCGGCCCCGCCCGGCGATCAGACTGTCTGCGCCTCGATCACGGGACACGGAGCGGTGATCGACAGGCAGGCGCAGATCTCGTACCTGTGCAACGGCCCTTCGCTCGTGCGGACGATGCCGTTCACTGCCAACAACACCCAGCCGGATGCCGGTTTTTATCACGTATACGCCCGGGTTTCGACGACAACCTCTAACGAGGGACAGTGCAGAAGAGGCTGTGTGCTGCACAACTTTCTGCCGTTCACCCGTGGCCGTCAAGGTGGCAGGATCGGGTTCCACCTCGATCCAATTGTCAGCGGAACCGGACAGTATGTCGAACCGCCCGATCAGATCGGCGCGGAAGCGACCCGCGGAGATTCGTCCGGGTGTTTCCGGCTTCGGCCTGACGATTCAGCCGCAGCATGGGACTTCCTCGTCGTCGGCTCACCCGTGCTCGTCATCTGATCGGCTGCCGTAACGACGATCCCGTCGGTGTTCCATCGCTGGGAACCGCCACCGGGTCCGGCCGGCAGCGGCTACCGGGTGCTGCAATTCACCAGTCGGCCACGCGGAGTGCCTCGATCACCTGGGTACTCGCGCGACAACTGCCAGCCGAGATGCCAGTTTCAGCACCCTGCTAGGGTCTGCGCCCGTGGATTCGCGCACCTTTCTCGGACTGACACCGAGTCACAACCCGTTCCGCTGGTCGATGGAGATCACCACGCAGGTGTCGGCAGGCGGCTCGTTCCTCTACGGGGGCTGCGGGCTCGGCGCGGCGATCTCGGCGATGGAGGGCACGAGCGGACGCCACGTCGTGTGGGCCACCGCTCAATACCTCGACTACGCCAAGCCCGGCTCATGGCTCGATATCGATGTCACGCTGGCGGTGACGGGTCATCAGATGACTCAGGCAAGGGCGGTCTGCCGCGTCGGGAATACTGAGATCCTGACGGTCAACGCAGCGCTCGGCGATCGTCCGATGGATGTCGCAGGTCAGTGGGAGACGATGCCGATCGTGGCACCGCCGGAGGAGTGTCCGCGTCGCGAACACCGTTTCGACATCCCTGATTCGATCAGCTCGCAGATCGAAGAGCGTGTCGCGATGGGTCGTCCACTCGATGAGCTCGACGGCACCCACGGCAGCGGTCAGACGGTGCTGTGGGCACGGATACCGAAGGTCATCTCCGGGATCGATGCGACGACGTTGGCGATTCTCGGCGACTTCGTGCCGATGGGTGTCGGGCAGGCTCTCGGCATCGCCGGTGGGGGAAACAGCCTGGACAATACGTTGCGCGTCTGCAAACTCGTCCCGACCGAATGGGTGCTGCTCGACATTCGCGTGCACGGCGTGCAGCGGGGGTTCGGACACGGTCTCGTGCACATGTTCGCCCAGGATGGGACATTGTTGGCGACGGCAAGCCAGAGTTGCATCGTCCGTTATTGGAAGGGTGGCAAAGCCACCGGACCGAATCGGCCACCTGACGACAACGCACATGACACGAGTTCGTCCGTCGCGTCCTCCGACAAAGGAAGTCCAACATGACACTGCCGATCCGCCCGGGTATGACCGTGCCGCTGCCGGGGCCGCTGCATTCCCATCGTGACAAACTGATCGAGTTGGCAGACCTCGGATACACCGACATCTGGTCGGCGGAGAGCGATGGAGCAGACGGATTCACGCCGCTGGCCTTGGCAGCAGCCTGGGAACCGCGACTGCGGTTGGGGACGGCGATCATCCCGGCGTTCACACGCGGGCCGGCGTGTTTCGCGCAATCCGTTGCGGCAATGGCCGACGCGGCGCCCGGCCGTTTTGCGATCGGTGTGGGGTCGTCGAGCAACGTGATCATCGAAAAATGGAACGGCATCCCCTTCACGCAGCCGTACCAGCGCGTGCGTGACCTCGTCCGGTTTCTCAAGGACGCGCTGAGCGGCGAGAAGGTCTCCAAGAGCTATGACAGTTTCGAGGTCAGCGGTTTCAAGCTGGGCGTCCGCCCGGAGCAGCCGCCGAAGATTCTCGTTGCAGCATTGCGCGAGGGAATGTTGCGACTGGCAGGGCGTGAGGCCGACGGCACGATCATCAACTGGTTGGCGGCAACCGATGTCCCCAAAGTGGCGAGCGTCGTCCGGGCGTTCGGGGAGGACAAGGAAATCGTCGCCCGCATTTTCGTCTGCCCGAGCGAGAACGCCGATCTCGTGCGTCAGGCCGGCAAGTTCGCCATTGCCGCGTATCTCAATGTGCCGGTCTATGCGGCATTTCACGACTGGCTCGGACGCGGACCGCAGCTCCAGGGGATGTGGGACAACTGGAAGGCCGGTGACCGCAAAGCTGCATTGGCAGCGATCCCTGACGAGGTCGTCGATCAGCTCATCGTCCACGGTTCGTTCGCCGAGTGCCAGGCCAAGATCCAGCAGTACTTCGACAACGGAGTGACAACGAGTTCGCTGGCGATCTTGCCGCTCGACCCTGCTGTGAATCACAGCGAAGCGGTACGCAATCTTGCCCCGAACGCCGGGTGAGCACACCACGACCAGCTGGTCACATCGATACGGTCGCTGATCATGCGGCGCGCCGCGGGCGGTACGTTTCGGTCTCCGCTTCGGCCCTGCGAGCGGCCTGAGCAGCGAGCTTGGCACGTGCTGCGGCGACCCCGGCGAGGCCGATTCGACGCGTGCGATCGTCGAGTTTGACCCTGTACGGGAAGCGACGGGAATCGATGTGGAAGAGCTGTTCCTGGTTGTTGCGGCGGGTTGTCGTTGCCATGAGTGCATCGTCTCAAATGGGTGTCACAACGTTGTTTTGCCTGTCGCCGAATCCCGCTGGCGGGCGACCAACGAGTGGTGGGCGGTCTCGTTACCATCAGTGCGGTGGCTGCTTCCATGACCCCTGACGAGATCCACGATTTCCTCCGCATCGGGACGCGCACCGGCAAGCTCGCCGTCGTCGGGGCCGACGGCTCTGCGAGGGTCGTGCCGGTGTGGTTCGTGCTCGATGGCGACGACGTGGTGTTCATGACCGGCGATACGACACTGAAGAGCAGGGCGATGAGACGCTATCCACGTGTCTGTCTGGTCGTCGATCTTGAGTCCCCGCCGTACGCATTCGTGCAGGTCAACGGGACCGTTACGTTATCCGACGACACCGAAGAGCTGCTCAGATTCGGGACCTCGATCGGGGCACGGTACATGGGTGCCGACCGTGGCGAGGAGTTCGGGAAGCGCAACGCTGTTCCCGGCGAAATGCTCGTACGCCTCACTCCGACAAAGATCATCGCCTTCGCCGACGTCGCCGGATAGGTGACGTCGTGCGGGTCGACATTGCGCTTGTCGGTGTCGCGCCGGTCGACGTGGATTCCCTGGAGGCGCTCAGCGCCGCCGGATACCTCTCGGCCCGCGCCCGCTGATCGCCTGCAGCACGAGCAGCAGGAGACACGCCCCGAGGAAGGCCACGAGGATCGAGCGCAGCCCGAAATGCCTGACGACGTTGTCGTGACCGGCTGCGCCGGCGATCGCCCCACCGATCAGCGCACCCAGTACCCCGACGACGATCGTGTACACACACCCGGTTCGGTCGTCCTTGACGACTGATCTGGCAAATACACCGGCGATGAGGCCGACGAGGATCCATCCGATGATGCTCACGTCACGCATCCTACGACCACGGCCTTCTGTGGATCGTCGTGCGGGCCATTTCGCACCTCGTCGGCCAGGCGTCGCCGGTTGGCGTCAGCGTGGTCACGTCCTCCCGGGATGCGGTCTGGACGTGACCACGACGTGCCTCTGACGGGCCGTTGAGGTGTCGTCGGGGGGCCTCAGGCCTTCTTGAGGACCAGCAGGAACTCCAGCGCTCCGTGGTCTTCTGTCGTGATCGGGCCGAACGAAGGATTGGCGATGCTGTAGTCGGCAAACTTGACAGGGATCTCGCCGGCGATCGTCATCTCGTTGCCGGATGCGAATCCGCTGATGTCGAAAGTCACAGATTTCGTCACACCGTGCAATGTGAGGTCGCCTGTTGTCGACGCCGTGATCTTCGCCGTGCCGACGGGAACCGTCTTGAAGTCGATCGGGCTGGTCAGCTTGAACGTGGCCGTCGGGAACTTCGCCGCCTCCATGATCCTGCCGCTGAACTGACCATCACGCTGATCCTTGTCGCTCTTCACCGTTGCCATTTGGGCGGTGAACTCAGCAGTCGAAACCTTGGTCCCCGAAATCGTCAACGAGCCGGTGACGCTCGGAGTCCGACCGGTGGCAGTGACGTTCTGACCGGCCAGTACCTCGTCGACGCGGTAGCCGACGTACAGCGCTTTCACATCGGTTGTCGTCTCGACATTCCACGCGCCGTCCAAGCCGGATGTCGCCGCTCCGGTCGCTGCTGTGACCGAACCGGCCGTTGTCCGATCTGTCGTGGCCGCAGCGGTCGAATCTGCGCTGGTGGCACTCTCCGCCTCCGAACCGGCCACCGAACCGGCCACCGAACCGCCGACTGTCGCGTCTATCGAACCGCCAACGGTCGCGCTTGTCGAGCCCGTCGTGACGTTTGTCGGGACGGTGGCTGCGGCCTGTCGCTGGTTCAGTTCATCCGTGGCCGTCTTCGCTGCCGGGTTGAGCAGTTTGTAGATCAACGGTCCGCCGGCACCGACGAGGACAGCGAATATCACCACGCCGATGGTGAGCTTCTTCCATCGCTTCATCGGCGGCTTGGACGTGTCTGCGAGGTTCTTGTGTTCTGACATCGCCACAC
>Ga0123338_10002670_pt1 | contig 16541 bp, 18 predicted proteins | sample grotaG_FD_89793 | JGI IMG/M metagenome (GOLD analysis project Ga0123338, IMG submission 89793) | Glacier valley bacterial and archeal communities from Borup Fiord, Nunavut, Canada, to study Microbial Dark Matter (Phase II) -... | ecosystem: Environmental > Aquatic > Freshwater > Ice > Glacier ...
CCCGGGCTCGATGCCCGGGGCGGTCGCGTTAGCGAACGCGCAGCGGAGCGGGAAGCCAGCGGGTGCCGGCCAGCAGGGCTTCGGCCTTCACGACCGCCTCGCCCTTCTTGAGCTTGGCCAGCGACAGGGCTGCTTCGCTCGACACCGCCTCGGCGACGGCATCGGCGATCCGCGCCTTCGGCACCTGCGCTAGGTAGCTCGTGCCGGTGGCCGTCCACCAGTCGGCCATATCGAGCCCCACAGCCTCCGCGATGGCATCGGCTGCGTGCGCCTGCGCGCTGGCCGTCACGGCGTTCAGGGACTGCGCCGCGCAGAGAGCCAGAAGCTCCATCAGCGATCCGTCGTCCTGGCCGATCAGCCACGGCAGCAGCTTGTCGGAGTCGCCGGGGATGCGCTCGCGCCAGTTGTCGAGCCGGCCCTTCATCGCCTCGTCGGCCTTGGACCCTTCCATATCGTCGGCGAACTGACCGAGGGCGCTCTCGCTGTCGTTGGCGCGGATCGACAGTGCCGAGTCCGTCCTGTAGCTGCGCTCGATCACGACCTGCTGCAACAAAACATGAACGACCGCCGCTAGCGCCACGTGGGTGTTGTCGGCCATCAGAACCTGCAGCGCTTTGGTGCGATGCGCGGTGAGCTTGCGGTGGAGCGACTCGCTAAGGGCAGCACCTGCCGCAGCCGGGTCGGCGTCGTCGCCGTCCTGGCCGGACGCCTTTGCCTTGGCCGTCACCTTCTTCGCTTCCTTGCGATCCTCCGGCTTCACCAGCCCGCGATAGACGAGGCTCTTACCGCCGTGGTCGATGGTCACGACCGCACCGGCGATTGCCAGCACATCCGGGTCGTAGCGCCTCATCTTGGCGTGCAGCTTGTCCGTCTCGCGCATGGCCTTGTCCACGGCCCGCTCAAGATCGTCCGCGACCTTCTGATCGATGTCGTCCTCGGCGCTGTCGTAGAGCGCTTCCAGTGCCGCCTCGCCCTCGCTCTGCTCCTTGGCCAGCGCATCGAGCTTGGCCTGCTCTTTCTCGGTCGGTTCACGCATGCCCATCGGTGCCTCGGAGAATGCGTGCCGCTCGCTGTAGTCGAACGAGGTTCGCGTCTCGATCCACTTCCAGCCTTCCTTCTGGAGCTTGGCGGCTTCGGCGTCGAGCTTGTCCTTCGCGAGCCGGTACAGCAGGTCCGCGTTGACGATGTAGCCTGCGTTCTCGTCCTCATCGAACAGGTCGCGGGTGATGATCCCGCCCGCCGCCTCGTAGTTCTCGACGCCGACGAACTGCGCGACCGGATCACGCGCCGCGTCGATCTCCCGCCCGAGAAGCTGCCGCCGCAGGTTGCTCGCGTGACGCTCGTAGCTGCTCATCGAGTCCCAGACCCGCTCCTGCGCCTCGTGGTCGTCACTGATGCTCAAGGCCATCATCTGATCCATCGAGACTTCACCTTGCCGGAACTGCTCGAAGAGCCTCGGTGACACGTTGGCCAGCTTGAGCCGGCGCGTCACGGTGAGCGGCGTAATGCCGAAGCTGATGGCGACTTCCTCGACAGTGGCACCGGCTGCGACCATGTCGCGGAAGGCTTGGATCAGGTCAGCGGTGCTCATCGCCTCCCGTCCGCTGTTCTCGGCCGTGCTGACGGCGACGGCCTGCTCACGTGTGGTGAGCTTGCAGAGAATCTCCTCGGTCTTGCTGATCTTGCCGAGTTCGGCGAGTTTGCGAAGCGCTCGTAGACGGCGCCCGCCTGCGACCACCTCGAACTGGTCGGTCGCCTTCTTCTGCTTGGTGAAGTGCTCGATAACTACCAGCGACTGGAGCAGGCCATGAGCGTCGATCAGCATGGCCAACTCCTCGATGTCCGTGCCAGTCTTGCGCACGTTCAAGGGGGAGGGCACCAGCTTGTTGAGCGGAATGAACCGGAGGTCGCTCTCCTGCTCGTCTGCGCTCTCTTGCCCTTGCGGGTCTTGGTCTTGGCTTTGCCCCTTGGCTCTTTGGTGAGTCTCGGGGGCGACGAACTGCGCTGCGGCAGTGTCGGTGGTGGCGTGGGTGGTCATAGTGCTCATGGCTATCTCCTTCTCTGTCGTGGTGGGAAAAATCGCTCTTCGGAGCCGTCTCGACGCATGAAGAGCGACCGCCTGGCAGGACGACAGGGCGCGCGCGGAGGCCGCATGCGGAGCGGAGCCGAAGGCGAGCACCGAACGGGTGAGCACGTGGGCAACGCCTTCACCCTGGCGGCCTGACGGGTGGGCGCTATGCGTCGAAAAGAGACGGACCGAAGGGCGATCCACCACGTCAGAAAGCCAGGAGCACGACGACCGCGCTTCCCACGCCATCACCGACACGCGCGAACCCAAGAGGGGTGAGCGATTCACCGCCGCGCAGCGGCGCTGCTTGATGTCTCTTGCCTTGGCGCCGGACAGTTAGTCGGGTGCGGTTTGTTGAGGGAGATCTGCCGAGCGGCCAAGGGGGAGCGGCTGGCACAGCGGCTCTTCCTTGAAGAGCGCCCGCCCGCCCTGGTCGCGGTCTGCGACACACTGATGTCCATGCCCAGCAGAAAGCGGTCGACCGCCAAACCAGCTCTACCGCTGGCGGTATCGGCGCCGGCGCCGGCCGAGATGTCTCCCCAGCTTGCAACCCTGGCGAAAGTGCCGTCTGGTGCCGGCTGGATCTATGAGATCAAGTTCGACGGCTACCGCTTGCTTGCGCGGCTCGAGGGCGGGGAAGTGCGCCTGTTCACCCGCAACGGCAACGACTGGACCGACAAGATTCGCGGTCTCGCCGACGAACTCGCGACCCTGCAGGTCGGCAACGCATGGTTGGATGGGGAAGCCGTCGTGCTCAATGACAAGGGCGTGCCGGACTTCAACGCGTTGCAGAACGCGTTCGATCACTCGCGCGAGCAGTCGATCGTCTACTTCGCGTTTGACGTCCTTTTCGTCGACGGCTCCGACTGCGGCCTCGGCCGCAGTCGGAGCGCTCAGCAAGACTGCGAGAGCTGCTCGCGACGCATTCCGGCTCACGCGTTCGCGTGAGCGAAGCATTCGACGCGGATGGAGGGACGGCCTTGCGCTCAGCGTGCGCGATGGGGCTGGAAGGCCTCATCGCGAAGAAGCTCGATGCGCCCTATTTAGCGACGCGATCGAAGGCCTGGCTGAAGCTCAAGTGCAACCAGCGTCGTGAGTTCGTGGTCGGTGGGTTCACCGAGCGCGATAAGGCAAGCCACGAAGTGGGCAGCTTGCTCCTGGGCGTCTACGACGCGTCAGGCGACTTGATCCCCGCCGGCAGCGTCGGCACCGGATGGGACTCAGCGACGGCGCGACAGCTGAAAGAGCTGCTGGCCGTCATCGAGACGCCGATCTCGCCGTTCAAGGGCGCGCATGCGCCAGGCAGGTGGTCGCGCCGAAAAGCCGGAACCGAGCGCTGGGTGGAGCCACGGCTCATCGTCGACGTGGCGTTTCAGGAGCTGACGCCTGATGGGCTTGTACGGCATGCGAGCTTTAAAGGCGCACGAGTCCTCAGCAAAGCCGATGCCTAAGCGCATCTCAAGATATCAATCGCCTTTGAAATGGCGATTCGTCGTGCCTCGGAAGTAACCGGCTCAACGCCTTTATCCTTTTCAAAGGACGCTACCGAAATAATTAGGACCGGCATGCCGTCCGGAGTCAAACCGGCGGGCCAGGACGATTTGGGGCGCTCACCACCAAAGTAATGCACGTACGGGAGGTCGTCGATGGCACGGGCGTGCTGCTGCAATGTCGCATACGCCGTGACTCGACTCATAAACGATACGCCAGCCGGATCAGCCAGCTTTTTGACCTTGCCCCACTCGTGGGTTGAGCAATGCTCCGTAAGGTAGGCCATCAACCTTTCCCAGTCATTTGGCGCTGAGGATGCTTCTGGAAAGAAGTCCACTCCGACGTTCGGGCTGCCGTCGATCAAATCAGCAAGCAGCCTGCCCAAGGCATAGTCCGCTTTCGCCGAAGTGACTGGCTTAGCGCATTGCCAAGAGCTTTCCCAGGGATCGGGAGCTTTGCCGTCCGACCCATTCCAGATATAGCAGTACTTGGCCAATGGCCGGAGCGTTTTGTTGTTGAAGGTCCTCAGCGAATAGCTTTCCGAACCATCTTTTACGAGCGTAAAGGTCGGCAGTCGATTCAAAAGATAGAACTGTTCGGGATCGGTTCCCACCGGGGTATTAACGACTGCCGGATCGAAGTCAAACATCGTTGCGCCTCCTTTGACGTCGCTTGTCTTCGCCTGAATTAAGCAGGACCTCTTTCGCTTGATTACATGATCCCCGGATCCGTCCAACTCCGAGAAAACGGCGACCACAAGGAAGTCCCCAAGCTCCCGGTTAGTGTCCCGATCCTTTGTCTTCTTGCCGGGTTTTTTGATAGTGAAATATGCTTGCGGATGTAGATGGATCATGCCGCCATAGAAACGAACAACGCGCTTGTTGTCGTCGTATAGGGATGCCGCTTCAACGTTCAGAAGGCCGATTGACGTATCGGTAATCAGGTTCCGGACTTGGGGTATTTCTCCTCGGCTTTTGATCCGAGTCCTTATCTTCTCCAAGACCTCTTGGAAGTCGACGCCAGGAGTCTTTGTAGGGATGGCCATTTCCGCAGTATCGAACATGGCATGACGGACCGCAGCCGTCATGCCGACCGGCTTAGAAGCCGGCCAAGGCGTACGGGCGTCAGTCGATAGCCGTCAGAATGACCCGCGACTCCGCATGCTCGAGCGCGAACTCCCGAAGCTGGTGATACCGCTCCGAGAAGACGTCCGTGGCTTGGTACTTGAACGCTAGGTGGCTGAACGCATACAAGCTCGCGATCAGCCCGGCGACGTCACCGCTTACCGTGGCCTCGAAGCCGTTCGGCGCGAGGAGCGCGTAAGCGCCACCGCGCGGCGCCAGGTAGCAGCCGCCGTTGGTTAGATCGAAAAACTCCCAGTAGCCGCCTGTGTAGTGCGGGCAGAGGTTGCTCATGTGTCCAAAGACGGCTGACTCCGCCTGCATGAAGTAGCGCGGGAAGTGACGCGGCAGGAAGGCCAACCGATAGTTGTCCGGAACCAACGTAGCCGTGATCTGGGTGTGAGCTGCGGAATCAAACGCGTCGGATTGAACAGTGTTCATGACGATGTCCTCAAGGTCAGCAGGCGACATTGCCTACAGCCCAAAGAGCTCACGTCGCAGCGCAGCAGTCCAGGCCGCGCGTGAGCGCGCTTGCGAGCACGGCGCTTGCGCTGCGCACAGGCCTTGACCGCAAGAACGGCGTGATACGGTGTCCGATCACAGGCAATGCATCTCTTTTGTCAGTGACTCGCGCGTAACGACGCGCGCCGATTAGCTTCACGATCAGCGATCGCAAACCGACCGGCCCGCGGCCGGCTCTCAGAGCTGCCACGTGAACGCGAGGTTGCCGGGATGGCGCACCGGCTGTAGCCACTGCTCCGACTTCAGCCTCGCGACGTAGCTCGCGCCGGCCTCGTGCGGCATCCGGCGCGGTGCGCCGAGCGCAGCCAGGCGCTCGACCGCATAGCGCTCGCCCGACTCCGAGAGGCGAACCTTCGACAGCAGTCGGTCGGCCAGGCTCACACCGGATGGAGTCATCCAGAGAGTGCGAGCGCTGGACGTGCCGCGATAGATCGCGTTCGTCGCCTTGTAGATCGTGCCCACGTGACCGCGCTTGACGACTGAGCCGTTCTCGTCGCGGCGCTCGATGGGATCGCAGTAGGCGAGCACGCCGCGAACCTGAGGCAGTGCCGCCTTGAGCAATCGATGCATGCGCGCGATGCACCAAGACTCGCCGTTCGAGGCAATCGTGTCGTCTAGGACAAAGCGTCCAAGCTCCACACCGCGGCTCGCATCGAGCCCGGCAAAGTACGCTGGCACGACCTTCTGGTTCATCGGCACGGAGAAGACGCCGACGCCGGCGAGGCGCTCGCGCCTAAACGGCTCTTTGACGAGAACGCCCGCGCGGAAGCGGGCGGCGGGGTAGCTGCCCGAGTAGTGCTCGCGCAGCACGAAGGCCTTGGCATCCTGCTCGCTGATCGGCTCGACGCTCACGAAGCGCGGATCGAAGATCTCGCCGGCCGGTCGGTAGCTGGCTCGCCGGCGACTCCAGCGCTGGCAGAAGAGGCCCAGCTGCTCGACGAGCGCCGGCGGCGCGATAGCGGCGCTTGTCATTTCGGCTCCGGCAGGCAGCCGGGATAGTGGCGCGCGACGATGCGGTTGAGTTCGTCGACCAGCTCGGGGCGTTTGAACGTGACGTGACCGCTGCCGTTGCGATAGCTGCGCACCGACAGGAAGTCGTCGGCCGCATCTGGATCGCCAACCTTGGCGCACGCGTTGAGCCGGCTGTACCAGCCGGAACGATGATCGGCCTCGGGCTTCCCGTCGAGCACCGAGAACACGCGCGACAGGTCGTCCAGGACGTCGCAGCGGCCGTGATTGACGTGGCCCAGGCTCCCGCTGCCGGCCCCCCACTTGCCGCCCGATACCGAGTTGCGGATGTACGTGATGACAATGCGCTTGCCGAACTTCTGCGGCAGGTTGGTCTTGTAGCTCCACGCCAGCGACTTGAAGCAAGCGATGACGCCACGCTCAAAGAGTTCGCCTCGTGCGTCGTGGAGCATGCGGAACGTCAAACGGATGTTCGCGTCCGTCAGCTCGGGGATGTCGCCTTCGCTGATCGACTTGTCCCAGTCGGCCCGTGCCTTCGCATCCATGAGCGAGCGCAGGCCACTCTCATGCATGAGGTACTGCCACGCCGCGGCATCGACGCCCAAGCGGATGATCTTGTCCACGTCGGCGCGGTCGTCCGCGTCGTGGTCCCACGTCGAGCCGTCGCGGCGCGTGCCGATGCGAGCGTCCGCGATGGCACGCTCACTCGAGCCGCGCCCGAAGCCCGTGGAGACGAGAAGGCGCGGCATGCCAAGGTGGCCGGCCGCAGCGATGGCGGAAGCCTCGCGGATGAGCGAGACGGCTTGGCCGAGGCGGTCGATGACTGCTGCGCGCTGGTTGACCAGGTTGTCGACGCTGAGCGACTTCACAACATCAGTGGTTTGCATGACGCTGCTCCGGCTGGGTTTCTTGATGGAGGAGGAAGGCCGCTTCGGCACGGAACGACGCCAGTAGCGCGCTGGCGAGCCGTGTGGGCTGGCCGCTGCGCTCTTGCATGCCCGAGAGCACGCCGTGCAGGCGGTGCGCGAATTCCTGATACCGGGTCAGCCGCTCGCGCAGCAGAGCGAACGAGCCTTCGCCAAGTTGCTGCAGCGTTTCCGTGTCGATGTCTTGGCAGGCGTCGATGCAGGCCTCAATGCGGCCGTCCGCGAGGTCCGCCAGCGTGTCGGCGGTGCTTTTCTTGTTCATGGGCGGAGTCCGAAAGGGAAACGTGGAGGGCAGGGCGCTTACGCGCCCTGCGAACCGACTTCAGGCGTGAGCCGCCCGACGCGTCTCCGACTCGGCCTTGCTGTCGAGGTAGTCGATTTCCTCGCAGGTGAAGGTGAAGCCGTAGACCTTCTCGCCTTGGGAGTCCTCGTAGTTGTTGTTGACCACGCGACCCACGACGTTGACGTGACTGCCCTTGCCGAGGTACTCGGCAGCGTTGTCGGCCTGCGCGCCCCAAAGGGTCCACTGGATCGAAGTGACCTTGTCGTCGCGGCCTTGACCCCTGCGGACGTTGGAAATGACGACGACGGTGGCCTTGCTCACGAGGCCTTCGGTGCCCTTGATCTTCTCCAGCTTGACGTTGGAGGCCAGGTGCGCGTTGCGTTGCTCGATGCGGACGAAAGACATGACGATGCTCCTTGTAGAAGGCGCCTGAGCCGTGCCCTGTGCATTGCTCTTGAGGTCCACCTTCTGCTTGGACCTTCCTCGCTCCGCCCACGGGCGGCGGGGGTGGGCATCGCCCCTTCCCTCAGGGGAAGGGGTTGGGGATGGATGGTCTTCTCTTCACGCAGCCGAAGCGGTGAGCCAGCTTCCCGGCCCACCGTATTGAGATCCCCCCACAAGTCCCCCTCACACCTGACGGGGGCGCAGCTGGGGGGACCCGGTGGGTCGACCTGGCGCACGGCCACGCGCCATCTGTGAACAGGCCGAAGCGAAGCGCAGGCCGGTCGTGACTCGCTGGTGCCGGCGTCTCTGCGGCGGGCGTGACATCAAGCGAAGCGACTGGCGCGACTGACGAGCCGGCGCCATTCGTTCAGTCTCTCGGCGCCGAGCCGTTGGCCGGGCGTGTGTCCGGGATGAGGCCCAGCGCCGAAGGGGAGGGCGAAGCCCTGTCCTTGATGAGCGTGGCTAGGGTGGCCTGGAGGGTGCCGGCCGGCAGTCACGCAGAGACCGAGCGCAGCAGCGCGAGCCCGCAACGGCATCCCGGTTTCGACTCAGTCGAAAAGCCCCAAGCTATATTGACCCATGCCCGACAGAGCCGAGCAGCTGGCCACGACGATCATGAACATCGCCGGCACGCACGCGCCTGGCTCGTTCGATCTCATCCTCCTCGAGCTGCGCCGGCTACCCGGAGAACCCGACTTGCATCAGCGTGTCGCCCTCGAACTCATCGCGGCGAGCGGGCTCAGTGCTCCTGGGACTTTTCAAAAGCTCGAGGCCGAGCTTCGAAAACGTCACCCTACGGAAGCGGACCTCGACGCGTTCGTTGCGCGAATGAAGCGAAGGGTGTCTCTGAAGACCGGAAAGTACGTCAGACACGAGAGCCTGATAAAACCCCGAGGCGACCGCACCGCCGGCGGCTAAAAATTCAGGCCACCGCTGCAGTCGCCGCTTGTGCACGCCGGGACCGGCTCATCATTACACCGAAGCCGAGCGCTGCCAGATTCATCGTGATCGAGTAGACCGCTGCCGGAAGTGCCATGAGTGGCGCATCGAGTACAGCGAGCGCCACGTAAATGGCTTGGATGGCGTTGTGCACGCTGACTTGGAACGCGATCGTCATCGTCTCCGGTCGCGGCACTTTGAAAGCGCGCGCGACTCCGAAGCCAACCGCCAGACTGAGCACGTTGAACGCAATGACGGCGCCGCCGACCTGAAGGAACCCGTCTGAGAGCGCAGCCCATTCCTTGACGATCGCCGCCAAGCTGAAGACGACGACAACGATGGCGCTGACGATCTTGACCTTCTTCCCGATGCGATGCGCGAAGACAGGCGCTTTCGCCGCGACGATCATGCCCAAGACGACGGGTATGACGACAATTCCGACGGTTTGAAACGCTCGATCGAAGAGCATCGGTAGCTCGACGACGACGCCGGTGAAATGCGCGATCGCCCATGTGCTCAACAACGGCAGTGTCAAAGCGCAAAGCAGCGTATTAACACCGGTGAGAGCGATGTTGAACGCCACATTCCCGCCGAAAAGATGGCTGTAGAGGTTCGCGGAGATGCTGCCGGGCGTCGCCGCAAGGAGGACCATACCGGCCGCGATCGGCCCGGGAAGCTGAAAGCCTCGGGCTAGCCAGTAGGCTAGTGCAGGGAGGACAATCATCTGCAAGGCGAGGGCAATGGCCACGTCGCGCCGCCGGCGCGCCAATCCACGGAAGTCCTCAACCCGTAACGACAAGCCAAGCCCAGCCATCACCAGCGCGAGCGCAGCGAACAGCAGCTGAACGAGGAAGAGGGTGGCCATGTGTAATTGTTGCGGCAGCCAGTGGCGGCGCGATCGGCCGCGTGGGAGAACAGCGTCGCCAAAGTGGGAGCTACCGCCGAGTAACTCTAGCGACTGTTCCGAGAATTGCGCCCCGCTTCGGACTGGAGGCATATGCGTTGCTCGTGACTTTAGACCGGGTGGCGCGACTTCAGCTCCATAGACTGCTCGGACCTGCCTTCCCAAATACTGTGAACCGCCTACATCAGCTCGCCAAAGCCATGTCCGCCGGACGCGCAGGCGCCCAGACGGCTGCCAATGTTGATGCTGGTGCAGAAAGAAGGCTACGGACGGCGCAGCTCGACCGAATCCTTCGGCACTCGAGCACCGCCGCAGTCATTTCGACCGTCTTCGCCCTGATCTTGGCGGTGTACTTGGCGCCGACTTTCGGCGTTGCCGCCTATGTCTGGTTCGGGCTCAAGGTGGGAAGCGCATTGCCGCGCTTCCTCGTGGCTCACGCCTACCGATTGAGTTGGTGGAGCCCGCCGCTCGAAGCCCTGCAGTCGTTCGTCTTGACGTCGTTCATTGTGGACGGCGCGGTCTGGGGCTTGGCAGGGATCTGGGGAGCCGGCGGTCACAGTGAAACGTTGGCACTCATCGTCGCCTGCATCAGCAGCGTCGCCATGCTCGCGACCTTTGCGCTTCAGATCCAGGTGAAGGCCACGATGGCGTACGTGGCTCCGATGCTGGTGCCGATGGCAATCGCCCTCTTGTGGCGCGGCGACACCTTGGGGCTGTTCGCCGCTGGCGGTACCGTGCTGGTCCTGGTCCAGACAACGGTGACGAGCCTGGCCTCCCAACGACGCGCGACGCAGGAATACCTTGCCCACGAGCGGCTCAGTGAGGCGCTCAGCGAGGTGAAGCGTCAGAGCTCCGTGAAGACGGTCTTTCTCGGCGGGATGAGCCATGAGCTGCGGACGCCGTTGCACGGCATCCTGGGTCTCACCGAGCTGATCCAGCGCAAGGTGACGGACGCCTCGGTGTCTCATCAGCTCGACCTCATCCGCTCCTCTGGTGAGCACTTGCTGGAGCTGATCAGCGCGCTGCTCGACATTTCACGGATCGACTCCGGAAAACTCGAGCTCCACCTGGCGCCCGTCGACCTGGTCGTCGAATTGAAGACCGTCGCGGAGCTTTACGCGCTGCGAGCGAACAGCAAGGGGCTGACGTTCGAAATGGATCTGCGTGTCGGGGATACCTGCTGGGTGCAAGCGGACATGACCCGCATCAGGCAGGTTTTGCACAATCTCCTCGGCAACGCGATGAAGTTCACCAAGCGCGGCGTGATCACGCTCAGCGTTTGGGAGGTTGACGGTGCCTTCGTGTGCGAAGTAACGGACACCGGGCCTGGCATCGGTGCGGTGGACCTGCCTCACATCTTCGATGCGTTCCGGCAGACCGACGCAACGGCGGCCAACTCCGCCGAGGGTGCCGGCTTGGGCTTGACGATCGCGCGCGAGTTGGCCTACGCCATGAAAGGCGATTTGACGGCAGCTAGCACCGTCGGCGTCGGTTCGCGATTCAGGTTCGAGTTCAAGGCGCAGAAGCTGCAGTCGGCCGACGTGCCGACGTCCGCCCAAGACTTGGTTGCAGAGCCTCGTACGTTGCGCAGCAACTTCCGTGTGCTGGTCGTCGAAGACAACGACGTTAACGCGATGATCGCGGTGGCCTTCCTGGAACGGCTCGGCCTTTCGGCCACGCGTGTCGCTGACGGACGTCAGGCAGTGGAGGCGGCATTCGCGACGCCTCGACCCGACCTCATCTTGATGGACTGCCGCATGCCCGTGCTGGACGGCTTGGATGCGACCCGCGAAATTCGGATGGTCGAGAAATCAACCAACAAGGCTCGCGTGCCAGTGATCGCGTTGACGGCAAACCCGAGCGACGAGGATCGTGCGGGCTGCTTCGCGGCCGGCATGGACGGCTTCTTGACCAAGCCGTTCACTGCCGCTCAGTTCATGAGGGCGATCCGCGTCTACCTCAGCGACCTGCGCGAGGATCGCGCGAAGACGCACCCGCTCTACGAATTCGCCGTGTCACTGGAGGACACGGACCCCGAGCTGTTCCGAGACAGCGCCAGCGGGCACACGATGCATTAGCGGCATCTGAATGTCGGGATGCGTCGTTGAGACCATGAATTGCAACAGCGGATGATTCTTCGCTTGCCACTTGCTCTCGGCCGATAGGACGTCCAGTCCGAGGATTCGGTAGGTGAGGTTTCCTGCATAGGGAAGGACCGCTGGATCGGTCAAATCCTCGGCGCCCATCTGTTCGTACGCCCGCAACAGTCCCGGCTTGCGCACGCCCAGAACGAGCCAGCGCACGCGAGTAGCCATGCAGTGCAGGTAGCCCGCCTTCCACAGTGCGAGGCGAATGAAAGGGTCAGCGCCGGCGACAGCCGACAAGCGCGAGATCTCCGCACGACCGTGGGGCTCGAGCGCGGCGGGTATGCGGACGTGCTTCTCGATCTCCAAAGCGCCGCCATCAGCGGTGCTTTGGATGCGCATCGTCCCGACCGGCTCGCCGGTCAACTTGTCTTCGCAGAGGTAGACCGTCGTCCAGGGCGACATGTCAATGTCGTCTGGAGTGAGCATCGTGTCGCGGTAGGCCGGAACCTTGCGGCCGTACGCTTCGGCTCGTACCCTGCAGGCTTGCTTGAGATCGTCTTCCGTCCCCGCAGGACGAAGGGTGAACGTCAAAGATTCGGTCATCAAGGTCCTCCATGCCGGCCGCGTCAGTGCGCCGCCGATCAAGTCAGAAAATTCCTACGCGCGACCCATTTTGTGCATACAAGGAGCGAGCCGGCAATAGTGCACGTCCCATGAGTTGCTGCTACGCCACCTAACTGAGAAAACTTTCATCCGAAGTAGACTAAATAAAGCTCCTTTGGAGCGTCAATCGATGCTGCAAAGTTATCTCTACAAGTAACTCTTAATCGCGAGCCCACGCGAATGGAACTCAATTTCCGGGATGACGATTCGAATGAATGGAAGCTGTCTATGTGGAGCGGTTAGGTATGAAGTCAGCGCCCCGCTCGTGTATGCCGGGTACTGTCATTGCACGCAATGCCGCAAGTTCAGCGGCTCGGCGCTATCCGCATTCGGTGGGGTGAATCGCCCTGCGTTCTCGATCATCGAGGGTGCGGACTTGCTTGGCAGCTATGACAAGACCGTGGCCACGCGCATGCGTTTTTGCACTCGATGTGGTTCAAGCATGTTCACGGAGAAGCTGTTGAACAACATGATCCATCTGCGGCTCGGAACCCTCGACACCGACCCATCGGTCTGGCTCCAGTTTCACGTCCACGTCGCCTCGACGCCTCCTTGGTCGTCGATCTGCGACGGGCTGCCATGTGTTGACGGCGATCCGACCGATCAACAAGCGAACGACTATCGCGACCAAGCGCGGGCGCTCAATGCCGCCGGTCGACACGTCTGAAGGTGGGAGCTGCTGTGCGGCCGAGCTTCGCGAGTTGGACGACGCACGTCTATAACCCGTGGCTTTCTCGCGCACGACTGCTCCGCGGGGCTCGTGCCTTCACGGATGCCAGCGACGATTTTTCCCTCCTCGGCAACCGTGCCGAAGTGATTCAACTGAACAAGTTCGCGAACCTTCAGGGTGAGCGTGCCCGGGTCTTTGCCGGTCCTTGGTGCCGAGCTCTCACGGACGAGGTCGATCGCGAGACCCGAGCAGCCTTCTGGGAGCTGATCCGCGTGACGCCGGCGATCGACTGGTTTCTTCTTTTCGACGGTGCGTTCGAAACCTCGATCAAGGTGCCAGCGGATTGGGACGACGGATACGCGAACTGCTGGGTAGGCGTCAAGCTGGCAGGGCCGACAAGAGCAGCCGAGCAGCTCGATGCGCTTCGTGCGATGCCCGCGCGCCATCGTTTCGCCGTGGCGGCTCCTTTCGTCGAGGACTTGGGCGACCTGAACCTTCTCGGCCTGGATTGGTTCATGGCACAGCTGTCCGACGAGCGACAAATTGAGGCCGATGCGGTGACGGCACTGAAGCTGCAATGCATGGCCTACGGCGTGCGCTTCTGGCTCGAAGAGGTTGATGCGCTAGGCGGCAAGCAAGGCACGCGGTTCTCATTCCGAGAGGAGCCGGCGCCCTGATGCCTAAAGAGCTTTCCGCCGCGCTGCAGCGCTTCTACGACTACTTCGGCGCGCACAACGCGAGTGAGCGTGTGTGGCACGAGCGCGACCGCGGCCTGCAGCGGTTGTGCGTACCGCTGCTGTCTATCGTCCTCTTCTGGGGGGCGAAGCAAGCGGGCTTCATCACGGCGCCGGTGCCGCCCTTCTTCGTGGCGATGTATTGCCTCTGGTCGGCTTGCGCAGCCACTTACCTCTTCGCCCTTAGACGAAACGAGCGCGGGTTTGTGGCCGTGCAGTACATCTTCATCATCATTGATCCGCTCTTTCCAATGCTGGCGGTGATCCTCTCTCCCGCCGTCTTCAGCTTCTTCGCATTGTTGCTGGGCGTCATGCCAGCGAGATTGGGGATTCGTTACGGCATGCGCACGTTCTGGCTCGGATGGGGGTGCACCATCGCATGGTTCATCCTCGCCCTTGCATTCATACCTGCTGCCCGAGAGCCCTCAACAGCGTTCTTGCTCGGCGCGACATTGGCATTCAGCCTGCCGCTTTTCGTGCCCATCATCCAGATGGGTCGGCGATCGCATGAGCTGGACTTGAAGCACGCACGGCTCGACGTGATGACCGAGAACGTGACAGCCAAGAGCGTCTTCTTGACCAAGGTGAGCCATGAGATGCGCTCGCCGCTTCAGGCCATTCTGTCGACGGTGGACGCGTTCGAACTGAACGACAAGTCGTCAGCAGGGCATGACTTCGCGAACAAGATCCGCCGGTCGTTGTCGTCCTTGAATCGTCACCTCGTGGACCTGTTGACTCTTGCGAGCTCGGACGCTGGCAGCCTGTCCATGCATCCAGAGACCGTCGATGTGAGCGCGCTGTTCGCAGACGTTTGCGACGAGGCGCGGGATCTGGCGATTGCCAAGCACCTCGAGTTGAGTCTCGAGCTCCCGTCCGATCCCGTGGTGGCGAGGATCGATGCGGTGCGGCTCGCCCAGATCGTGGAGAACCTCCTCACGAATGCGATTCGCTACACGGCGAAAGGCCGGGTCATAGTCCGGCTCCGAGCTTGGGACGCCACTACGAAGACCGTGCAGTTCGAAATCGAAGACACCGGCCGCGGGATCGACCCAAGCGAGCAGGCATTGATCTTTGCGCCTCACACGCGTGCCGGTGATGCGACATACGTGAAGGGGAGTTCGGGAATGGGGTTGGCCGTGGTACGGACACTCGTCACACGCATGGACGGAATCATCTCCCTCGAAAGTGCGCCTGGTAACGGCTCGAGGTTCATGGTGACCGTCGCGGCCCCCGAAGGCAACGTAGGCGGCCGATGCGGCAACAAGGTGCTGGTGGTCGACGATCGCGAGGACGTTCTCACCAGCCTGGAAGAGCTCATCGGCGGTCTCGGTTTCGACGTCGACGCGGCCGCGAACGCCAGCGCGGCAGGGGAGTTGCTCGCAGCGAACGACTACGCAGTCGTCCTGTGCGACCTGCAAATGCCGGACAAGCCTGGCGTTGAGCTCGCCCGTGAAAGCCGGACGTCCGTGTCGAGGAACAACTCCGCGAGGTGGATCGCGATGACCGCTGGAACCGAGTCGGACGCCGGTCAGGGCTGGCCCTTTGACGCGTTCGTCCGCAAGCCGATCAAGGGCGCCGCGCTCAAGCGCCTCCTCGAAGTGGGAACCCCAGCTGCATTGCCGACATGATGCTCGACGTGCGAATCGGCTTCTCGAAATAGGTAAGCCGATAAAACGACGCGATCGACGCGAGCTCGCTCTCGTCTGCATTGCCTCGTTGAAGCTGGCCGGTCAGCAGGACGATCGGGCAGGTTTGATCCTTTGCTCGAATCGTGGCGATGAGCGAACGGGTGTTCTGCTTGTCGATCAGCCAGTCCACGACGTACCCGTCGAACGGCTTCACTGAGATCTCTTCTAGAAGTTCGTCAAGCGAGAAGAATGCTCGCGCGTCGAGGCCAGTCGCATTCATGTAGTCGGCGATTCCCGTCGCGATGATCTCATCGTCGTCCAGCACTGCGACGCGGTGCCTCTTCGGCTTGCCGACCTGGATGAGAACTCGTTCAACTTCGAACGACTCCTCTCCAAGTGCATTCGCCGTGGGCACCACGAGCCACTGGTCTTTCGCCTGCTGAAGCGCCACCACCGGTGACAACTGTCGCGAGGTGGCCTTCGCTCCGATCCAGACAAGGCAGGGGACTCGCGCCTGGCCAAGGGCGATCTCGGCCGCCGTCCCCGTCCCGATTGGTTCGTCAGGGGACGCTGCGCTGAACAGCGTCGAGAGCGTCTCTCCACAGCTGGCAGCGAGGCGCGCGACGTCGTCGACGGTCCACGGCGTCTCGCCAATCATTCGCCGCCGCGCTTGCTGGTAGCCGATGCCGAGCGTCTCAGCGACGTAGGTCATTCGCTGCCGCGGCTGCAGTCCTGCGCGCGCGAGTAGGCGTGTGATGTAGCCCTCCACCACGCTCGGTGTCGTCGACCCATCGTCTGTACTCATTTTGACGCTGTGAGTAAAAACCCTAGAGCATTAAAAATACACATGCGAAAAGTTACGTGGTAAAAATCGCCTGAGCTTTCACTCAGCGAGAGTTATTATTCTTTCTCTGGTCGTCATAAAGTCTAGCTTCGAGGAGCGGAACGATGAAGGTCCTGGTGCGTAGGAAGTCTCGGTCGGCGGCGGCATTGTGCCTTCTGGCGTTCTTTTGCTGGATGGTCCCGGCAACCGCTTCTGCGTCCGACTATGGCTGCAAGGTATTGCTCTGCCTAGCCAACCCGGCCGGTCCG
>Ga0123338_10002671_pt1 | contig 16540 bp, 14 predicted proteins | sample grotaG_FD_89793 | JGI IMG/M metagenome (GOLD analysis project Ga0123338, IMG submission 89793) | Glacier valley bacterial and archeal communities from Borup Fiord, Nunavut, Canada, to study Microbial Dark Matter (Phase II) -... | ecosystem: Environmental > Aquatic > Freshwater > Ice > Glacier ...
CTCTAAGTGATTATAAAGGAAAAAATTTAGTAGTATTATTTTTTCCTTTAGCTTTTACAAGTGTATGTACTGCAGAATTATGTAATATCAGAGATAACTATAAAGATTATGAAAAACTTAATACTGATGTTGTAGGTATTTCTGTTGATTCTCTATTTGTACTTGGTAAATTCAAAGAATCTGAAAAATACAACTTTCCTTTATTATCAGATTTTAATAAGGAAGTTTCGAAAGCATTTGGTGTTTTATATGAAGAGTTTCCTGTTTTTGGTATGAAAGGAGTTTCTCACAGAGCTTCGTTTGTAATTGATAAAAATGGTGTAATTCAGCATGCTGAAGATTTACCTTCACCACAAGATATGCCAAATTTTGATTCAATTAAAAATGTTTTGTCAAGTTTAAATTAATTTAAATATTTTTTTTTAAGCCCTGTAATCGTTAGAAAACGATTAAAGGGCTTTTATTTTGACTTTCAAAAATCATTAGCAAATTGCGTCATATTTTAAAATTATGACGAAACAGGAAATTTTTTTTGCCTTCGTTGGTATCCTTCCAACGAAACAGAATAGCACATAGTCGATAGGCTAATTTTTCATGCTTTATTAATAATTTTCCTTAACCAAGATTAAAGAAAATTATAAAAAAGAATCCTGTTAAGTTTTTCACTTTCATTATTTTAGTTGGAAACATTTTAAAGGGAGATAATACAAAAATTAGATAAGTTTATTTTTTATGAGTGTCCGTAATTTGTACTAAAGCAAAAATAGTGTCAAATTCGATTAAAATCAAGAACAATATGAACTTATCATTATTCTTTCAAAAATATCATGATGAATCTTCGTGTATTGAAGCCTTCAAGAAAAAACGTTTAGAAATGGGGGTTGTATGTAAAAAGTGTGGCCATAGCGAACATTATTTCAGGAAAGAAGATTTGAAGTTCGAATGCAAAAAGTGCCATAGCCGTCAGAGTCTTCGCTCCGGCACCGTACTGGCTCACTCCAACTTGATAAGTTTTGGTCTTAGCGGATGCTAAGACCAGTTGGAAGCTTATACTTTATTTTTTCTTCATTTCACTTATTATTTGTTCAACATTGTTGATTACATTTTAACAGGGAATTTTAATTATGGATTTTTGAGAAACATTTAAATTCCTAAATAATGAAACATCCTGTAATTTTTTTTATGCATGTTATTGTTGCACTTGCTGCAATTTCAATAATGATAATGCAAGCAATTGGGTTATCGGGTTATTATCATGAACCCATTATTTTCAATCTCTTGGATTCATTTTTATCTTTTGGTTCTTTCCTGAGCCTATTTTATATTTCTTACTACCTGTTTATCCCACAATATTTAATTAAAAAACAATATTGGAAATTCATTTTGATTTTCATTTTAATTATAAGCTGCTTTACACTTTACTATAATTTGGTCGCAATATTTGTTTTTTCAGTTTTAAAAACCCGCTTTCATTTATTTGTAAAACTCTGGTGGCATGGTTTGGCCATTTATGCAATTGTATTGCTGGTAATGGGATCTGTATTTCGAATAATTACACAATGGATAATGGAAGCGCAAGAAAAAACTGCATTGCAACTGCAAAATTTTAAAAGCGAACTTTCTTTATTAAAAAGCCAGTTAAACCCACATTTTTTATTTAATACTTTAAACAATATTGATTCACTTATAAATGAAAAATCACCGAACGCCTCACTTGCTTTAAATAAATTGTCAGAGATAATGAGATATGTGGTTTATGATTCGGAAAAAGAAATGGTGCCTTTAACAGATGAAATAGATTATATAGAAAATTATATTTCCCTCCAAAAATTACGAATGCCAAATGAAGAAATTGTTGATTTAACCCTAAACGGTAACTTTAATAATATAGAGATCCCTCCTATGTTATTTATTCCTTTTGTAGAAAATGCTTTTAAACACTCGTCATTTAAAGACAAACCGGAAAATAAAATTGAAATTAAAATAGATGTTCAGGGTAAGGAATTGTTATTTCTCTGCTCTAATTCAGTTACTAAAATTAATAATGACAAATCTTCAGGCATTGGTTTGGATTTGGTTAAGAGGAGATTAGAATTGATTTATAAAAACAATTACCATCTTACCATTAATAATTCGTTAAAAGAATATTCTGTAATTTTAAAAATTAAACTGGCATAAATGCAGGTTAAAACAATTATAATAGAAGATGAGCCATTGGCGAAGAAAAAACTTGTGGGCTTTATTGAAAAAATTGAATACCTGGAACTAATAAAAACGTTTGATAATGCCATAGAGGCCATTGGTTTTTTAAAAAATAATACCATCGATCTTATATTTTTAGATATTCAAATGGAAGATTTTACAGGGATACAATTTTTAGAAACAATAAAACAAAGGCCGAAAGTAATTATAACATCCGCTTACGATAAATATGCCCTTAAAGGATATGAACTTGATGTTTTTGAATATTTATTAAAACCTTTTTCTTTTGAAAGATTTATTAAAGCCACTGATAAAATTGTAACTGCAAAATTAGAAAATACATACCTTTCTGACAATTCTTATATTTTTATAAAAACTGAATACAGGTATGAGAAAATAAATATTTCAGAAATAATGTACGTTGAAGGTATGAGTGAATACCTAAGGATTGTGACTAAAGAAAAGAAAATAATGACTTTGCAAAATTTTAAAACAATTATGGAAATCCTCCCTGCTACCAATTTTATCCGTGTTCACAAATCATATATTATTGCTTTAGATAAAATTGAAAGTGTTGAAAGAAATAGGATTAAAATAAACGAAAAAATTATTCCGGTAAGTGAAACCTATAAAGAAGAGTTTTATAAGAAAATAGGAATAGTAAAATAAAAAAATAAATAATATATATTATTTATTTGACTTCACTGCTTATCAGATGTTTGCTTTTATTTATTGGTAAGATACCAAAAATAAATATTGCAATTTTATTTTTTTAAAATTTTCTCCAAATCCTTAACATTTATTAAAGATGCCCTTGGGAAATTATTATCAATAACGATTAACCCAGGCTTTAATAAAATGCTTTTAGGAAAACTATTAATACCAAATTTATTTTTGAGATTATAATCCTTCTTGGACTCAGCATAAACATTTATTACTGTTGATTTAAATTTATTAAGCGTCTTTATCCAATCGGGAAAAGCAGAATCAAGGCAAACATTTATAACAGTTAATTTTTTAGTTTTAAACTTCTGATATAATTCATCTTCTGCAGGAAATTCCTTTATGCAAGGCCCACAATTAGTTGCCCAAAAATTTAGAATAATATAATTTTCTTTAAAATCATCTAATTTATAAAACTCCCCATCCAAAGACTTTAGAACTATTTTTGGCATTGGTTCATTTATTATTGGTACACCATAAATGGCATTTATTGAGGAATCTGCAAAAAATTTATTTTTGCTATTTATAAAGTTAGTTTTAATTAAAAGAGAGTCATAAAACATTTTTCCTTTTCCTTTAAATGCATAAGTTAAGTATCTAATTTTAAGTATATCGCCCAATTCATTTCTTTTAAATAAGCTATCAATAAGTGAATTCCAATAAATTGTAGAAACCAAATTGCTATTTCTTCCTACAATTTTTTTATACTTTTTGGATATATATTCGTCTATATAAAATAAATAATCAGTGTTCAATATCATATCCTCAGGATAAAGGGGATACCTTTCAAAATTATAATAATTTTTATTTACTTTTATTTCTTCACTTGTATAGAATTGCTTCGAATCTAATGCATTGTATTTCAAATGATTGGTTAAAAAATTTAATCGCTGAGTTTCATGGTTTTTAAACCAATTAGGCAAAGGCTTGTTATAGTTTTCAAGAAATTTTAGACTTATTTGATTTACAGAATCCGCAAGTTTCGGAAATTCATTCATTGTTTTTAAGGTATCTGCTATTAGGTAAAATATCCTATTCTGTTCATATCGCCATCCCAATTTTTGATGGTATGATTGATAATAATCATTTATGCCTGCATATTCGCCTTTAAAAGTTATTGCTTTGGTATCTTTAAAATCGCAATAAAGCTCTTTACCGGGGCCGTTAAAAATCCTTAAATAATTAGGTTCAATGAATTGTATAAAATCGGGATAATTAAATTGTAAAGTTAAAGTATCATATTCAGTTGGAGGAATAATCAATTTAAAATTATGTTCATCGTAAGGTAAGTTATTAAAGAATAAACCATTTAATTTTATGGTATCATGGGTTGAATTATGGAATATTATTTGCGTGGGCTTTCCTTTTAAATTAAAAAAGCTATCTGATAATAAAAGTTTTTCTTTCTCCCTTTTGCAAGAAATTAATATTGTTATTATTAACAATATGAAGCTTAGCTTAAAAGTTTTTATAACTATGGGCATGGTTTTAAATTTTAAATCGTTGATTTTTCATCTTTCAGGCAAATCTAAAAAAATTCGAAAGATTTTTTTATTATATATTTTATGATGCCATTTTAAAAACTTCATTTGTTTGCGCCTTCGTTGGTAACCTACCAATGAAGTAGAATAGCAAAATAGCCGATAGGCTAATATTCCATTAGCATTTTCCTTTTCTATTTTATTGGAGAGGAATTTAAAGGATTTTTTAAAAAACTTTTACGAAGCCATTTTGCCTTTATTGGTATCCTACCAACGAAGCAGAATAGCAAATATCCGATAGGCTAATATTCCATCCTTTTTTTTAATATTCCTACCTAATGGAAAGGATTATTAAAAATAGCTTGTTCAGTTATTCACTACAACAATTTTTGGATGGAAAACCTGATATAAAAGTCAAAAATAGTTGGTAAAACCGTTGTAAGTTATTGGCTTTTAGTTTGTTATAGCATAGTCATTGAAACTGGTTTCAATGACTATGCTTTTGTCTATGAATAATACAAAAAAGATGTTGTTAATGCGGCATCTATTGATACTTTAAAAGCACTAACGTGTTTTGAGTTTTTGAGCCATAGGCAAGAAAAATGTATGGGAAAAGGTGGAGTTTAAAGGTCCACCTTTTTTAATTTCACTTGATAGAATTATTGCTTGAAGGTTGGTCTCCACAACTATACGTAGAGTAAGTGAAACGCTCTACGTATTAATAAATGAGTAGAAGTGTCTCTGACACGGGTTATTGTAAAAAAAACATTTTTGCAAACAAACCGAGACAAAGTCTGTACTGTTCATAAAAAAATCCGTAGAGAAGCTGCGCTTAACTCAACGGAAAGAAACCGTTTTTTTAAACTACGGACCAATCTACGGTTAGCTGTGTCACTTACTATAATTGTAAAAAACGCCTCCCTTATTGCTATCAAACACTTCTTTCCAATTATTGTATCCTTCTCTGAAATCAGGTAACTTCTCGTCTGAGGAAACAAGTGTTGTCACACTTTTAAGAACAGCGGTCTTTGATAATGGTAAGTGTCCAATGTCGTCAGACAAACCACTTGGTCGTTGTGGATTTTTTAATTTTAATCCATTTACATATATGAATAACGACACCAACGCTGTTATACTTCTCAACTTTCAAAATGGTCAGGGTTGAATTCTCTTCCACTGTTCTTGTATTGTATTTCCAAATTTGTCCCACTTTGAACTTGTCGTCTTGAAAATCTCTTTTGTCTTTTGGCTCATTGCACCCAGTTAACCAATTTAAAAGTCCAGCCATAATAATTAAAATTTTTATTGTTTTCATCTGTCTTTTGGGTGTATTCTAAAATTACACATAACATCTGTATAAAACGCGACCTTTACGTTTATTTCCGATTTATCTTTAGGTTTATCAAGACAAGAGGTTTTAATTAGTGGGTAGCCATGGTTCGTGGAGACACGAACCATGGCGGAGGAAAGAATCAATCATAATTCTATACATTAGATAGCTCTTCACAATTATAAATTTTACTTATCTCCTGCCGTTATCTTGTTGAAGTGCAGTATAGATTCAATAATATCCGGCACATTATTTTCCATTTTATGTTCGCACTCCACATAAATCATTCCGTTAAAATTTTGGGCTTTTAACTCCTTAATAATAGCTGGAAAATCAATCACTCCATTTCCGACTAATACATCTTCCCCTTCAATTTCCGATTTAGTTACATCTTTTAAATGAATGCTGAGTATATGACCTTTTAATTGATTTAAACATTTTGCAGGGTTTAAGCCGCTACGCGACCAGTGACCCAAGTCTGCACAGACACCAATATTCTTATGTCCTTTTATAGCTGCTAGCACCGAGTCAGGATGCCAGTAGGCACTACTTCCTTTAGCATGTTGGTGAATAGCAATTTTTACTTTATAAATTTCTCCGAGACTGTCCAGTAAATTCCAATGTTTTTTTTTAGGCTCAGTCACCAAAAAATCCATTTCTAATATTTTCGCTATTTCAAAATAGCGTTTCCATCCTGCAGCATCTTCCGCTCCGCCAACATACATCGATTTCATCTTAATGCCTTTATCATCTAAAATTTTTTTCATTCTTTTTATTCCAGAAGGAGAAAGGTTTTCCATTGTACTGTCCTTAAATTCTTCTTTCAGCGCATGAAAAGAAAAACCTTCGACAAACTTTACGCCTGCACTGTCTGCTTTTTTAATCGATTGTGAGAAAGGAAATAGGTTGAAGGAATATAAGGCTATACCCATATTCCAGTTGGAGGAAGTTTCGGAAATGTCTTCTTTGGTGGTTGTACTGGATTTATTACCGCATGAGGTAACAATAAGAAATACCCAAATTAAAAACACATAGGAACAATACTTTTTCATGTTATAGTTTTTGCTGCTAATATAGCATTTATATTTTTTTATAATATTATTCCCCAGCAAAGGTTTTTTCATTCAAACATAAGTTGAGTGCGAATGCTTAAAAGTTACATAAGCTCTTGGCTTTTTCTATTATAGGATACTCAATCCTCCCCCTGCCTTGGTTCTTGTCCCCACTAACCAAAATTTTAGCTCATTTAAATATTTACCTATTTTGTGCCAAATTATAAATTTTCTTTTTATTCAAGCTGTTGTATGGATAAAAGTATTTTTGACTATAAACGTAAATCTTATATTTATTTTTTTGGACAGCTACAATAAATCAATGGAAAGATTTAATTAAAACTGACGCTTACAAAGATATTATCATCGATTCACTCAAGTATTTAAGTGAAAATGGCAAAATTGATGTTTTTGCTTTTGTGATTATGCCTAATCATATTCATTTGATGTGGCGCATCAATGAAAGGAAAGGAAACAGCTCAAGCTTCATTTCTAAAATTTACATCCCACGAGTTTAAGAAAAGGTTCACCTTCGTTTTTTTTGGAATCCCTAACTGCCGCAAGTTTATAACTTGTGTCTATAACTTAACAAACTCATTTCTTAAAAATATTTCACATTATTTTCATAAAAACCTGATCAAGCTATGCCACAAGTTACGCTTTGCTAAACTTGCGGCAGCGAGAGAAATTTAAAAAAAAATAATCCTTTGTGCATTTACCAACCCAACGAATTATAACTTAGTATTTATTTTACTTCTACAATATAAAACTTCATGGGTTTTTCTCCAATATTAACAACAGAATGAGTTTCACCATTAGCCCATACAACACCTTCTGTTGGTATAGTTAGTTTTTTCCCATCTTTTTCAATAGTCACTTTTTTATTTTCTGCATCAAAAGTGTGGATTTCATATGAACCATCAGGTTTAGTAACTTTTACCTTTGCCCCTGTCAAAAGTATATTACAGTGGTCAGTATGCGTATGCATTCCTTCACCACATACATCCTTGCCCGGATTAGCAATGTATTGCGTTATTCGCAACTTTTCATTGTCCAGAAGTAGGCCATTGTCCTTTACTTTCTGAGCTTTTGCAGCAAAAGATCCAAAGCAAACCAGTAGTAATGCGAAAATAATGTCATTTTTGTTCATAAACAGCTTTTTAAAAATGTTATTGTAATCACCATTAATTACATTATAAAAATAGTTATTTTGAAGTATATAGGGCTTGCCGTAAGGTTCAAAAAACTGTCTAAACGAATCAATTTTTAGTCGTTGTAACATTTAAAGGTTGATTGCGATATTGCAATGGGGAAATACCAAAATACTCTTTGAAAACACGACTGAAATGGGTTGAATTTTCAAAACCGCTTTCATATGCGATATCTTGCACACTTATTGCTGATGAAGTTAATAAATCACTGGAAAGTAAAAGCCGCTGTTCCTTCACCCATTTTGCCGGGGTTGTTTTATATAACTTCAAAAAATCCCTTTTAAAAGTAGCAAGGCTTCGATTGGTCAATTTAGCATATTGGTCTAATGAAAGATTAAACATATAATTAGCGTTCATTATCTCTATTAGGGATGTAGAATAATGGTTATTTATGCTATTAAAATAAGATAATAAAGTTCTGTTGGCAGGGTTGAGAAGAATACTAAGTATTAATTCTTTAAATTTTAAATCCAGCAAAGTACTTTCCGGAGGTGGCTCCTGAATAAAATAAGGTGCCATTGAGTAGAAAAACCCTTCGGTAATTTTATTTACATTTATTTCAATTAGATAATCATTATTTGAAGGAGGTAAATTTTTTAATGATAAGGAGGCTCTGTTTTCTTTAAGCAATTGCTGAAGATATTTATCTGGAATAAAAAATACCATTACACACCATCCATCACCATCTAATTTTTCGGCAATGTGTACACCTTTTTTTACAAATACAGATTTTCCTTCCGTTAGTTCCCACGATTTGCCATGCCTGTGAAATATTCTTTTACCACTTATAACATATGCAATGTAATTACACTCATTAAAAAAACTCTCTTTAGGTGCAATTTGTGGACAATCATATTGTGTAAATAATAAATCTTTACAATTAAGCTGCTTGAAGTAGGCAGGTTGACTGCTTATTATTTTAAATAAGTTTAGCATTTAATAGATATTATTTGGTAAAACTATGGTATTCTTTTGAATATTTTTTTGCTGAGAAGCTCAAAATTTGTTCCTTATAGCTCATCGGTTTATTATTAGCTAGATTCATGATGATTTTTGATCGTCACGCCAAAAAATATCCATTGTAGCTAATGATGTTGCATTTATTTAATGAATGCAAGATTTTTAATGTACAATGTTCCGTTGATTTTGAATTTTAACTTTGGGGCTGGATCATCTAAAGGAAATGAAAGAAAATTCGGATTTTTTTTTGGGGGCGGTTATGGTTTTTTTCATCGTGGGTTAGAATGCACTTTTTTCAGAAGTACAGGAGGTTATATTCTTAGCTCTGAAAAGGAATTTCATCAAACAAATGTTGTCAACATTTTTTCTCCCATGTTAAATGGAGGTATAAGATTTAATTTACCTCCTCATTACAGAAAAAATATTGAAATAAAATTTTTAATAATGAATATTGCTCCCCATCCAAAATCAACGATTTCTGGCTTAGGATGTATTTTTAATTTCACTTCGCTTATAGTATAACGCTTAAAGCCAAAATTAGATTATTCTATCCAATACTATAAGTTATCGCCGATTATTAAGGCAAAAGATATTTAATACAAGGCAATTAATGGTTCAAGTCTAACATTTATAAAAGGCAATAATTTATATGTTAATATCACTATCATTAAAATTAAACCTATACCTATACAAATTATAATTTTGATATATTAAATTCATGCGAAAAATTCATTAGGTATGATAAAAAGACTTCCCATAAATCGATATGGGAAGTCTTTTTATTCTTAAAAAATTTATTTTTTTATAAAAACAGTTTCAGTTTTTACAAGTAATTTTTTCAATGTTTCTTTTTCTAAATCAGCATGGTGCTTACCTACACCAATTATATATGGAGCAATAACTAAGGAAACAATTGACATTAATTTTATTAATATATTCATAGAAGGACCAGAAGTATCTTTAAAAGGATCACCAACTGTATCACCAGTTACAGAAGCTTTATGAGGTTCTGATTTCTTAAAATATTCTTTCCCATCAATGGTAACACCTTTCTCAAAAGATTTTTTAGCATTGTCCCAAGCACCGCCTGCGTTCGATTGAAATAAAGCCATCAAAACACCTGATACAGTTACTCCGGCAAGTAAACCACCCAATACTTCAGGTCCGAAAACAAAACCAACAACCACAGGCACTACTAATGCAATAGCACCTGGTAAAATCATTTCACGAATTGCAGCTTTTGTAGATATTTCAACGCATTTTTCATATTCTGGTCGTGCTTTGCCTTCCATTATTCCTTTTATTTCTTTAAACTGGCGACGTACTTCTTTCACCATATCCATTGCAGCACGGCCAACAGCACTTATTGCTAAGGATGAAAAAATAAATGGTATCATACCTCCAACAAATAAACCTGCAAGAACAGTTGGGTTAGCTACATTAATTGCATCAATTTGAGCTGTGCCCATAAAAGCAGCAAACAAAGCAAGAGATGTTAAAGCAGCAGAAGCAATTGCAAATCCTTTTCCGATAGCAGCTGTGGTATTTCCTACAGCATCCAACACATCTGTTTTTTCACGAACCTCTTTAGGTAATTCGCACATTTCAGCTATTCCTCCAGCGTTATCAGCAATTGGACCAAATGCATCAATTGCTAATTGCATCGCAGTTGTTGCCATCATACCTGCAGCAGCGATAGATACACCATATAAACCGGCGAAATAATAAGACCCAACAATACCAGCAGCTAAAACCAAAATAGGTAACATAGTTGATTCCATCCCAACTGCTAAACCACCAATTACATTGGTTGCATGCCCAGTACCTGATTTTTGAATAATAGAAAGGACAGGTTTTTTACCCATTGCAGTATAATATTCTGTTATTAAACTCATTAAAGCACCTACAACCAAACCAACTATTACTGCACCCAACACGCCTGAAGGTGTAAATTCATACCCTCTTAAACTCAAATGTGATGGCAACATCCAAAAAATAAGTCCTGCAGAAGCAATACCAGTTAAAATAATTGAAACCCAGTTGCCTAAATTTAATGCAGCTTGTACGTTTCCACCTTCATTAATTTTCACAAATAACATTCCAATGGCCGAAAAAATAATTCCAAAGCCTGCAATAACCATCGGTAATAATATAGGTGCAATACCTCCAAAATGATCAGCCGAAATAATTTCTCTTCCTAATACCATAGTCGCCAAAACTGTGGCAACATACGAACCAAATAAATCCGCACCCATTCCCGCTACATCACCTACATTATCACCCACATTATCAGCAATCGTTGCAGGATTTCGAGGATCATCTTCCGGAATACCGGCTTCCACCTTTCCTACTAAATCAGCACCAACATCAGCTGCTTTAGTATAAATCCCTCCTCCTACTCTGGCAAACAATGCAATACTCTCAGCACCTAACGAAAAACCTGTAAGTACTTCTAATGCTCGTTCCATATCCGGGCCATTAACATCCCCTTTTACAAATAGAGTATAAAAAATAATAAATAAAGATCCTAAACCTAATACTGCTAAACCCGCAACACCCATTCCCATTACAGAACCGCCTGTAAACGAAACTTTTAATGCTTGACTTAAGCTTGTTTTGGCTGCTTGGGTTGTTCTAACATTTGCTTTTGTGGCGATTTTCATTCCAATAAAACCAGCTAAAGCAGAGAAAAAAGCACCAATTATAAACGCAACTGCTATTAACCAATGCGACCTTTCGCTACTTAATGACAAACCAAGAAGCAAAATTGTAGCGATGACAACAAAACCAACCAGCACTTTGTATTCAGCCTTTAAAAATGCCATTGCTCCATCGGCGATATAGCCCGAAATTTCTTTCATCCGAGCATCTCCGGCATCTTGTTTTAATACCCAATTTGATTTGAGGTAAGTGTAAATTAAAGCAATAACTCCAAATAATGGAATCAGGTAAATAATATAACCCATAAAAAAATGTTTAAAAAAATGATTTAAGATAAAGTTTAAAAAATGATTCGCAAGATGAAAAAAAATGATTAAATCTTAAAATTTTTAAATTTTTTTTTGAAAAAGTGAAAGAAATTGGAGGAAGGAGAAATGTTAACTTAGTGTTTATTTAAATATTATTTTATTTTATTAATAATATTGCAATTGTCTTATCTTACTATTTTTATTTCATTTCTACAATCCCCTCATAAACATCTTTTAATTTCAATTCATAACCTATTGAATCTAAACTAATACTACCATTTTCAATATCAGAAGAATCTGAAAATTCCCAAAAGTGATTATCAGTTCTTGAGTATTTTTCAACGCTGTATATTTTTTCAGAGCTGATCATAAAATATTCTCTTAAAGAGGGAATATTTCTGTAAAGCCTAAATTTATCGCCCCTATCGTATTTTTCTGTACTTGCAGATAAAACCTCAATAATTATAATGGGATTTAATATCGTATCTAAATGTTGTTCATCTAAAAATTCTTTTTTACCACAAACCACCATAAAATCAGGATAAGTATATAAACCGTTTAGCGGAATATGTAATCTCATATCGCTATTATAAGTTCTGCAATCCTTTTTCCATAAAAAACCTCCAATTAAAATATTTAAATTGGAGGTAATGGTATTATGGTTGTCACTTGCACCAGCCATTGCAAATATTTCGCCTTTGAAAAATTCACTTTTATATTCTGCCTTACGTTCAGTATTAAGGTATTCTTCTACAGAAAGTGTATTAATGTTTGGCTTTGCTGACATTTGTATTTAAAATAAAATTATCTAAATATAGATATCGATAAACTCATAATTTAATTATGTATAAAAAAAATTAATTTTTAGATTAGTAAAGTAAAAATTGTTTTTCAATTACAAATCTAAATCCGTAAAAGGTTTATTTGCAAGTTTCTGTAGGAATTAAGGAGAATGGTGTATTTTTAAACCATTTTTATGGTTGTATAAAGGTTTAAGAGTTGCCTAATTGACACTAAGTGACCTAATAAAACAATGGGTACGATAAATGTTGGCAACCAACTAAATGGAAAATATAGAATTGCTACGTTTGGTTGGTCGAAAGCAAATTTTTGAAATGGTGATGGTGCCGATAAAATAGCATTCACCACAATGTTCAACAAAAGTGCAAGACAAATAAAATTCCAGACTAAAATTGCTTGACGAGTTAACTTTCTTTTTGATAAACCAAAATATGCAATAAAAGGTGCAGTAATCCCAGCAAGGATGTCAAAGTTTCGACCTTCAAACGTCATCAGTTGTGGAACAGCTTTGTTTAAAAATAACCACCATAACACTAGTTCAACTGGGATTCTGATGATGTTTAAATAAGTTATGTTTATCAAGGGTAAACTGTCAATAAATTGTCTTCCCTTTTGCGTGAAAAACAATAAAATAATAATGAAAGTTATTGGCAATACCCCAAACAATAAAATTTTTGGTGGCATTGAAGCAGTGTTCGAATTATATACATTAGTAATAGTAAGCACCAATTGGATTAATAAGTAACATGTTAAACCAATTAAAATTATATTTGCTTTTTTTCTTGTTGTTTCAGAAGTTGATTTTTTTACAGCTATATAAAAAAGCAAAAGAGTTATAATTGTTATCAGTATAAAAAAGTAAGAAATATATAATGGCAGGTTTTTTATCATTGTCTTTTAGTTTAGTAGGTAAAAAAGGTTTACATGAACAGGTTTTTGACTTGCTTAGATAAAGATAGAAAAACGTTAAACCGTCACCGGTGTGTTTTTCTAAATCTATTTTATTTCACACCAAAGTAATACAGATGAAAATTGTAAACACTTGCCAAATGACAATAAAAATTGGAGCAGGATTAATTTTTTGAAAATTCTTTTCTTATTCTGCTCAAAGAAGTAGAAGTCATACCCAAATAGGAAGCAATATGTTTGAGTTGGGCATATTTAAAAACTTCTCGATTGGCATTTATCAAATCTGCATAACGTTCTTCCCCGCTTTTATTAATCATACCCAACGTTCGTTTTTTAAACGCCACCAGACTTTTAACTAAAATAGACCTTCCATATTCTCTAAATTCTGGAAGAGTATGAAAAAGCATATTTAATTTTTCGAAAGATATAGAAAAGCCTTTTGAATGTGTTACTGCTTGTATATTTTCTAATGAAACCGTATGCATAAAAAATGATGACGCTTCAAATACCATGCTATTTTTAGGAAAGAAATTTGTGGTAATTTCATTTCCGTTCATATCAAATGTAAAAGCTCTCATAAATCCTTCAGCTAAAAATAAATAATCAAAGCTGTGTTTACCTTCTTTAATGAAATAGTCATTTTTTAAAAATTCCTTTTCTTCAAAATGTTCTGCAATATTCTCAATTATTTTTAATAATGCATTTGAATTATTTTGAATAAAATTTATCAGTTGTTCTTTGTCCATTTATAATTTTTTCTTTATTAGAAAGTTTTCCTCAAAGATTTATCAATATATAGATATCAATAAATTCATATTTTAAATAATTTATAAAAAAATATTTTGAATCTTATTAAATTCAAATATAAAATCAATTAAACCCATATTTTTATTGATTAATTTCTATTATTATTGTAGCTATGTAGTAAAATAATATTTAAGTCTTTCACTTTAAAATTGAATTAATGCAAACTAGAAGAGATTTTATAAAACAAGCTGGTGTTTTAATATCCGCAGGTGCTTTTTTAACACCTAAGTTTTCGCAAGCGGCTAAATTAAATAAATTTGGTATTCAACTTTATACCCTTAGGGATGTAATTGAAAAAGATACTAAAAACGTTTTATCACATCTATCTAAAGATGGTTATAAAGAATTAGAAGCTTATGGAGTAGATACGGGTAAGTTTTTTGGTCACGCAGCTAAAGAATTTAAAAAAATGGTAGAAGATTTGGGTATGAAAACTGTTAGTACTCATGCATCAATGGGAAGGCCTGTAGGTAAAACTGCAAAAGACGGACTTGATGTATGTGCCCCAAAATGGAAAAAAGCTGTTGAAGCGGCAAATGAAGCAGGTTTGAAATACATTAATATACCTTATCTGGAAGATCATTTCCGTAAAACGGAAGACGATGTAAAACAAACTGCAGAAATATTTAATAAGTTAGCTGAATATGCCAAAGCACATGGTTTGGATTTTGCATACCATAACCATGATTTTGAATTCCAAAAAGTCGGTAATAAAGAAATCTATGATATTTTATTGGCTGAAACAGATGCGAAGCTAGTTAAATTTGAAATGGATTTATACTGGGTTGTTTTTGCAGAAAGAGACCCTATTGCTTACTTTGATAAACATCCTGGCCGTTTCCCAATGTGGCACATTAAGGATATGAATAAAACCAATCGAAAAGAAAATACAGATATCGGTAAGGGTTCAATTGATTTTGTAAAACTTTGGAAACACAGTGAAAAAGCAGGCCTAAAACATAGTTTTGTGGAGCAGGAAACTGGATATAACCCTGATTCTATCACAAGTGCAAAACATAGTGCAGATTATTTAAAAACGGTAAATTATTAATTTTAGACAAAAGAGGAAAGACAAAAGAGGAAAGAAATTTTATTTGATATATTTCATTTTTTATATTTATTCTAATAAAATCAAATTTTGTCAACCTATTTATTACGATACAAAAAAGCCTTTACAAGTTTGTAAAGGCTTTTTTGATCTTGTCTCTTGTCTCTTGTCTATAATCTCTTTAATAACAACTACTCCTTACCACGCAATGCTCTTGGCACTTCAATACTTGCTAATGGCATTGTTGCTTTATTAAGGATAACATAATTATCAGATTTTATATCTTCCACACGTACACTTTTTCCCAAATCTAAATTTGTTACATCAACATCAATATAATCAGGGATATCTTTTGGAAGTGCTTTAATTTCCAATTTATATTTTTTCGTTAATAACTTTCCACCTTTTGTTGAGCCAAGTGCAGTACCCACAAAGCGAAGTGGAACTGAAAGTTTTACTGCTTTATTTTCATTTAATTCTAGAAAATCAACATGAAGTATCATTTCATTAACAGGATGGAATTGGGAATCTTTAAGAACTGCTTTGTATTCTTTTCCTTCAATGTTCAAATTTACCTGATAAACGTTTGGAGTATATAATAACTCTCTGAACAAAATCATTGGTGAGTAAAAATGTACTTGGTCGGTTCCTCCGTACAATACGCAAGGGATGTTTCCGTCTAATCTAAGGTCGGCAGAATCTTTTTTTCCGAGATTTGCTCTTTTATACCCTATAATCTCAATACTTTTCATTTTTAAAAGTGTTAAATGGTTATAAAAATTAATAATTTATGAATAATGAACTGATTGATTCGTGATCGTGAATATTACGAATTGCTTTTGCAAACAATGAAGCAACTGATAAAACTTTAATTTTGTCTGATTTACCATGAAGGGGAAGTGTGTCAGATACTACCAACTCTTCTAAAATAGAATTATTTATATTATCGTAAGCCTTACCTGATAAAACTGGATGTGTACAAATTGCTCTTACACTTTTTGCACCCTTTGCCATTATAATTTGTGCTGCTTTTGTTATAGTCCCTGC
>Ga0123338_10002674_pt1 | contig 16537 bp, 15 predicted proteins | sample grotaG_FD_89793 | JGI IMG/M metagenome (GOLD analysis project Ga0123338, IMG submission 89793) | Glacier valley bacterial and archeal communities from Borup Fiord, Nunavut, Canada, to study Microbial Dark Matter (Phase II) -... | ecosystem: Environmental > Aquatic > Freshwater > Ice > Glacier ...
ACGTCACTGGCGCTCGGTTTCGGTTTCCGCTGCGGTTTCCTCGGTCTGCTGCATATGGAAATCATTCAGGAACGATTGGAGCGTGAGTTCGGGCTCGAGCTTATTACGACCGCACCGACCGTTGTTTATCGGGTGCACAAAATGAACGGCGAAGTGTACTCGATTCAGAGTGCCAACCAGATGCCGGAACTGCAAAGCACGGAGTATCTGGAAGAGCCGTTTATCCTGGCCCATATTCATGTGCCGAACGATTATGTCGGAGGGGTGCTGGCTCTCTGTGAAGACAAGCGCGGCGTGCAGCGCGAGATTAAGTTCCTTACCCCGACGCGCGTGATGATTATCTATGAACTGCCGTTGAATGAGATCGTGCTTGATTTTTACGACCGCCTCAAATCGATCACCAAAGGTTATGCTTCACTTGATTATGAGCATCTTGAGTACCGGCAGAGTGATCTGGTGCGCATGAATGTCATGATCAACGGAGAAGTCGTTGATGCCCTGTCGTTGATCCTGCATCGTGAAAAAGCCTATTTCCGAGGCCGTGATCTTGTCTCCAAGATGAAAGAGCTGATTTCGCGGCAGATGTTCGAGGTCGCCATTCAGGCCGCCATCGGCAACCGCATTATTGCCCGTGAGACGGTCAAGGCGATGCGCAAGGATGTTCTGGCAAAATGTTACGGCGGCGACATCACCCGTAAACGGAAGCTGCTGGAGAAACAGAAAGAGGGCAAAAAACGGATGAAGAATGTCGGCAACGTTGAGTTGCCGCAGGAAGCGTTTCTGGCAATTTTGAAGGTTGACTGACAGACTAAGCGTATAAAGGAATCCGCATGAAAGAGCATCAGGAATCAAGTCAGGCAGAGCTGTCTCCGCTGCAACCGGAGCCGATTAAAAAGAAGGGTCTGATTCGTGAGTATGCCGAATCTATTGCAATAGCGGTACTGCTGGCTCTGGTTATCCGTACCTATCTGGTTCAGGCATTCAAGATCCCGTCCGGTTCGATGGAGGATACGCTGGCGATCGGTGATCATCTGCTGGTCAGCAAGTTTATCTACGGCACTAAAATCCCCTTTGTCGACACGCGCGTTTTGACTGTGCGTGACCCGCACCAGGGAGATGTGATCGTTTTCGAGTATCCGGAAGATCCCAGCAAGGACTTTATCAAGCGCGTTGTCGGTGTTCCAGGCGATGTGGTTGAGGGGAAAGATAAGAAGGTTTATGTAAATGGCAAGCATTATGAAAATCCGCATGAAGTGCATAAGGAAAAAGATATTATCCCGAAGGAGATGAATCCGCGCGATACGTTCGGCCCGCTTACCGTGCCGCCTGATTCCTACTTTGTGATGGGTGACAATCGTGACCGTTCCTACGACAGTCGTTTCTGGAAGTTTGTCCGGCGTGATCAGATCAAGGGGTTGGCATTTATCAAGTACTGGTCGTGGGATAGTGAAAAGACCAGGCCGCGCTTCGGGAATATCGGACAACTGATAAAATAAAATATAGATAAGAAACTGGAGGATAAATCATGGATTTTCTCGGGAACTGGAAACGGACACATTACTGCGGCGATTTGAGCGCTTCCGATATTGGCAATGAAGTTGTTCTTATGGGTTGGGCACTGCGTCGCCGCGATCATGGCGGACTGATCTTTATCGATCTGCGCGACCGCGAGGGGATAGCCCAGATCGTGTTCGACCCTGAAGTCAACGCTTCCGGGCATGCAGTTGCCGAATCTGTTCGTAGTGAATTTGTGCTGGCGGTAAGAGGTAAGGTTATCCCACGCCCTGAAGGAACTGTTAATCCGAACATGAAGACCGGTGAAGTTGAGATCCAGGTACTGGAATGCAAACTTCTCAACCGTTCCAAGCCCCTGCCGTTCATGCTGGATGAGCACAGCGATATTAACGAGAACATCCGTCTCAAGTACCGCTATCTTGACCTGCGTCGTCCTCAGTTACAGTACAACCTGATCCTGCGTTCGAAGGTTTCCCAGCTAACTCGTTCATACCTGACCGATAACGGTTTTATCGAGCTTGAAACACCGTTCCTTACCAAGTCGACTCCGGAAGGTGCCCGTGACTTTCTGGTGCCGTCCCGCATTAATCAGGGGCACTTTTACGCCCTGCCGCAGTCTCCTCAGATCTTCAAACAGATCCTGATGATTTCCGGCTTTGACAAGTATTTTCAGGTTGTACGCTGTTTCCGAGATGAAGATCTGCGTGCCGACCGTCAGCCTGAGTTCACCCAGATCGACTGCGAGATGTCCTTTATTGATCAGGAGGACATAATAACGGTCATGGAAGGGCTTATTGCCCGTATTTTTACCGAAGCAAAGGGTGTCACGGTTCAGCTGCCGGTGGAGCGTCTTACTTATGCCGAGGCAATTCGCCGTTTCGGCCTCGATAATCCGGACCTCCGTTTCGGTATGGAACTGTGCGACCTTACCGATATCGTCAAGGCATCAGGATTCAAGGTTTTTGCTGATGTCGCTTCCAAGGGGGGCGTAATTAAAGGTATCAATGCCAAGGGGTGCGCAAAGTTCTCCCGCAAGGATATCGATGAGCTGACCGAGTTCGTCAAGATCTACGGCGCCAAGGGACTGGCTTACGTCAAGATGGAGAATGGTGAGTGGCATTCACCGATTGCGAAGTTTTTCACCGCGGAAGAGATCGCCACCATGAACAGCTACTTTGGTGCCGAAGAGGGTGACCTGCTGTTTTTTGTTGCTGATAAGCCCAAGGTCGTCCACGACTCGCTCGGTAAGCTGCGCAATCATCTGGCCAACCTCCTTAAGCTGACCAGCAAGGATGATTATCGTTTTGTATGGATAACTGAATTTCCGCTGCTGGAGTGGGATGAGGAAGACGGGCGCTGGTGTGCTGTTCACCACCCATTTACCGCACCGATGGATGAGGACCTGGAATTTGTCGAGTCCGACCCGGGGCGCTGTCGTGCCAAGGCATATGACCTCGTGCTGAACGGTAACGAAATCGGTGGCGGCTCTATTAGAATTCATCAGGAGCATGTGCAGTCCTTGATGTTCAAACTGCTCGGCATGAGCGTAGAGGATGCCCGCAGCAAGTTCGGCTTCCTGCTTGATGCCCTTGAGTTTGGCACGCCACCTCATGGCGGGATTGCCTTTGGTATGGACCGACTGATAATGCTGCTGACCGGCAGTGACTCAATCCGTGATGTTATCGCCTTCCCGAAAACCCAGAAGGGTACCTGCATGATGTCCGAGGCGCCGTCGCCTGTTGACATCAAGCAACTCCGTGAACTTGGTATTCGCTTGGCCGAAAAACAGGCTTGATCATGTTCAGGACAGGCCGTCAGGCTGTTTGCATACTGCTGTTGGGTGCAATACTGTCGGCCTGTTCTACGACTGCTCCTTCGTGGCGCAGTAAGGTAGCTCCCCTGGTTGAAAATCTTGGAGCCATGGAAGCTCCAATTCTGTATCCCCAGGAGTACCGGAGCCTACTCGAAACTTTTGAGCATGGCGAAGCGCTCTATCATGTCCGTGAAGATGACAAGGGTGCGGACGTATATTATAAGCTGGCATTTCAAAAAGCTGAGATACTGCACTTTGAGGTTCAGCAGGCAAAGAAAGTTATTGCCGCTGTGAGGCAGCAACGTATAGCTGATCTTGCGGCGAAAGCCGAGGAAGAACAACTGATGCGCTCCGCAGCAGAAGCTGAGATACGTCTGCGGAAACAGCAGGCTGCCATGGTCGCCGAGGCCGCCAGAGCCGCGCAGAAGAAAAACAGAGAACCCCCTCCATCACTCCCAACTTCTTACACTGTTCGTCGCGGCGAGACATTGCCGCAGATTTCCGCCCGGACAGAGATATATAACGACTCAACCCTCTGGCCGCTTATCTATCGCGCCAATCGCGACCAGATCCGCAACCCGAAACAGCTCTGGCCCGGCCAGGTTTTTGTCATACCGCGTAATTTCAGCCATGACGAAGCGGTTGAAGCGCGGCGTTACTCCAATAAAAACAACTGATGTCTACAATAGCTCGCAGTTCCCATAACCACTTGGCTTTAGCCTATTTTCCCTTGACAGCCCAAGGTGTTTTGTATACTGTATACAAAATTTTTATCGTGGCTGTAAAGTATCGTTATATACATATAGTCTTATTAAAAACTTGTGTGTCTGGTTGGTCTGGTTCGGTTACAGTTAGAAGCACTGTTTGCATAGAGCCTTTGGCTATATAGTATTAAAACTAAGGAGAGAACATGACAACAGCAACAGCAAAGATTATTTGGTCGAAAATTGATGAAGCACCTGCACTGGCAACTTACTCTCTACTTCCTATCGTAAATGCATTCACTAAAGCGGCAGGTGTTGTCGTTGAAACTAGAGATATATCTGTTGCGGGACGTATTATTGCAAATTTCCCCGATTATCTGACAGAAGCTCAGAGAATGCCGGATTATCTGGCTGAACTGGGTGACCTTACCCAGAAACCAGAAGCCAATATTATCAAGCTGCCAAACGTCAGTGCTTCTATTCCTCAGCTGAAAGCTGCCATCAAGGAATTGCAGGAGCAGGGTTACAAACTTCCTGACTACCCTGAAGAGCCTAAGACAGATGCAGAAAAAGAGCTCCATGCACGTTATGCCAAATGTCTGGGCAGTGCCGTCAACCCTGTTCTTAGAGAAGGTAACTCCGACAGGCGAGTCGCTGGTGCAGTAAAAGCATACGCCAGGAAGCACCCGCATAAAATGGGCGCTTGGTCTGCAGATTCAAAGACACATGTATCGCACATGACCGCTGGTGATTTCTTCCATAGCGAAAAATCTGTCACCATGGAAAAAGCCGGAAATGTAAAAATCGAACTGGTTGATCAAGCCGGTAAAACTACTGTTCTGAAAGAGAAGCTGGCACTTCAGGCCGGTGAAATTCTTGATGGTGCTTTCATGAGCGCCAAAGCCCTGCGTGCTTTTATTGCCGAGCAGATTGAAGACGCTAAGGCGAAGGGCGTGTTGTTCTCCGTGCACCTCAAAGCAACTATGATGAAGATTTCTGATCCGATTATGTTTGGACATTTTGTTTCAGTATTTTATAAAGACGTGTTCGAAAAGCATGCAGCTACCTTCAAGGAACTGGGTATTAATCCGGATCTTGGTATGGGTGATCTTTATGTAAAGATCCAGAAACTGCCGGAAGCAAAAAGAGCAGAAATAGAAGCCGATATTCAGGCCGTTTATAAGAAACAACCTGCGCTGGCAATGGTCGATTCAGACAAGGGAATTACTAACCTGCATGCAAGTAATGATATTATTATCGATGCTTCCATGCCGGTTGTTATGCGTGACTCCGGCGGTATGTGGGGGCCAGATGGAAAACTCCACGATGTTAAGTGCGTAATACCTGATACATCTTATTCAGAATGGTACCAAGAATGCATCGCATTCTGTCAGAAAAACGGTCAGTTTGATCCGACGACTATGGGCTGCGTCTCTAACGTTGGTCTTATGGCACAGAAGGCAGAAGAGTACGGTTCACACGATAAAACCTTCAAGATTCCTGCAAATGGAACAGTGCGAATTGTTGACGAATCTGGGACAGTGCTGATGGAGCACACAGTAGAAGAGGGCGATATCTGGCGCGGTTGCCAGGCAAAAGATCTGCCTATCCAGGATTGGGTCAAGCTGGCAGTAAACAGAGCACGGGCAACCGGCGCACCGGCAATCTTCTGGTTAGACAAAACCAGAGCACATGACGCCCAGATGATTCTGAAAGTTAACAAATACCTGCAAGATCACGATACCAAGGGTCTCGATATCCAGATCATGTCTCCTGTAGAAGCGATGCGCTTCACTCTTCCACGGGCAAAAGCCGGTCTGGATACAATTTCTGTATCTGGCAATGCGTTGAGAGATTATTTGACCGACTTGTTCCCGATTCTTGAATTAGGTACCAGCTCAAAAATGCTGTCGATAGTACCTCTTTTGGCTGGTGGTGGTCTTTTTGAAACAGGTGCAGGTGGTTCAGCTCCGAAGCATGTTCAGCAGTTTGTCCAGGAAGGTTACCTGCGCTGGGATTCGCTCGGTGAATTCCTTGCGCTTGCCGTATCACTTGAGCACCTTGCCGCTACTTTTAAAAACGAAAAAGCACAGCTCTTAGCTGATACACTTGATCAGGCAAACACAAAGTTTCTTGATAACAACAAAAACCCGGCACGTAAGGTCGGTCAGATCGATAACCGTGGTAGTCATTTCTATCTGGCAATGTACTGGGCCGAAGCTTTGGCAGCACAGACAAAAGACAAGGAACTTGCAACACGTTTTGCCAATGTAGCGAAGCAGCTTCAAGAGAACGAAGCAAAAATCAATGAAGAGTTGATCGCAGCTCAGGGCAAGCCTGTTGATATGGGTGGTTACTACAATCCGAATCCGGCACTGGTGGAAAAAGCCATGCGTCCGAGTCCGACATTGAATGCCATTGTGGATTCTATTAATTAATAGTGATTTGTTTTAGAGCTCTTTCATAACTTGTTTAAGTAATGCGTAAAGTGAGCTAATGGAATATACATACGTTAAAGTCCCTTCAGGGGAAAAGATCACTATGGGAAGTGATGGCATGTTGAAAGTGCCTGATAACCCGATCATTCCTTATATTGAAGGTGACGGTACCGGTGTTGATATCTGGAAAGCTTCAGTGCGAGTTTTTGACGCCGCCGTAGGCAAAGCCTACGGCGGCTCGAAAAAAATCAGCTGGATGGAAGTTTATGCCGGCGAAAAACCTTTTAACAGATTCCGCAATGAAATGGGTGACAAAGCCTGGCTGCCGGATGAAACTATTCAGGCATTCAGGGAGTTTCTCGTTGGGATCAAAGGGCCGCTGACAACGCCGATAGGCGGCGGAATCCGCTCGCTTAATGTCGCTCTCAGACATATTCTAGACCTCTATACCTGTCTTCGTCCCATCCGTTATTTTCAGGGTGTTCCAACTCCGGTTAAAAAGCCGGAGGATGTTGACATGGTTATTTTTCGTGAAAACTGTGAAGATTGCTATGCCGGTATCGAATGGATGACCGGAACTGCCGAATGCGAGAAAGTCATAAATTTTCTTGTCAACGAAATGGGCGTCAGTAAAATACGTTTCCCGGAAAGTTCATCAATCGGTATAAAACCGATATCCCGCAACGGGTCTGAACGGTTGATACGTGCAGCGATTCAGTACGCATTGAATCATAAACGCAAGTCGGTGACTATTGTCCACAAAGGCAATATCATGAAGTTCACCGAGGGAGCTTTCAAGGATTGGGGATATGCACTCGCCATTTCTGAGTTTCGCTCAAGAGTTGTAACCGAGCGTGAATCATGGATTATTAATAATCAGGATCGTAATCCAAATCTGTCAGTTGAAGAAAATGCACAGATGGTAGACCCGGGTTATGATGTTATGTCATCGCACCAGCAGGAGGCGATCCGCAACGAGGTTAAAGCAGCTATCAAACTGCTGCCTACCCACGGCAACGGTCAGCTGAAGAAGTTGCTGATGATTAAAGATACCATTGCCGATATTACGTTTCAGCACGTACTAACCCGTGCCAAAGAGTTTGATGTTCTTGCAGCCATGAATCTTGAAGGCGATCTTCTGTCAGACGCACTGGCTGCTCAGGTCGGTGGTATTGGTATAGCGCCGGGAGCCAATATAAACTATGTAACAGGTCATGCAATCTTCGAGGCTACGCACGGCACAGCGCCAAAATATGCAAACCTTGATAAGGTTAATCCTGGCTCAGTTATTCTTTCCGGTGTTATGTTGTTGGAATATCTTGGCTGGCAGGAAGCGGCCGACATAATAGTTAAAACACTTGACAGAACTATTGGTCAGAAGCGCGTGACATATGATTTTGAAAGAATGATGCAGGGAGCCACGTTGCTATCCTGTTCAGGATTTGCCGATGCACTGATTGAAAATATGTAATTGTGTAGCATTCAGCAGGGGCCGGGGATACAACTCCTGCCTTATTTTAGACAAAAACGAAAGAGGAGGTAAAAGCATGGCTCGTAAAAAGATTTCACTTATCGGTGGCGGACAGATTGGCGGCGTTCTTGCTCAGCTTTGTGCATTGCGTGAACTCGGTGATGTTGTCCTTTTTGACATTGTTGAAGGTCTTCCCCAGGGCAAGATGCTCGACATCGCTGAAGTAGGCCCGGTCGATCGTTATGATGTAGATCTGAAGGGTACCAACAGCTATGAAGACATCAAAGGCTCTGACGTTGTTATCGTTACTGCAGGTCTGCCGCGTAAACCGGGCATGAGCCGCGATGACCTGATCGAAGTTAACTCAAAGATCATGACTTCGGTTGCTGAAGGGATCAAGAAATACGCTCCTGAGTCAATCATTATCGTTATCTCCAACCCGCTTGACGCTATGGTTACTCTCTGTCAGAAAATTACCGGTTTCCCTTACAACCGTGTTATCGGTCAGGCCGGTGTTCTCGACTCCGCACGTTTTGCCAGCTTTATTGCCTGGGAACTTGGCGTGTCTGTTAAAGACGTTACCGCTATGACTCTTGGTGGCCATGGCGACGATATGGTTCCTCTGGTTCGTTACGCAAGCGTAAACGGTATTCCTGTAACTGAGCTGCTCGAGCAGAAGTATGGTGCCGAGAAGGGCAAAGAAGTTATGGAAGCAATGGTTAAGCGCACCCGTGGTGCCGGCGGCGAAGTTGTCGCACTGCTCAAAACCGGTTCAGCATTTTACTCACCGGCTTCATCTGCTATCGCCATGGCAGAGTCGATCCTTAAGGACCAGAAACGTGTTCTGCCTACTTGCTGCTACCTGCAGGGTGAGTTCGGTGTTAACGGTTTCTACGTCGGCGTACCGGCAGTTCTTGGTGAGAAGGGCGTTGAAAACATCATCCAGTTCAAACTTGATGCTGCAGAACAGGCCATGATGGACAAATCAGTCGCTGCTGTTAAAGAACTTGTTGGTAGCATGAAGTAGTTTTTGTTTCCAGGTATCTGGAAGTGGCAAAAGAAGGGTGGAGTCCTCGCCCTTCTTTTGTTACTTTCTGGAGCCTGTATTTACCACCTTTTATTACGGAAAAAGGAGCATTTCTAAGATGGAAAAAAAATTACCTAAAATTGAAATTATTGAGAAGTACTGCAAGGGGTGCCATATCTGTGTGGAATTCTGCCCTAAAGACGTTCTCGAGATGAAGGGCTTCTATGCCTCTGTGAAGAATCTTGAAGCCTGTATCAGTTGTATGCAGTGCGAATTGCGTTGTCCTGATTTTGCTATCAAAGTCACAAACGAATAAAATCTACAGGAGGAAATGAACAGTGTCCAAAAAAGTAGCGTTTCTTCAGGGTAATGAAGCAGCCGCACACGGTGCATTATACGCCGGGTGTGACTTCTTTGCAGGTTACCCGATCACCCCCTCGACAGAGGTTTCTGAAGTGCTGTCAATTGAATTGCCTAAAACTGGCGGGAAATTCATGCAGATGGAAGATGAAATTGCCGCCATGGCAACCATTCTTGGCGCGTCTCTTGCCGGAGCAAAAGTATGCACCTCTACTTCCGGTCCCGGTCTTTCACTTAAGCAGGAGCTTATCGGTTACGGCTGTATCGCCGAGATTCCGTGCGTTATTTATAACGTTATGCGTGGCGGACCTTCAACCGGTATGCCAACAGGTCCTTCTCAGTCAGATGTTATGTGCGCCAAGTGGGGAACACATGGTGACCATCCAGCAATCTGCCTGACACCAGCTTCCGTTCAGGAAACATATGAAGAGATGATTCGTGCCTTCAACCTGGCCGAAAAATATCGTACTCCGGTTATGGTTATGCCTGACGAAATCGTAGCTCACATGCGTGAGCGTGTAGTTTTCCCGGAACCGGGTGAAATTGCGATTACTCCACGTAAAACCCCGACAGTACCACCTGAACAGTACAAGCCGTACGACACCAGCTTCGGCGATGTACCACCTCTTGCCGCCTTTGGTTCCGGCTACAAGTTTCATGTAACTGGTCTCAACAAGATGGCTGACGGATTCCCAACCACTAAGGCCGACGTTGTTCAGGCTGAAGAAGAGCGTCAGGTACGTAAAGTTGATGCAAACATCGACGATATCGTTACCTTCGAAGAATTCATGCTTGATGACGCTGATGTTGTCGTAGTTGCTTACGGCTCAACATCAAGATCTGCCCGCTATGCAGTTAATGTTGCGCGTGAGCAGGGAATCAAAGCCGGTATGTTCCGTATCAAGACCTTCTGGCCATTTCCTGACAAGCAGATTAAAGCTTTGGCAAACAGGGTCAAAGGTATTGTAATTCCTGAAATGAATCTTGGTATGTGCTCACTTGAACTCGAGCGTTGTGCGCAAGGTAAGGTTCCGGTCCTCGGAATATTCCGTGTTGACGGTGAGCCTATCAATCCTGACCAGATTCTCGCTAAGATCAAGGAGGTTAAATAACCATGGCATTTGATTATGATAAATGGATTCGTCCCGGCAAGTTGCCTCACATCTGGTGCCCTGGCTGCGGTCACGGTATCGTCATGAAGGGTCTTATTCGGGCGATGGACACGCTTAATCTCAAAAAAGAAGAGACCGCTGTTGTATCCGGTATCGGATGTGCTTCGCGCCTTCCAGGATATATTGATTGCTGTACGCTGCACACAGCCCATGGTCGTGCTGCTGCTTTTGCAACTGGTGTTAAAATGGCCAAGCCTGAAATGAATGTTATTCTGGTTGGCGGCGATGGTGACGGTACCGCAATCGGTGGTAATCACTTCATCCACGCATGTCGTCGTAACATCAACATGACGTATATCATCATGAACAACTACATTTACGGCATGACAGGTGGTCAGTTCTCCCCATGTACTCCTACCGGTCACAAGGCCTCCACAACTCCATACGGCAACCCGGATCCAGGTTTTGATATTGCAAAACTGGCTATTGGTGCCGGTGCTACATTTGTTGCCCGTGGTACAGCATTTCATGCCAACCAGATTGATAAACTGATTGTAGAAGCTATTCAGCACAAAGGCTTCTCGGTTGTTGAGATTCTCGATGACTGCCCGACCACCTACGGTCGTCGCAACAAGTACAAGTCTGTCATCGAAATGATGAATCGCCTGAAAGAGGTTGCCGTACCAGTTAAAGCAGCCGAAAAAATGACTGCTGAACAGCTTCAGGGCAAAGTTCTGACTGGTGTTCTTTACAAGGATGAAACCAAGCCTGAGTATACTGCCGAGGACGCTAAAGTTATCGAGCGTGCCAAGGCTGCCAAGTAGCAATTACAGGAAAAGGAGCGCTATATTCATGTCAAGATATGAACTCAGATTTTCCGGTTCAGGTGGACAGGGTCTGATCACCGCCGGAATTATTATGGCCAAAGCCGCTTCTATTTATGAAGGGAAGCAGGCCGTTCAGTCGCAGAGCTACGGGCCTGAAGCCCGTGGTGGTTCATCAAAATCGGAAGTTATCATTTCTGATGGTCCGATCGATTATCCGAAAGCCACAACGGTAGATGCGTTGCTGGCCATGACTCAGGAAGCATGCGACAAGTACACACATGACCTGAAAGAGGGAGGAATTCTTTTGGTCGATTCCGATCTCGTCACAAAACTGCCTACGACTGGCAATTTCAAGATTATCTCCTTCCCGATAATCAATACTGCTAAAACCGATGTCGGCCGCGAGATCGTTGCCAACATCGTTGCTTTGGGAGCTATGGTTGCCCTGACAGGTCAGGTTAGCCGTGAAAATGCAGAAAAAGCTGTTCTTTCGAGTGTGCCAGAAGCATTTATCGAATTGAACAAGAAGGCCTTCAGCATCGGTTATGAAAGGGCACTTGCTGCCAGCGCCTGAAATTGAAACATAAATAACCAGCAACATGAAAGGCCCGGTGGATGCACATCGGGCCTTTCATGTTTTGTATGGTGTGTGTAGAATTCTGAATACTTATCTGTTGTCAGTCAACCAGAATTGATGGCTGTAAGTTTGCATTTAATGTACTGAGATATTCTGTAACACTACGGAGTTATACTGAATTCTACTTATCGTCTTCCGTTATCGGAGCAGAAATGGTAAAGTGCACAAATAATAATAGTTTGTTTCGCGTGTTTCGCAGAACCCAATACAAAGGAAGCTTATATGTATCAGTTGAAGTATGTTTTAGTTGTGGCTGTTAACATATGAAAACACCCGAATGTTTTGAAGAACTTGTTCGCAACGGCCTTGTTGATGAAGTTGTCTCCAGGTTGATGAGTGGCAAGGAAGCGGATGTCTACGTTGTTCAGTCGAAAGGGGAGCTCTGCTGCGCCAAGGTGTATAAAGAAGCACGCACGCGCAGCTTTAGTCAGTTGGCCCAGTACCAAGAAGGGCGTAAGGGACGTAACAGCCGTCAGGCTCGGGCAATGCAAAAGAATTCCAAGTATGGACGGAAGGAAACTGAGGCCGCCTGGAAAAATTCAGAGGTTGATGCCCTGAGGACGCTTGCAGATGCAGGGGTGAGGGTTCCGCAGGTCTATAATTATGTTGATGGTGTTTTGTTGATGGAATTTGTTGTTGACGCAGAGGGCTGTGCGGCTCCACGGCTTAACGATCTCCGCTTGAGTGAAGCCAAGGCCCGCGAATATTATCTGGAATTGATTCAAAATATAGTTCTTATGTTGTGTGCCGGGATTATTCATGGAGACCTATCCGAGTATAATGTCCTTGTTGGCCGCGATGGCCTGGTAATTATTGATCTGCCACAGGCTGTCAATGCTTCTGGCAATAACAACGCCCGCCTCATGCTCGAACGCGATGTAGAAAATATAACGGCTTATTTTGGGCGCTTCGCTCCCGAACTTATTGCTACCGATTATGGCAGGGAAATATGGAAACTGTACGCGAGTGGCAAGCTCAGCACTACTTCCGAATTGACCGGATCTTTTGAACAGAATAATACTCCTGCTGATGTTAACGGTGTTATGCGTGAGATCGACTATGCAAGAATTTTATATCAACGCACTCTGGCCAGAAAATCACAACAGTCCTGAACGTCTGATGCCACTTCTAGAAATGGTATCGGTGTCCTGGAAATGAAGAACCTGCTGAAATATGCTTCATTACTCCTGTTTCTTTCTTTTGTTACTCCTTTGTCAGTTTCATCTGCTTCTGGCGAGGAGGCTTATGAAGGGTTGTCGCTGGGTGGGGCGGCTCTATCCATTACTCCAGACGATGCCAAGGCTCCGGAGCATGGTGTTGTAACAGCTAAATACGGCTTCAAAATAGCCCAAGATATTTTACCATATTTCGGAACTGGTCTTGCGTATACATATCAACCGGATTCCAGAACTGGTGAAATGACAAATATCCGAACAGGAATCGCCGCTCAGATCGGCCTCAGCTATTTTTTAAACACAGGCCTCACTCTCAAGCTGGACTATAAATATCTCTCCTTATCTCCTGAAAGAACACAGGGCGATGCTAGGGAAACACCTCAATCAATCGGCATAGGGTTGGATATCAAATTCTGAATATAAAAGGATATTCGACGTGCCGCACTACATTGAACCACTCTTTCGCCCCCCTAGTGAAGCAAGAAGCCTGATTTTTCAGATCACACTCGGTTGTTCCCAGAACCAATGCCGCTTTTGCGGGATGTATAAGAACAAGAACTTTCAGATTAGACCTCTCCGGGATGTTCTTGATGAAATAGGCGCTATTCCGGCTCAGTACGTCTCGCGTGTCGACCGTGTTTTTCTGGCTGATGGTGATGCTCTGGTTTACCCTTTCGAAGACCTGTGTATAATCCTTGATGCACTGGCGGCAACTTTTCCGGGGTTGACTCGAGTTTCTTCATACGCGTCTCCAAACAGTCTTACAACCAAGAGTGCAGAGCAGGTGGTCCAACTGCGTGAGAAACGTCTAAAGATCCTGTATTTCGGTTTGGAATCAGGCGATGATGCTACGCTGCTTTCAGTAAATAAAGGTTTTGGTTCCGAGCGCATGGCAGAGCTGGCTCTGGTGGCGCGTGATGCCGGCATGAAACTTTCTGTTACTGCAATACTTGGCCTGGCGGGGCGAGCCAGGAGTTTGCAGCACGCCAGAGCTACCGCAAAGTGGGTTAATCTGGTAAATCCCGAATATTTCTCACTGTTGACGATGTTTCATCGCCATAATGATGACTTTGTCCGTTCCCTGCAGCAATGTACCCGTCGCGAACTGATGCTGGAGGCGCGTGAGATGCTTCAGCATCTGCATCCGTCTAAAACCATACTCCGTTCAAACCATGTCTCTAATTTTCTTAACCTGGCCGGCAGCTACCCGAAAGACCGCGAGAGGTTGATCGCCGAAGTTGATTTGGCGCTGAAACATTCTGAAGTACGAGCCGGTTTTCTCGATGAAGTGCCATCATATCAAGAGGATTACTATTGAAGTAACCTCTTTTATCTTGCCGTAATCGCATCATAAATGCTACTTTGCCTTCGTTTTGAATCATCTGCGGAGGTTTTTTTGTGAGTATATTTCGTTATCTGACGGCTGGTGAGTCACATGGCCCTCAGTTGAGTGCAATAATCGAAGGGCTTCCGGCAGGGATACATCTTACTGCTTCGGCACTGAATCAGGATATGTCAAGGCGTCAGCAGGGGTATGGGCGCGGCGACCGGATGAAAATAGAAAAGGATACCGTGCAGCTGCTGTCCGGCGTTCGCTGGGGGGAGACAATTGGGTCTCCTGTTACTCTGGTTGTGATGAATCGTGACTGGGAGAACTGGTCTGAGAAGATGTCGCCCCTTCCTGAGCATCGTGATGATTCCATGGCGGTGACCCGTCCTAGACCCGGTCATGCGGATCTTTCAGGCGTTATGAAATACCACCATAGCGATGTGCGCAATGTCCTTGAGCGCTCCAGTGCCCGTGAAACTGCGGTCAGAGTTGCTGTTGGTGCCGTTGCTAAAGCGCTGCTGGCTGAATTTGATATCATTGTAGGCGGGTTTGTCACTGAGCTCGGCGGGATTTGCGCAAACACACCTCAGGAACCGCTGGAAACGTTGTGGAAGCGGGCAGCGGCATCAGAAACGTTTTGCTGTGATCTGTCTGCGGAAATAGAGATGAAGCGGGCCATTGACGCGGCTCAGTCGGGCGGCGATACGTTGGGTGGGGTTGTCGAAGTGCAGGTGATTGGTGTGCCTCCAGGTCTTGGAAGTTATGTGCAGTGGGATCGTAAGCTTGATGCCCGTCTGGCGATGGCTCTTATGAGCATACAGGCCATCAAGGGAGTTGAGGTCGGAATCGGTTTCGATGCCGCTCGCAGGCCAGGTTCACGCGTGCATGATGAAATATTCTATAAGGATGGCTATCAACGTAACAGTAATAATGCCGGCGGGATTGAGGGTGGAATGTCAAATGGTGAGCCGATTGTCGTGCGAGCTGCCATGAAGCCGATTCCTACCCTGTACACGCCACTCCGTTCGGTTGATATGATAACCCATGAGCCATTTGAGGCAACTGTAGAACGCTCAGATACCTGTGCCGTGCCGGCGGCACTGGTGGTGGCTGAGGCTGCTGTTGCGATTGAACTGGCCAATGCCATGCTGGAAAAATTCGGCGGCGATTCAATTTTTGAAATCAGGCGCAACCTTGCAGGCTATCGTGAGCAGATTCTCAATGCCTAAGCAGGCGTTGATATTGAGCGGCTTTATGGGCAGCGGCAAAAGCTCTGTTGGCAGAGTAGTGGCAGAGCAGCTTGGGTGGCGGTTTGTAGATTTGGATGCTGAGATTGTTACTGCTGAGGGATGCTCAATTAACGAAATTTTCGCCCGTGATGGCGAACCGTCATTTCGTATGCTGGAGAGCGCGCAGTTGGAGCAGATTCTGTCTGCGGGTGAAAGGTGTGTTGTTGCCACCGGCGGCGGAGCGGTAATTTCCGCACAGAACCGTGCTTTGATGCACAGTAGTGGGGTGATAGTTAATCTTAAGGTGACACTTGAGCAGGTAGTAGATCGTCTTAAAGGGTGCTGCGATAGGCCCCTGCTCGCAGGTGAAGATGTCGATAAACGCGCAAAAGCGTTGTTGGATGAGCGTGAACAATTTTATGCCGACGCAGATATTAGAATTGACACGGATGGGAAATCCGTGGAAGATGTCGCGGCAGAGATTCTGTGCCGTTTGAAGGGGCTTTTTAGTGAGTGTACTGTCCGTTAATCTTGCTGATAACAGCTACGATATTGTTATTGAACCCGGTGCTCTTGCCTCACTTGGGGAACTATGTCGCTCAGTCGGGCTGAAAGGTATGGCCGCGGTTATTACAAACTCGACCGTTGCCGCACTGTATGGAGCCGCTGTGCATAAATCCCTGGAGAGTGCAGGGTACGGTGTTGCCCACATTGAAATGCCAGATGGCGAAGAATACAAAAACAGTAGTACATTGAACCGGATTTATGATGACCTTCTTGCGGCCGGTGTTGATCGCGGTTCTTTTGTCGTCGCACTTGGTGGCGGTGTTGTGGGAGATGTGGCCGGCTATGCCGCCGCAACCTGGATGAGGGGTATTCCCTTTGTTCAGGTGCCAACG
>Ga0123338_10002677_pt1 | contig 16531 bp, 11 predicted proteins | sample grotaG_FD_89793 | JGI IMG/M metagenome (GOLD analysis project Ga0123338, IMG submission 89793) | Glacier valley bacterial and archeal communities from Borup Fiord, Nunavut, Canada, to study Microbial Dark Matter (Phase II) -... | ecosystem: Environmental > Aquatic > Freshwater > Ice > Glacier ...
GTGTACCTTTTGTTACCTGCACGGATAAAAGAGCTCCATATGCGGCTTGCGTCCGGACAGTCTGTCCATCAATTTTGACTGTCCAGCCCGCATCATAGGGGATCGTTGTCAAAAGGGATCCATCTTTTGAAAAAGCAACCGTTCCTTTCAGATGAGTTGAATCGAAAGATGTCACCGTCAGCGGTTCTGCTCCGAGTATGGCAGACGCAGTATCAAGAGATGCTTCATTAACGGCACCGCAGTATATTGAGAATGTCTCGGACAAAGGACTTGTGAAAACAATCTGGACTGTCATTTCCGACTCTTCCGAAAAAGGGGATTTGCCGCAGTCAATGATCTGTCCGGGCAAAGAATCCAGTTCAGTTACGCTGCTTTCTCCGGTTGTGCTGCTTATGCGGGTAATTCGTACCGTCGTCTCCTGCTTGGTTCCCACATACAACAGTACATCTTCATTGCCGGACTGTACAGTAGGGGTCACAGATAGGCTTGCAAACTGCCCGGACTCCAAAATAGTGTATGAATTTATATCCGGGGACACGCTTACATTATTGGAAGAAATAAATGCGATTTCACCGGAATCGTAAACCGCCTGGGTTCCCATACTCTCAAACAGAGTATTTGTCTGTGAAAAAGGGGAAAGAATCCGGTCGAGCACAGTAAGGGTTCCTTCTGCCGGAATATAAAAGCCTAAAGGAAGCGCATTTTCATCAACTGAAAGATCGTAACCTGTATATATCTGATAAGGTTCATTTGTTTCGCCGGCGCCACCTGTTTCACCGTCTTTATTCGCACTCAGAATATTGGAATGTGATTCTGTAAAACCCTCAGTAAACGCTTCATCGGATTCCGGCGCTGTGAATTTCACAATATTTCTGATTCCGAAAAGTCTTTGTGTTACCTCTGTTAAGCCCTCTGCCTGGACGTCGAATACCTGATTATTGGAAAATCCCATGCTGCTCATGAATTGTATATAGGATTGCGGCGTTGTTGATGCAAAAATCGAAAGGGTCTTATATTGATAAAGTGCGCCATCATTTTTGGTGGCTGAAGGAAGCATAACCGTCCGGGTGAAAAGGCTGCCGTCCGATTCGGATATGTCGTCTGCTAACTGATCCGAATACTGACCGTATGCCGGCAGATAGGCAAAGTGCTCAGTTGATTCAATATATGACATCGCAAATTCAGCAGCCAGGAACATTTCAAAAATCAACACATAAAGGAACGCCTTGCGTGCGATTTTTTCCTCCTTGCCGGAAGCAAAAAATCCCGATAAAACAATAGAATAGATAACCACCAGCACAGCTGATCCATAAATCATCCAATAATTTTTCTGCGCCTCGCCTGCCTGATCCAGAATAGCAAGGTAAATCAGGACCGCGAAACCAGCATAGAACACCATCTTTTTAGAAATGCCCTCAAGGTGAAGCAAAACCTGACTCCCGATATAAAGAAGCAGAAAGCAAAGCAAAAACGCCTGCCTGTATGGAATCTGGTTGGTATAATGCATGCCGTTCCAGAAAAAATCAAGAACAGGACTATTCATAGACAAATACAAGAAAAAAGCCAGACCCATATTCAGCACACGCTGAGTAACCGGGATTGTTCTGCACAGTGCATATAAAGGAACCAGAAGCAGAATAACAACACTGCTGTACACATTAGGAAGACCGTCCCGAATGACCGGATCAGCATGCACAAGGAATTGCGAAAGGAAATCAAAGAGTGTATATGACAAGTCCGGCGTCCAAATGACTGTGTCAATTGACGCAGAGGTACTTTTCAGCGCAAGAATGGCCGGCAGTAATAATACGGCAGTCATTCCCGCAGACAGAATCGAATATCCGACAAAGCGAAGACCGGCCGCAACCGGGCGAAGAACAAATGTATTATTGCTCCGCGCTTCCATGTAGAGCGCCGGCGCAAAAAGCACAAGAAACAGGCACACGAAAAAGCCTGTGTAAAAATTCGAAAAGATCACAAGAAAAAGTGAAATAACATATAGACGGGGCCTGTCTCCGGAAAAAAGCTTCCAAAGACCGAGTACCGCCAGCGGGAGGAGCACAACAGCATCCATCCACATCAAATTCCAAAAATAGGCCAGCACATAACCGCAAAGGGCGTATGCAGTAGAAAGCGCAAGTGCCGGTGTTCCTTCGGTTCCATCTTTCCTTTTGAGCAGCAGGGAGAAAAAGAGCCCGGAAAGTCCGGTGCGGATCAGGATCATAAGAGTGACAGCATCGGATAAATAGGCTTCAGGGAAAAATATAAGGATTAAATTTAGCGGACTTGCTCCATAATAACTGATAATCGCCCAGAAATTAGTTCCCATCCCCATATTCCACGTATAGAACAGACTCTCCCCCGATACGATTTTGCTTCGGAGTTCAGCCAGAATCGGGGCGTACTGATGAAATAAGTCACAGGTAAAAAGAGATGTGTTTCCCAGCGGATGTACTTTCATCGAGAAAAAAACGGCGCCTAACAGAAAAACCGGGAGCAGAAAAGCCGCCCACTGGTTTTCATGCGGGATCCCCTTAATATCCGAGCAAAAGAATTTTTTGAAAGACTCTTTCATACTTTCTCTTCCCCTGGGTTAGATGAGGCGGCCGGCTCATCGGCTTCCTTGTTCTGGCCATCTTCCTGATTCTGCCCGGCTTCCTGATTCTGCCCGGCTTCCATGCCGGCTGCCTCTGAAGAATTCTGCTTTGCAGCCAATATCTTTTTCCCTTTATTGATTCTGCGTCGAAGCTCTATAAAATTGGGAACTCCGAGGAGAAGAATAAAAATAATTAATGAGATAAGCGAAATCTTTGTCCCCAACCCGATTCCTTCAGGCGCATAGGTCAGCGAAATCTCGTGCGTACCTTTTGTCATCGATATCCCCATAAGTGCGTCGCCTATACTCGAAATAGCAGCACTCTCTCCATCTATCTTTGCAGACCAGCCGTTATCAACCGGTATCGTAAGAAGCAGTACGCCGTCCTGTGCCGCATTAACCGTTCCTGTCAGATGCGTTGAGTTATAGGAGGTCACAGCGAGCTCCGAAGTTCCAAGCACACGAAGCATCTCCTGATAGGCCGGCTCGTCAATACTGTAGCATATGACCGACACTTGCCCCGAGCTTGGGCTGCTCCATGAAAGCCTGACGTTCTGGTCAATCAGCGGATCATATGTTCCAAGGTCAATGATCTGTCCGATCCTGGTCTCCTGTGTTGCTGAACTTGTCTCGGATGTGTCGGGATTGGTTCCTGACACGGTAACGGAAAGTCCTTCTGTGGAGTGGACATATAGGTATATATGTGAGCCCGGCACGGCTGCACTCGGTTTTACATTGATATCCGTCTGAATATCAGCTGCTGTAATCGCATAAGAATATCCCGATTCTGGATTCCCGCTATTATACGAAGCGTTGATCATATCGCTCTGAAGCAGAATCTCCGGACTATAAGCCGGATCCACGCCAAGTGATTTCAGAAAATTATTGGTTGAAATAAACGGATTACTGCTGTTCAGCGTTATAAAAGAAAGAACTTCCGGCGACACCATATATCCTACTGAAAGCGCGTCTGTATTTTTTAGCACTCTCAAGTCTCCCGTGTCAGCCACTTCAGTCATACCGCTGGGAAGTACAGAATCTCCGTTGACATCAATCAAATAATTAATTCCCAATAATGATGCCGTTACTTCCGTGAGTCCGAAATTTCTAACACCATTTATCCCATTATTATGGAATCCCAGACTCTTCATAAAGACGATAAAACTCTCATCTGCGGTTGAGGAAAAAACAGACATTCCCTTTAAGTGATAAAGTGCTGTCTCATTACTGATAAAAGCAGGATAAACCTCGGACCGGACAAAAATCCCATCACCGCCGGTTTTTTCCTGCGCCTCTATAAAGCCTGTAACTTCGTTGCTCTTTTTTCCGTAAAAATCCCAGCCGGTAAAACTCTCATGCATTGATACTAAACCGACGGTCACTTGCGTGGCAACCAGAAGTTCAACAATAATCACCCCTGCCAGAAGGTTCTTCTGCATGCGAAGGCTCTTATTTTGAAGGATAATAATGCGAAACACCAGAGCGTAGGCGATTACAAATCCGGCCGTCAGGAATATGGCAAGCATCCATTCCTTATCATCTCCGCCGAATTTCTCGTAGAGTACAAGATAGCCTATAACCAGGGCAGCAGAGGCGGCTATTTCATTTACTGTAAATGTCATGAGGTTCCTGAGAACCTTGTATGCCATAATGACCAGTATGAAGGACATCAAAAACGCCTGGCGGTAGGGAATCTGATTGGGAAAATGAAAGCCATGCCAGATGAAATTCAAAATTTTACTGGAAAAACTAAAATACAAAAACAGAAGTACCAGACCGTTGCCGATTTTCTCACGAAGACGTATCTTCGAGCACATAAAATATAGCGGGACAAACATAAGTATCAGCACGCCGCAGTATACGTTGGCCATACCGTCCCTTATATTCGGATCACTTGACAAAAAGAATCTTCCGAGGAAGTCAAAAAGATTCTGCGTCAGTGTATAGTCCTTCGGGAAAGCGTCTCCTGTTGCGGATGACTGCTTGAGTGCGATCCATGTCGGATATACAAGGATGGCCGACAACCCTCCGGCCATAACCGAATATACGGAGAAACGCCAGACGGATGACCAGGCGTCTCTTAGCGATGAACGGCGGAAGACTGTCAAATAACAGACAGGCGCATATAAAATCAGGAAAAAGCATACAAAATAGGCAGCATAATAATTAGACCATACGCATAGAAATAGGCTGATACAGTAAAGCACTGGTTTTTTATCCCGCATCAGATACCGCAGGCCAAGTACAATCAACGGAAGAAGCATAACTGCGTCGAACCACATGATATTCCAGAAATAAGCGAGGGTCCATCCGCACAGCGCATAGAAACCGGCAAAGCAGCTCATAAACATATCCTCACGGCGGTTGTCCATATCACGAAGAAGCATCGCGAAAAACAATCCCGAGAGGCCTGCCCGCAGACATACTACCAGTGCTATCCCGTCTGAAAGAAACTTCTGCGGGAATAACAGCATAAGGAGATTGAGGGGACTTGATGCATAATTTGCAAAAATTGCCCAGAAGTTGGTGCCAAGGCCTATATTCCAGGAATACCAGAGACTCTCTCCGGTAAGAAGCTTATCTCTGAGCTCAGCTACGAAAGGGGCGTACTGGTGATACAGGTCAACAGTAAGAATCATATGCGATCCAAAAGGGTGTACACCCTGTACGATAAAGGTAGATAGAAGTATCAGAAACGGTATTAAAAAAGAAAGGGACAGATAGAAAGCTGTCCTTTTTTGCGAAGAATGAATGTCGGGTCTTGATGATAATGTCATATATTGACCTCGCCGGAAGATTATTCGAATCAGCACTTTCTGTGCACCTGTTTGGTATTTTATCATATTCTTCATATATCCGTTAGATAAAATAGAGGTATTTATTTACAGTCGAAATTCTTTCATTAAAACCGTAAAACCCGTAATCGCCTTTATTTTCTAGGGGCAAGTGTGTTTCAGATAATTGTGTCTGTCATAATTAACAACTTGTTTCATGTCTTGTAATGAGAAAGAAACACAATATCTTGTATCTGCCTCTTGATTTCACCACAACATAGGGGTTAAATATAGATACCCTAATCGAACGATCGGTGTTCGCGAAGGGCAAGGAGGAATTTATAATGATAGCCAGAGTACTAAAAAGAGACGGTCGACAGGTTCCCTTTAATCTAGCTAAGATATCAATCGCTATTCACAAGGCGTTTGAAGCAACCGGAGAAGCAAACGGCAACGTTGATGATCTTTCACTTGATCTCGCAGTCCGTACAGGTGAATATCTTGAACTTCAGGGAATCAGTATTCCCAAAATTGAAGAAATTCAGGATATGGTTGAGCATGTGCTCATGGAAGAAGGCTGCCCTGAGACTGCAAAAGCGTATATCCTTTACCGCGCTGAACGTTCACGCGTCCGGGAGAAGAACACGCGCCTGATGAGAACACTTGACGACATCGTTAACTGTGAGTCAAAGAACAGTGATTTAAAACGCGAAAACGCCAATATTGACGGAGATACCGCCATGGGATCCATGCTCCGTTTTGGCTCAGAAAGTGCAAAAGCTTACTACAAGGCTTATATGCTCAAGCCGGAACATGCAAAGGCTCATGAAGCGGGTGACATCCATATTCACGATCTTGATTTTTATTCTCTTACCATGACATGCTGCCAGATTGATCTGCTCTCTCTTTTTGAAGGCGGCTTCAACACGGGCCACGGTCATTTAAGAAAGCCCAAAGATATCAGAAGTTATTCCGCGCTGGCCTGTATTGCCATTCAGTCAAACCAGAATGATATGCACGGCGGACAGTCCCTTCCCAACTTCGATAATGTCATGGCTGAAGGCGTACGATGCACATACAGGAAAGAATATCAGCTGGCACTTGCCGGTGCGCTTGAGCTCCTCGCTGATATCTCTACCGAAGTAAGCGAGCCCAAAATCAAGGCAATGATCGCAACGCTTTCCAAAGATACCGGAAGCGAACCTGAACTCAACGAGTCGACGTCTTACGACAAAGATTTCCTATTGGCGCTGAAAGGCATTATTCCTGAACTTTCTGTGATCTCCGAAGAACTGACGAACCGCATAATTGCCTATACCAGAAAGCATGCGCAGATCGAGACCAACCGTGCCACTTTTCAGGCCATGGAGGCGCTCGTCCACAACTTCAACACGCTGCACAGCCGCGCCGGCGCACAGGTACCCTTCTCCTCCATTAATTATGGAACAGACACATCTCCGGAAGCCCGCATGGTTATCCGTAATTTACTGATCGCCACAGAGCAGGGCCTCGGCAACGGAGAGACGCCTATTTTTCCGATCCAGATTTTCCGCTGCAGAAAAGGTGTCAACTTTGATCCGGGCGACCCGAACTATGATCTTTTCGAATTGGCCTGCGAATGTTCCGCCAAGAGGCTTTTTCCCAATTTCTCCTTTCAGGATGCCCCCTTCAACATGCAGTACTACAAGGAAGGTAAGCCGGAGACGGAAATTGCATACATGGGCTGCCGAACCCGCGTTATCGGAAATACATATGACCCGTCACGGGAAATCGTATACGGCAGAGGCAACCTTTCCTTTTCATCCATCAATCTTCCCCGCCTTGGCATGCTTGCGAACGGCAGCATAGACAAGTTCTACCAGCTTCTCGACGAGAAAATGGTAATGGTTGCTGATCAGCTTTATGAGCGAATGATGGTTCAGGCCAGAAAACATGTCTACAATTTCCCGTTCCTTATGGGGGAACACTGCTGGATCGATTCCGAAAAACTAGGTCCCCGTGATTCCATCGAAGAAGTTATTAAACACGGTTCCCTCTCGATCGGATTTATCGGCCTGGGAGAAACTCTCATTGCGCTTACAGGCAAACATCACGGCGAGAGCGCGGAGTCCCAGAAGCTGGGACTCGAAATCATCGGACATATGCGTGAGTACTGCGACAAAAAGGCAGCAGAGACACATCTCAATTATTCTCTTCTCGCCACCCCTGCTGAAGGTCTTTCGGGTCGATTTGTACGAATTGACCGCGCCCGCTTCGGCAAAGTCGCCGGCGTTACGGACAAAGAGTACTACACCAACAGCTTTCACGTGCCGGTGTACTACAATGTGTCCATCTACGACAAGATCCGCGTTGAAGCTCCCTATCATGCGCTGACAAATGCCGGTCATATTTCATATGTTGAAATGGACGGAGATACCGCGTCCAATCTGGAAGCATTCAAAAAGGTTATTCGTTTTATGGGTGAGCAGGGAATCGGTTATGGCTCCATAAATCACCCGATCGACAGAGATCCTGTCTGCGGATATAACGGTATCATCGGCGACCACTGCCCCTGCTGCGGGCGTGCAGAATACGAAGGCGAAGGAAGACTTGGTTTCGAAAGAATCCGCCGTATTACAGGCTATCTTGTTGGCACCGTTGATCGTTTTAACGATGCAAAACGCGCCGAAGTACGAGACCGTGTCAAACATGGCGACTTCAAAAAGTAAATCATTTTTCTGCTGATCCCAAACCGGAAAATGAGAACGGTAATCACGCAATGTGGCTTCGCCCAAGTGATTACCGTTCTTTTTATACCTGTTTTGTGCTAAAATCTAAGTCTATGACAGCTTTAAAATATTATGAAAGATACGGCACAAAATTAAATGGAATTAAAGATTAAAATAATCATTAACCCATCCTCAGGCAGACAGACGATTCGCCAGACTGTTGATGACATCGTCGGGTATCTTGTTGAAGCCAGGGCTCTGTATCGTGCTGACTTCTGTTACACCAGGAGTAAAGATGATGCGCAGAATTTTGCAGCCGAAATAAGACCGGGAGAATATGATCTGGTAATGGCTGTCGGCGGTGATGGAACACTTAATGAAGTTGTGAACGGGCTGATGCAAAGCGGTACAAATACCCCTCTGGCTATTCTTCCTGCCGGCACCGTTAACGATTTTGCCACCTATCTTGATATTCCTTCTGATCCGTATTCCTACTCAAGAATGATTATAGATTTCAAAAAAATTCAGGTTGATGTAGGTAAAGCGGGAAACAAGTATTTTTTGAATGTTGCTGCGGGCGGACTTCTGACCGATATAGCATACAAAGTCCCCTCCGAGAATAAGACATCACTTGGCAGAATGGCCTATTGGATGGAAGGCGCCAAGGATTTACCCGCTAATATTTTCAAAGGGCTTCCACTCACGATTGAATCCAAGGAAGATTATTTCAATGATGATGCGCTCCTTTTTGTTATTGCCAACACAACAAGTGTAGGCGGCATCAAAAAGCTTGTCCCCTATGCTGACGTAACAGATGGACTTTTGGATGTTCTTATCGTCTCCAAGCTTGAAATCGGCGGTCTTCTGCCGTTACTCGGCAAGCTTTTAATCGGTGATCACCTGAGTAATGAAAACATTACGTACTTTCAGACTGATCGCCTGAACCTGTCTTCGAACGGCGGGGAAGAAATCCGGCTCGATCTTGACGGGGAAGAAGGCGACGCCCTCCCTGCTGTCATTGAATGTATTCGCGGTGCGCTCACCATTATAATTCCCTCGAGTGAAGATAATTTGTCTGCGTTTTGAGAGAAAAATAATTAGGAAGGTAATTGATGAAAAAGAAACAGAATAGCTCTAAACAGGATTCAGATATACGGACCCCTTCTATTCCACAATCGGACCTGTCATCTGATAATTTTGTACAGGATAGTTCTGTACGAAAGATACCGTCGGACCTTACGGAAGATGATTTTGTACCTGCCCCTTCCGCTGTACCGCCGGATCACTTTATTCAGGCGCCTGCAGAGCCGCCGCTTCCGGATGACACGCAGCCGGCCGGAGAGATCCCGACGGAACTTGTACTCGGCTATCATTCGAGTCAATACCGCGCATCGGATTCTTTAAGTGATGATCCGTCTGAGGATGAATATGCTGATGCAGATTCTTTTCACGGCATTAAGGTTAGAAAATCCCGTACGGATACGCTTTATGAACCTCGCCAGAAAAGACGGAAATGGATTAAGCCCATTCATCTTATTATTTCGCTGGCCGTCATTGTCGTCGTTGTTCTGGGTGTCTCACTCTTTTACAACATTAATGTCAAGGAACGGTATGCCAAGCCCATGACACTTCAGGATGAGTACATAGATAATGCTGAATTCAGTTTTATGTATCACTATGTATTAATTGAAAATGCCATTAACATTTTCGACGAAAATGCATCTGATATATTATCAAGTCCCGGCGAGGATAATTTTCGTTCATACCGCGAATATTTTCTTGATATGGCAGCCCGCGAAATACAGGTTACCGAACTTCTTTATGACGACGCCATTAGTAAGGGTTATCAGATAACGGATTCCCAAAGGGAAAGAGCACAGGCTTATACAGACTGGCTTTCCGGAAAAGCTGCCGACATTGGCGTTGATCTGAACACATATATCAAGGGCTATTACGGTTCGTACGTTACACCAGACCTCATCAGGGACATTCTGGCTAAGCGCTATTTTACTGAAGACTATGCAAATGGTCCGAAGCTCGACGAGCTCGAAGCCACACCCGAACAGGCTGAAGATGCCTATGCGGCAAACCCTTACCAGTATGATCAGGTATCATACCGCGTTCTGCGCATTGTCTTTGAGCAGGCGGAAGACAGCTTCAAAGCAACTGCCCACCTGCGTGCCCAGGAGATCATTGACGGGATTGGCCATGATCAATCCAAATTTGAATCTGTCGCCGCTAACTTCTTCACAGGAGAGGCAAAAGATAAGATTCTCGAGCCTGATTCAACACTGATATCCAATGTAAGATATACAAATATTGAAAATGAAGAGTGGCGGGCGTGGCTTTTCGATACAGCCAGGCAACCCGGCGACTGCACTATTTTTGATGATACCAACGGATTTCCGATTCTTATCTGTTTCTCCGCGCGGACCCGTCAGATTGAACCGCTTCGTGATATCCGATTCTTATATATCAACCGCGAAGATACATCCATATCACAGGCCGGTATTCCGGACTCCGAGATTCTACCCTTTGCACAGGCCATTTTTGACACGATGACCAATGAAGTCTCTATGCAGACGCTAGAGACAACCTACGCTGACGAAATTGCTGACGGCAAACTCAAATCAGTCCATAATTCCAACACATATCAGGGAGTTCTTGAAAACAGTGTGGATACATGGATTTTTGATCGGGCACGAGCTGCCGGGGACAAGACAATTATAGAGACGGAAACACAGATTATTATTGTATTTTATGTAGGCGCATCCAAGAATCCTGAATGGTATGACCGTGTCAACAGCTTTATCCGAATGAACAACTATCAGGCTTTTCTTCTAGAAAAGGGTACGGAATATCCTTACACACTCAACGAAGACGGACTCCAGTATATTAAGGACGTACCATAAGGAAGGCAGACATAATTCATGCTTGACGTATACTTAACCCGGCATGGGCAGACTCTATGGAACGTAGAAGTGAAAATGCAGGGCAGACTGAATTCCCCGCTGACAGAAAACGGCATAAAGGGCGCAATAGCTCTTGCTGACAAAATACGTGAAATACCCTTTTCCAGATGTTACTCAAGTCCTATGCCCCGGGCACTCCATACATCTCATCTTCTCATCGGAGACCGTCCTGTTCCGCTGGCAATTGAACAGTCTCTCGCCGAAATGGATTTAGGTTCGTGGGAGGGAATGACCGCAAGTACTGCTAAATGCAAATATCCTTCTGTCTATTATCAGTTTCACAGCAGACCTGATTTGTTTACTCCCGTATCCGGGGGTGAGTCTTTTGCAGATGTTATGGTCAGGGCCCAATCCTTTCTGGCTGCTCTGGAGACACTTCCTGACGGCCACGGACCGGTGCTAGGCGTTACCCACTGCATATTGCTGCAGGCAATCGTTCTGCTTTGTGATAAGCGGGAGCTGTCAACGCTAAGAACCGGCCAGGCCGTTGACCAGACATCCTTATTCCATCTGCAGTGGAATCAGAATAGATGGACCGTCCTGATACGGAATGAATCGGCATAATCCGGACGCCGGAACTCAAGTTTCTTCAGAAAAGCATCAGAAATAAACATACAGAAGCAAGCGGGAAAAGCATCCTCCCGCCTGCTTCTGTTTATGATTTTATGGATCTGATGGTATTGACCTTATAGTCCTGCCGCTATTGCGAAAAACAAACCGCTGAGAACCGAGCCTAGCATAAGCACGGCAAGGACAATTGCCATTCCCCTTACAAAACCTGATTTATTTGATGAACTCATTAAGCAGTAGCCTCCTGTAACACAAGTGTTACCTCCAGTGTATCACCATTTCGATAAATTGTGACAGTAAGTGAATCACCAACCTGATGAGCATTTTTGATATCGAGTACGTCTTCGGTACTTGTGATATCAGCATCATCAATCTTTGTGATAATATCCCCTACCTCAATGCCGCTGCTTTGGGCAGCACTGCCTGCATCAACCTGACGGACGTACGCACCTATCGGCCATCCATACTGCTCTGCAGTAGCCGAATCAACCGTTACGACGCCGATTCCCAGAACAGGACGTCCCGTAACATAACCATTATTAATCAAATCTTCAATTACTGAACTGATATCATTGATCGGAATGGCGAATCCGATGCCTTCACCCTCAGAGACCTTGGCATTAGTGACGCCAATAACCTCGCCGTAGGAATTAACAAGAGGTCCTCCGGAATTGCCGGAATTGATGGATGCATCTGTCTGAAGCAGGTTATAGGTTGAGCTGTCGATCGTGATCTCACGATCAAGCGCACTTATGACGCCAACCGTAACGGATCCTGCGAGTTCGCCGAAAGGATTGCCGATTGCTACGGCAAGTTCTCCGACCTGAAGCGAATCTGAATCTCCGATTGTAACATAGGGCAGTCCTGTCCGGTCGATTTTAAGAACAGCAATATCCGTACTTGTATCTGTCCCGACGACAACAGCCGGTACAGCGTCCTTTTCACCGGCAATGACGACACTTACAGCTGTGGCACCCTCAATAACATGATTGTTGGTTACGATGTAACCGTCATCCGAGACGATAAATCCTGAACCGGAAGCCTCCGCTGTCTGCTGCATTCCGTCAATTGTGCCATAAGATACTTCGGCAAGAATTGAAACGGTTGCAGGTGCAACCTTCGATGCAATTGCAATGGTGGATAAGGCAACTTTGTCGCCTGAATCCGGAAGTGTCGCTGCATCTGTAATACTGAAGTTCTTCCCTGATGTTGTTTCTGACGTGATAACACTATTACTGTCTGTCTGTACGGTCGCATCTGAATCAGAAATTGTGTCTGAAGCTTGAGTTAAAGCTGCACTCGTCTGGCTTTCCGGACGTACGTATTTGAAAAAGACAAACATGAGACTGGCCGAGCCAATCAAAAGCGTCGCAACTAAAGTGACACCTATAATGGAAAGTATGATGGAGCTTGTTTTCCATGCGCCCCTTTTATTAACCGATTTGCTCAAAAGACCGCGCCTTGATGCTGCGGTGGCCGGCTTTGCTGATTGAACCGACGATTGATAATTGTTTGTAATTGTATCCATGCTAACCTCTCCTCCCGCTACCGGGCTAAACCATGATTTAATTTATAGCAGATGCCCGATAGTTTTTATGTATATCTATGTTTTACCAGAAATCAGTCCATTATTTAGGGCAGGATTGCGGTAAATATTCACCAAAATTGTATTATTTACAAATTGGTTTTCATTACCGGAGCTTCCTGTTCATGATGAGCTTCCTTTGGGTCCTGGTGGTATAGGATTTTTCGTTTGCGCCAGGTAGTCAAAGAAGCCAAAACGGCATTAGCAACGGCAAAAATGATTGCTACTAATATAATCACCAGCAGCCCTTTAGACGTCTTATCACCCATCGAATAAATAAAGGCAAGAAGCGCCCCCAGTATCAGGCTGAATGTACAAACAATCAGATACCTCATCCGCTGCTTGTCAAATACCCTGCTTACCCTGATATATACTCTCTTATCATAAGAGAAGATCAGCTGTTTGGCCTGCTCTTCATAGTCATGCGCAATCAGGGGCAGATTCTCAGAATAGGCGGCGTCAATAGCATGTACCGCACAGTCGCGTACCGAAAAATACTGGCCGTGTACGATGTGAACAGGATCATCTGAAAGTCTCGCTGCATCAGCTCTCCTGGGCATTGTACCAACAAGGCTCATAAACGCTGTCCACCATGTGCTGTGGTCTAGTTGGCGAATCTGAGGCGATGGAGTCTCTCCAAAAGAATAATCGGAACGGGTTTCTCCTGATTGACTATTCAAAAGATAACTCACCTATCCTTCCTATGGTAACTGTTTTGTCTCCTGCATATTCAATGATTGCCTGGCCGGCCGTCACATCCATGCAAATACGGGTTAGAGAATCCTGCTGACCGCTCTGACAGTACACCGGCAGCACCGGATCAATTCCATACTGCGGCTCATCAGCAGTAAATCCGGCTCGCTCCAGTGAAAACCGGAGCCGGTCCAGATAACTATAGCTTATCATAATATTGTACAGCTCACAAATACGGCACGCAACCGGCCCGGCTTCGGTAAGTGCCGCAAAAGCCGCTCGTCCGTAGGCTCTTACAAGACCTCCGGTTCCCAGAAGTGTTCCGCCGAAGTATCTGGTCACAACAAGAATCGCATCGTCAATATTGTTCTTGCGAAGAACATCAAGTACCGGAAGACCGGCAGTTCCTGCGGGTTCTCCGTCGTCACTGTATCGCTGCAGAATCTGCAGTCCGCCTGTACGCCATGCAAAAACATGATGTCTGGCGTCCGGGTATTTTTTCTTAATATCCTTAAGAAAGCTCTCTGCTTCATCGGATGTGCTGACGGGAGAAGCGTCTGCGATAAAGATAGACTTCTTCTCTTCTATAGAGATATGCGAAGTCCTGGAAAGTGTATACCATTCTTCTCTGGACAATCAGACCAGCTCCTTATATCTCTGGTAAGCCAGCATCAAAAGAGACTTGTCCTGACTATAGGTTACTCTCTCGAGTGCATCTTTGACCGGAACAAAACATCCGTCGGTAAAATGCTCTGCAGGATTCGGGGATACATGCGTGTCCAGAGCTTTCATGACATACCATACAATCTTATTACATAACGGCTTCTGCCGGGTGACAGAATAGAATTCATAGTTGGTTCGACCTGCCGGTGATAAAATAGCCGCATGAATTCCGGCTTCCGAGAACACACGCCCAATGGCAACATCCTCCGGTTTCTCTATAGAACGTATAACGCCCTTTGGAAAACACCATTCGTACTTCTCATTGCGTAATAAAAGAACCGAGTCCTCAAAAAACACAATTCCGCCTGAACAATTTCTAACCAGCATATTTCACCGCCTCTCCCTGACATTACTACAGGATAAATGCTATGTCTTTATTGTAGCACGAGGGATATGAGCTCACAATGTTAACCCCGGTAATATTACACAAAAAGGCAAACGCTTGTTCTTCATTTCGTTTTCCGTTATAATTATACAAGCTTTTGCAGACATCAGAAACTGCTGTGTCTGAGAGGATGATCCTGGGGGGAATTTTATGAGACATTCCGATTATATATCAAGTCCGCCAACGCTTCCGAACAGACAGGCAAAGATTAGAAAACGGAAAATCATTTTATTTCTCCGTCTTTTCATTTTGGTTATGATTTTTCTAATTATCGGGTTGTCCATCTTTTTGATCGGAAGGGCATTATCCGGCAATTCGACATCCGGCGGAACAGACTCTTCCATAACGACAACCTTATCTGCAGATGCTACCGCGGCCGTCTCTGTGACGCCTGCTGCCCTGACGGCAACACCAAGTCCGTCACCTGCTCCCACTACGGTAGAGCTTTTACAGCAGTCTGCCGTCGTTGAAAGCTTTTTTGGGCCTCTTCCCGTAGCCGAAAGCGTTGTACCGGTAACACATAACGAGATCCACGCCATTTATATCGGCGCAGCAGCCAATATGGACAAGAGCATTGCTCTTGCCGCAAACTCCGAAATAAATGCATTCGTTATTGACCTCAAGGAATCCAACGGCGTTATGTTCAACAGTACCAATGCACTTGCAGCCGAGCTGGGCGTTATCGAGGGTTATTATAACCTTGCAGATGTAATCAAGAAATGTCATGACAACGATATTAAAGTTATCGGAAGAATTGTGTGTTTTAAGGATCCTGAACTTGCATCCATCAAACCTGATTACAGTATAAAAGATGCTGCCGGTAATTCGCTGTTTTTCAAAAATGAAGGAAAAAATGCTTTTGCCAATCCATACGATACAAGGACCTGGGACTATATTATTTCACTTGCCCTGGAAGCTGTAGCTGCAGGCGTGGATGAAATTCAATTTGACTACGTTCGTTTCCCGACCGGCGGAACAACCTCCGGCGAAAAGCCCTACTTTGGAGATCCTACTGTTTCACCTACCAAAGCTGAAGTTATCAACCGGTTCCTGCAGACGGCAAGAATCCGTATCCAGGACGAGTATGGTGTACCTGTGAATGCCGACGTATTCGGTATTATTCTTTCAAGTGCAAGTGACGGGGCCAGCCTTGGTCAGGACTGGGCGACTGTAGGGCTTACCGGAATCGACGCACTGTGCCCGATGCTCTATCCCTCGCATTACGCGCTCAATACAATTCTCAATGGCAAGAACTTTGATAAACCTGACTATTATCCATATGAGGTTCTTTATAATGCGCTCGCCATGGGTGCTGACGAAGCCTCTGTAGAAGGATATTCGACAGTTCGTCCTTATCTGCAGGCATTCACGGCCAGTTACATCGGGGAAGGCAATTACATTACATACGGCTATGAACAGATTAACGCCCAGATCAAAGCGCTGATTGATATCGGCTATGACGAATGGGTCCTTTGGAATCCGTCCGCTAAATATCCTGACGGAGTCTATGACGGCGTAAGCTAGA
>Ga0123338_10002679_pt1 | contig 16523 bp, 15 predicted proteins | sample grotaG_FD_89793 | JGI IMG/M metagenome (GOLD analysis project Ga0123338, IMG submission 89793) | Glacier valley bacterial and archeal communities from Borup Fiord, Nunavut, Canada, to study Microbial Dark Matter (Phase II) -... | ecosystem: Environmental > Aquatic > Freshwater > Ice > Glacier ...
AAGGCGGTAGCTGTTTTGAAAAATGTAGTTGATGCCAGGAAGGGAATTGGAATTTTTGATGGAGGAAATAGAAGCCTATGGATGATATTGCTCATAATCATTGTTCATCCAGTTCTTTTATTTTTGTGCACTCCATTTTTCAGACCATTCAGAATTTCAAGGTTACTGCTTACTTATCTGATTCCAATCATTCCTTTTTGTACCGTTTGGGATGGGATTTTTTCCATTTCAAGACTTTATAGGCCTGATGAAATGTTGAAAATGGCGAAGGAAACAGAGAGTGACAACTATACATGGATTTCAGGAAAAGTGAGAAATAAATATGGGATGAGCATTGCTTATCTCATGGGTTATCCTGAAATTGAAAACGACTAAAATAATAAACTATGGATTTCAGAATTGAACATGACACCATGGGCGAAGTAAAGGTTCCGTCCGATAAATACTGGGGTGCGCAGACAGAACGTTCCAGACAGAATTTCAGGATTGGTACAGAAGCCAGTATGCCTTTGGAAATTATTTATGCTTTTGCATTCTTGAAAAAAGCTTCTGCCCATACCAACTTCGAATTGGGAATATTATCGAACGAAAAGCGTGAAATGATTTCAACTGTCTGTGACGAAATTCTTGAGCATAAGCTCCATGATCAGTTTCCACTGGTAATCTGGCAAACTGGTTCAGGAACACAAAGTAACATGAATGTGAATGAAGTAATTGCCAATCGTGCTCATGTATTGGCAGGTGGAAAGTTAACTGATGGACAAAAATTAATTCACCCAAACGATGATGTCAACAAATCACAATCATCGAATGATACATTTCCCACAGCGATGCACATTGCTGCTTACAAACTGGCCGTTGAAGTTACTCTGCCTGGATTACAAATATTGAGAAACACCCTTTCTGAAAAATCGAAAGCTTTTAAAGACATTGTAAAGACCGGACGTACTCATTTTATGGATGCAACCCCGCTTACCCTCGGCCAAGAGTTTTCTGGATATGTACAGCAAATAGATAATTCAATGCGGGCAATCCGCAATGCTATGGAAATGGTTCGCGAGCTTGCTCTTGGCGGCACAGCTGTTGGTACCGGCATGAATGCTCCAAAGGGTTATGCCGAATTGGTAGCTGCCCACATTGCTGAACTAACTGGTTTACCCTTTGTGACAGCGCCCAATAAATTTGAAGCCCTGGCAACAAATGATGCTATGGTTGAACTTAGCGGAGCCTTCAAACGTAGCGCTGTATCGCTCATGAAAATTGCCAACGATATCCGAATGCTTAGTTCTGGCCCACGTTGTGGAATTGGTGAAATTATTATTCCAGACAACGAACCCGGATCATCAATTATGCCCGGTAAAGTGAACCCTACTCAAGCTGAAGCATTGACCATGGTATGTGCCCAGGTAATGGGAAATGACGTAGCAGTTACCATAGGCGGAGCGACAGGCCATTTTGAATTGAATGTATTCAAACCGCTGATTGCTGCCAATGTTTTGCAGTCGGCCCGCCTGATTGGCGATGCCTGCAAGTCCTTTAACGATCATTGTGCCATTGGAATTGAACCCAATGAGGAAGTGATAAAAAGACATGTAGAGAATTCACTGATGTTGGTAACAGCACTCAATCCGCACATCGGTTATGAAAATTCGGCGAAGATTGCAAAAAAAGCACTTCATGAAAATAAAACCCTTCGTGCATCGGCCATCGAACTTGGATTGGTAACCGATGAGCAATTTACTGAATGGGTTGACCCGACAAAGATGATTGGTTAATTCATGGTGCATTGGGATGTAAAGTCTAAATTTTCCCATTAAACTGTACAAATATTACTGCCTTCTACTTTTCCAAAAAATACCCTAAGCCTGGTTGGTCTCTTCCTTTAGCCATCCAGGAGTAATTACTAAATGAGTACTTATATATTACTTAACTGGTAACTAATAAGTAAAGACACTTATTGTCTACTTACTATTTTCTTATTATTTACTTATTACCTACTTATTATCAGATGAATTATGGATGACTTCACCATGAATTCACATAAAAATTTTAACTTAATTTCACCCGATAGGTTCCTATTTCCTACAAAAAAACCAGGCCTTCCATTTTATATTTCCATTGATGGAGTGAATGAATTTCATGGCCAATGGAACTAAGTATTGTCAACAAATGTGTCAACTATATTTTATTGACAATGCCTAAGTTGCAGCATGTAAATAAATTTCACTGCTTTCTATCAATAAATTTTCACAATCGAAACTAAAGATAAAATTCTTAAAAACCGAAATTGGCATTGACGAGGTGACTTTAAATCACCTCGTCAGTGAACCAAAAAGCTTGAATAAATCCTTTGCTGATACTCTTATGTAAGAGAATTTCCGGATTGATTAGGTGAAAGTTGACAATTGCTCACAGGCTTCAACACATTCGTAGCATACCTCTGCACATTCGTTGCTACGTTACATACACATTTTTGCATGTACTTGGCATTTGACGGCACAAGTACTAAAAATTTCTAAGGCTGTAAGACCACCTTTACACAATTATCTTCTTTTTTGTTGAAAATACTATAAGCCCTTTCAGCCTCTGCAAGTGGTAACCGATGTGAAATAATATCGCTTAAGGTAATTTTCCCATCAACGACAAGTGTCATCAGATGATCGATGTATTTATGAACTGGAACTTGTCCGGCCTTAATAGTGAGTCCCTTTTCAAAAATTTGAGCAAGTGGAAAATTGTTATAGTTCATTCCATATACTCCAACAATTGACACAATTCCACCCCGCCTTACGGCATCGAAGCACATTTTCAAAGCATTAATAGTTCCTTTTTCCAACTTTATTACACTTGCCACACGGTCAAGTATTGATCGATCAGCCTCCATCCCTACTGCATCGACAACGACATCAGCACCACGATCACCGGTCATCTCCCTTATTTTATCAATCGCCGATCCGTCGGTGGCATTGATGGTTTCGCTTTTACAAACCTCTCTTGCAGTTTTCAAGCGGTATTCTTCAACATCTAGTCCAATAACCCTGGCAGCGCCTTTTAACCATGCCGTTTTTTGAGCCATCAACCCAACTGGACCACAACCGAATACCACAACGGTTTCTCCCCCCTTCATTTGGGCCCAGTCAATTGCAGCATATCCTGTTGGAAAAATATCTGTTAAAAACAAAACCTTTTCGTCTGTTAATCCTTCGGGAACGTGCCTACAGTTAGTATCAGCATAACTATTAAATGCAACAACTTGTGTATTTATTAAACAGCTTTGTTCAATTTTACTATTTCCTTTTAAAAAAATTATTTTTCACCAATAAATTGTCGAACTTCTTCTTCTAATAAAACCACAGAAGGACCTTCGGGCATTTTATAGAAATTAAGATTGAATAAAAAAAAATGATATGTAAGAAAACGCCTTAACGCCTTTTTGCACATTATTAATTAAGAAAACAAATTACTTTAAACAAATTAAGTCTCATTTGTTTATAATTTGTTTTAATGATTATTATACATATTGATTTATGACAGTATTTCTAATAATCATCATCGACTTATATGTGGCCAACTTATTTAACATTGAAATGTAAAAATTGAGGCTTATCTAGTCTTTTCTTCAAAATTTCAAATCATTATAGGTCAGTGTTGCCAGCTAATTTCTGTATTGTCATGAGTTGTGGCTTTATCCACTTCACTATTCCGTTCAGCACTTAATAATTTGTTATTTTTTTGTACCGACATTTCAGTTCGGGATGATCCTTCAGCTTTTTCTTTAAGTAGACCATCGGTTTTACGTACATAATCTATTGGATCATCAATATATTTCCACTCTTCACCAAATTCGGGGCTTTTACCCTCATTCCATGGACCTTTGAAATCATCGCCTTGTGACATGTTGAAATACTTATTACTATAGCGGGGATCACTTTGTAATATACACGGAGGAAAATTTGGCTGGAAACTTTCTAATGCTGACTCAAACATCTGAAAATGTGCGACTTCTCTTGTCATCAAAAAACGCAACGATTCTTTAACTAATGGGTCATCCGTAAAACTCAATAAGTTTTCATATACTAATTTTGCACGGCTTTCAGCTGCAATATTCGACCGAAGATCAACGGTTAAATCTCCCATTGCATTAACAAATGCTCCTGACCACGGAATACTTTGACTATCAGTAGCTGTTGTGCTACAACCACTTAGCAGGAAGAAATGAGGATTTACAATTGCCTGATGAATGTAATCTTGCTTTGCAGTTTGACCATCCAACATTTTTGAAAGGTCTGATTCATCTGCGGTGTTTTTTAATTCTCCATTTACACCCGTTAAAAGCATTTGAATAGTAGCCCCTATAATTTCAAGATGGCAAAATTCCTCTGTAGCAATGTCCATAAGCAAATCATACTTGTCAGGATAAGGTTTTTTACAACCAAAGGCCTGAACAAAATATTCCATAGCTGCTTTTAGCTCTCCATTTCCGCCACCAAATTGTTCAGGAAGGAGTTTTGCGAAACGTACATCGGGCTTTGAAACTCTGGCGTTAAATTGTAATTCTATTACGTGATAAAACATAACTTTACGTTTTAAATTATTAATGATTGTTTTAAAGTATACAAGGTAACTATGACATGTTTTTTACCTTGAAAATACTTTCACATTATTAATGAATTATTAGTAAAGTTAAAGAACTTTAGACCTTTAGGCCTTACACAATTTTTAGAATAAGTTACATATAACCACTTGTATCTTTTTGGGCAATGAGAAAAATTAACTTCTATTGGTTTTTTCCCAATTACTTAAATCAATTTTTACAAGATTTTTTGTAGCCGGTGCTGTCAGTACTTCACCTGTAAAAGAAAACCGCGATCCATGGCACGGACAATCCCAACTTTTCTCCACATTATTCCAACTAACAACACATTTTAAATGTGAACAGGAAGGATTCAAGGCAAATAATTTTCCGGTTTCATCTTTGTACAAGGCCAGGGAGGTACCCTCATATTTTATTACTTTTGCTTCTCCTTTTGATAATTCAATTGCATCTTCGATTTCTTTAATTCCCAATCTTCGACCAATAAATACCCCTACTACATCAGTAGCTTCTTTAACAAGGTTCTCAAAACCTGCCACTAGTTTTACACGATTAGGATTAAACAATTCTTTATATTCGCTGCCACCATTGCAAATTATATCCGTAAGAATTATTGCTGACGCAGTTCCAAAGGTAATTCCATTGCCACCAAAGCCTGTAGCTACTAAAATATTTTCAGGATTACCGGGTAAGTGCCCAATATATGGCAGCCCGTCAACTGATTCAAAATATTGCGAAGACCATTGGAACGCAACAGTCTCAACATCATAGTATTTGCGAATATAGCTTTCTAATTTTATGAAACTGTAATGGGTATTTTCTGTATGGCCGCTCTTGTGGTCTTCACCTCCTACAATTAAATATTTTATTCCATCTATTTCCTGTGTCCGGTAATAATGGTAAGGTGAGTATAAATCATAAATTAAATCATCAGGATAATTTTCTTCTTTCAGTTTTACGGCCATCGCATAGCTGCGATAGGGCGCACATCTAAAATGTAATACATTTACACCGGGTGGAATATGGGTTGCATAAACTACATAATTGGTTTTTATTTTTCCTTTAGAAGTGATTACAACTGTTTCATCGTTTTCGTTCACAACTTTTTTAACCCTGCAATTTTGAATTATCTTACCACCCGCATTTTCATATTCATGTGCCAATCCGAATAAATATTGTATGACATGCATTTGACCCTGGCCACCAACAACTGCTGCGCTTTCAAATGGAACAGGTATCGGTAGCGATGTACAATATTGAATATCAATCCCCACTTCTTGAGTACCTACAATAATTTTATCCAATTCAATATTTTGCTCCTTATTCTGTGAAAATAGGTAAGCCAATTTCTTACTAAATCCGCACTCAATAGCAAATTCTTCAATATAACTTTCTATCAGTCCAATAGCCTCTTTGGTAAGCTGCGCAACTTTTTTTGCATTATCTTCTCCAAAATTATTTTTAATTTGATAATACGGAGTGTCAAGAATCGTATTCAAATGTGCTGTGGTGCCTCCTGTTGTCCCGAATCCTATTTCATGTGCTTCAACCAGCACACAAGATTTCCCAGCCCGCTGTAGTTTAATAGCAGTGCTTAAACCCGTAATTCCTCCCCCTACAATTACTACATCGGCTTCTGTGGGAAAATCGTGAATGATAGCATTGTAAGATACAATTTCATGCTGCCATAAGCTCATTGTTTGTCCATCTCGTTCCATTATAAATAATAAAAAGGTGTAAATATTTTTACCATTGATTTATTATTGTCATTTTAATCTTTAATTCATGATATTGCCTTGATTTTATTAAACTCGCCTTTTGCGAAATAAATATAGAACAAGAGCAATGACAAGTACAACAATTATAACACCTACTCCCATTCCTGTTTGAAATATAGTACCAACAATTTCACAACCCGAAAGGCTAAATAGCAGGGAGATAAGTGAGGCGATTAAGATTGTTTTATTTTCCATTTTGTTAATTTAATCAGGATTAATTAACAATACCTTTATTTATAAAGAATAAAAACCTTCACTATTATTTTTGTCGTTAATATATTAAAACAGGCTAATTTTTCAAATAAATAAACATACGACCTTTACTACTATTACTTGATAGCATCATTGATTTTTTTAGCAGAGTCCTGGTGCATTAACAATATCGGAAGTGTTTTCGAAGCAAAAGTCTTTAAATCAGGATCAACGCCTTTTTCTGCATGTTTTTTAAATTTTTCTACATCTTTTTCATGGTCATCCACCATTTCTTTAATATACTCTTTATCGAAATCGGCACCTGTTTTCTTTTGAATATCGCTCATCATCTCGCGATGTTTATCTTCCATAGTGGTAGGAAGAGCCATGTTTTTGCTAGTCGCAATACTCTTTAGTTCATCGTTGGCTTTCGAATGATCCCGAACCATCATAGCCCCAAAGCTTTTAACTCTTGGATTCATTGCATTCTGTTGGGCATATTTACCCATTTCAACTTCCATTAACCCTCCACTGGCAGCCTCTTTTATAAAATTCTGGTCTCTATTTTGATCATTGTCATCCATGTTGTTGTCATCGTCAACCAGAACTGCGGTTTTGTTAACACTGTCACTCATCATAGCATTATTGCCAGCTAAACTATCTTTATTATCAGCGTTATTATTTGTGTTGCGGTTTTGTGAGCCTCCACAAGAAGACATCATAACAAAAGGTATAGCCATTATTAATAGCTTAAAAGTTATTGTTTTCATAAATGTAATTTTAATTGTAATTATTCAAATTTTTAGTTTTTGTGAAGTCGAAAGATTAAGGTGAGCAATCCCTATGGGATAATATTGCTCACCTTAATCGAAATCATTATTTCTAACAATCTTCAGTATTACTTTATTCGGATCCGAAGCCTTTGCTTCCTTGCTGGTTCTTTTGAGAATTTTCATCATCATCTAACATATCAGAGTCATCAACTTCCTCATCAAACCTTGAAACCATGTCATCATCCTGCATGTCATCATCTTCCATTCCGTCCAATTGATTACTACTATGTGCATATTCGCCACTCATTGAACCACTTTGTTGCCCAGTAGAAGTAGTATCTGAACCATCCTGTTCAAAATCTTCCATGTTCATTGGTGAGCCGGAAGTAGAAGAATCTTCTCTGTTTTGGCCTCCTTGGTTTAGTTGGCTGCCATTATTCTGTTGTTGACCAGATGAAGCTTGTCCAAACTGTTGGTTGTTTTTATTTTCTGCCATTGCTTTGTTTTTAACGTGCATAAAAAAAACTAACAATTATTTATTACTACCACTGCGTCCCGAAGATCCTCCTTTTTCGTCCTCTTTTCCTGATGATTTTCTCGAGGAACCGGAACTTTGTTTTTGACTTCCACCTTTGGAACCGCCCTGTGAACCTGATTGACCGCCTTGGCTGCCTTTGCCATGCTGGCCACTTTCTTTTTCTGCCATTGTGTTTTGTTTTTAATTTGTAAATTAGATTTGCGTACGATAATTACAAACTATATTTTGAATATATATATAAACTTTATAAGGTTTACTTTGAACCACCGGATTTACCGGATGTCTTTGATCCGCCAGTTTTGGTAGTTTTACCTCCCTGATTTTTTTGACTTTTTGCCATAATGTATAGTTTTTAAATGTGATAAAGTTTAACTTTAATATTATTAAGCTCGATGTTTTTTACTATCGGTGAATATCCTCACCTTCATGTTGTTGCCAATTTTCTTCCAGATAATTGGCATCTGCCTCGCTACGTGGCCGAACACCCATAACAATTTGTCCTTCCTTGATCCCTTTTTCATATTCTTTGGCTCTATCTTCAGGGATCCCTGCTCCCACCAATGCTCCTACAATTCCTCCGGTGAGGCCTCCAGCGCCTGCTCCTGCAAGTCCAGCGGCAATTGGTCCGGCAATCACAATCCCCAAACCAGGTATCGCCAAGCTGGTTCCAATAGCTGCAATAATTCCAACGGCTGCCCCAATAGTTCCACCAATTGCAGAGCCTGTGCCAGCACCTTCCATGGCCTTATTGCCAAACTCAGACTCATTTATTTTATTCTTATCAAAGTTTTTTTTGCGCGTATCATCCGACATAATGACATTAATTTCATCATCGGTATATCCTTTTTCTATCATTCGGTTATAAGCTTTTTCAGCGCTTTCACGATCTCTAAAAGACCCAGTAATTAGATTGTTACTTTCACTTTTGTAATTTTCCATGACTTTTATTTTATTGATATATAAATCTTAAATAGTAATTTTATTAAACTTCTAACCATTCATCATTTAATCTATGGCTTCCATGTTGATAGCTTCAGAAACTGCGGTCAGGTTAGCGTCTGCTTCTTTTTCCTCATTTAAAGATTGTTCCAATAAATCTGCAGCTTCATATTCACCTAAAAGTGTTGCGAAAGAGTGAAGAGTGCCATAAGTGGCGATTTCATAATGTTCAACCTTTTGTGAGGCTGCTATAATGCCTGCATCTCTAACAACCCCCTTTTTGGTGGACTTCATTATTTCCTGTGCTTCTTTGATTAAACCTTCCATGGCAGCGCATCTTTTTTCCGCTACCTCCATTCCAAGTGCTTCAAAAATTTCTTCTACTCGTGAAACTTGTTCTTCGGTAACATTTAGATGTTCAGAAAGTGCATCTGATAATTCTGGCGTTGTTACATTTTCAATCATGAGTGGGATTGCTTTTGTCAACGCTTTTTCAGCCCAATAAATATCTTGTAATTGTTCTTCCAGTAAAGCCCTAAGTCCTTGAACTGCATCAGGGTTTGTTTTTATACTTTTAGAGCCGGATTCTCTACTGCTTGGTTGACCGGAATTCGAGTTTGTTGCCATTTGTTTAATTTTAAGTTTATAATTAAATTTTCATTTTAATATTACAGAACAAAGTTGAGTATTATAGCATTATTTGCTGTTACAAAATTTTGACTTTATTTTACATGATTACACTTTTGCCCAAAATCATTCAAGACACTTTTTTATAGATCTCAATAAATTGGTTAGAAAAACATTTCTTACCCAACAATATATTTGACTTACATCATTGTAAAAATTACTACCATATTTTTACTAATCATTTAATATTTATGTCAATGTTAAGTTCGTTCTTCTTTAAATTTCTTTCTTGGAGATGTATTATTTAGCTTATTCATTTTCTGGTAAGCTTTCATTAAGAATTCGGGGAAATCGCCTTTGTATTCAATTTTATAATATGAAAATCCGTTAAAAGGAATGATGTTTTTGCCTTCCGTAATTTTAACCCTCTTCTCCAAATTATTATCCTTAAAATGTGCCATAAATTTCTCTTCTCTTAATTTTTTCAGTTGATGATATTTCTTTTCAACCACATTTTGGCCAACTAACTGTATACATTTTTCCTGAATTGTAAAAAGTAGCGTATTTTGAATATGGCTATTGAGGTATTTAACGAACATTGAATCTTTTATCGACATCTTGTCAATCTTTACTGAATCCTCGCGATCAACTGTTAAAGGGTTTTTAAAAGTATTGGTCAAGTTATGCTGCGCTGCAAAATATTTTTTCTTAGCTTCATAAAACAGGATATATTCTTTTTCTTTTAGGTCATAATATTGGGGCGTAACTGTGATGGTTGCTTCATGGTTTTTATCCAGAAACTCAACCATACTTTTAATAAATCTTTCTTCGGTCGAACCTAAAGAAGCCTCTCGCATGTCCCAATTTAAGGCCAGTGATTTTTCAATCTGTGTTTCCACCGTCTTAACCTGCATTCTGTATCGAGTGGTGACAGGTTTAATAAAAATATTTTTAACCACATCAATAATTACATCGCGTAAATGGAATTTAGGATCATTCAGGTCGCCAGTAATTGGAACCTGATAGTTGATAACATTCCCTTGTTCACGCACAAAGGCCATTATAAGCCGCATTGGTATCCATTTTATAAGCTTATTATTGACGCGTTTGGTTAGTCTTGGATCTATTATTAACAAGTGATTTTCACTATCAATTTTACTATTTCTAACCTTCCAAGACCCATTAAATTCAAGCGTACCCCTGTCTAAAGGGAAGGATGTTTGAGAAATAAGGTATGGATTAAACATGGTTGCTGGTATTTTATTTATTAGATAATGAAGGTCGAAATCGATAGTATCCTTCGGATGCAGCCCAATAACTACATTCATCGCTCCATAAGGCTCTATACCTGATTTAACATACACATTTACCCGCTTGTTATTTTTATCTATTGAATCTGAAACCATAGAAAATGGGTTTAAAGCCATTGCAAATCTCTCGCTGATTGAATAATCCTCAAATCTTAAGTTCGCATCGTAGACGGCAAACTTATTAATTATGAAATCGCTCCTGAAGAAATTCCTGGACAACTGTTTAATATAATCGGCAATTTCAATAACGAGGTTAAATTGGGTCTCATCAGCTTTCACAGCTACAATATTTGATCCTTTTTTACCAAATATAGTTTCAATGTTGTTCAAAGAATCGTAACGTTCGTATTTAAAATAAGGACGCTTTACGGATATTGAATCAAAAAAGTACTTTCGGTTCATTGGACTGACCTCTTTCATAGCTATGGTCAATGTGTCAAAAGACGCATAGTCCTCATCAGGGTTTTTGCCAAAATGAAAATCATTGATCGACAGCATCCCTGATGAAGTTACACTGTCAACACTATTGAAGTTACCGCTTGTTTTTAAATCTGCGTCAAGCATAGCCCTAAAACTTCCATAGTTTGACATATTATCGATATATTGGCCAAGAATGTTGAGATCAAACTTTTGGATCACAGTGGCCAACCTATAATCCATGCTTTTAAAATTTACCATCATGTCCCCTTTTACATCACCGCTCCCTTTTCCTGATGAAAATGAAAAGTGTGAAGTAATAGAATCATTGTCCCACCGCATCCCGGGGCTTTCAATATTCATTTTTATAAGTGAGTAATCGACAGGGGTCTGGCTTTCATTGTAAGACAAGGTGCCGTCCTTTATTTTTACATTCAAAACATTGAAATGAATGGGCACCTCCAACGTGTCTAACACTTTGCCTGAATCTTCTTCGCCTGAAAACTTGGTTATCAGGTCAGTAAAATTAAAAATATCTTTATTCTGAATGATTTTTATTGAAGGCTTATCAATCGTTAACCGGCTTAATTCGTAGGTTCCGGAAAGTAATTTATTCAGTGTAATATTTAATGTAAGATCATGAGCCGAAAAGAAAATGCTGTCACTCTTATTTTCATAAATACTGAAGTTAGTGAAGTTTATGAAGCCTGTAAAAGGGTTAACATAGGCTCTATCCATCTTAATTTCCCTGCCTGTATACTTATAATCATACTTCTCGACCATATACTTGGTGATAGGTGAAACAAACAGGATAACTATCCCCACAAATACCACAATAACGAAAATCAATAGTAGCAATGGTTTTTTCCATTTGGACTTTCGACCTTGCTGCTCTATTTTATTAACTGTTCTCTGGAAATAAGAGGCCATTTGAAAGAAGTTTAAAGGAAAAGATTTCTTTGATTAACTGATTAACTCACCTTGTGCGTGAATACTTATATAATTACAAAAAAAATCAAAAAAGGGACTATTAATTTGACTGGCCCTGAGTACTCTGGACAAATTTAGACTGACTTTTTTATATAAAAATCCATATAATCTGTCAAATCAGTATTTATATATGTAAGGTCAGTTAGTTAATATTTAAATCGAGTCCGGTTCTGCTGTTCTCTCCTATACCATTGCTCCTTTTGCCTTTTCCCATAATTCTGACAGTTAAACTTACTGGAATGAACAGAATAACCATAGATTGTTTAAATTTAATTTAAAATTCCAATGTAGCCAGATCAGCTGAACCAGGACACGATTTGAACATTAGGATGTCTTCTACTTTCACTCCTACTTTTTCTGTATTTATACGCAAGGTGATTAACTAATTTGAGTTCTTTAAAGTCAGAAACCTACAGCTCAAATATTTCCTCCTAAAAATTAATGTACTTTCTCTCGAAGAAGAAATTATTCGGACTTTCAAACCATTCTTCTTTTTCTTCTTCCACATTTTCTGATTCCACATCTGTCGCTTTAAAGTCTGAAGGAAAAGTAATACCTGCTGGCATTTGATAATACTTTTTTTTATTCGGATTCTTTAACACTTCTATATCTGGAGTAGGATTTGTTGCCATTTTGCTTATTTTAAATTCATATTGAAGGTTTATCAATTTTTCATCAGTAAAGTTGAATATAGAACCCCTGCATTGTGTTACAAAATTTATAGAATATATTACATGTTTACACCTTCTTAATTGGAAAGCATATAACTATTATAACTTCTCCAACGCCTTCAACGCTTTGCCAATCACTATGCATTTCTTTAAAACCGGCTGCCATAAATCACCTACTATATTAAACGTTCAGGAATATTTTGAATGGTAAGCATTTGTGGGTTTATTTAATGATTAACTTCCTTCCAATCTAAAGGTGTGAACACGGTGGCCAACGATTGTGGAGCAACACTATATGCACAGGCATTTTTTTGACTTTTGTTGTTCTGTATATAGTCAATATAAACTTTGTCCTTGTGTTTTTCCAAGCTACGCTCAATACTAATCATGGCTGGTAGCCGATCATTTACTATCGTAGCAATTAACTGTCCAAAAGTTCGGGCATCACTGTAACTATACTTGGCTGCAAGGGGAATATAAATCTGTAGGCCAGCTGCACCAATTATTTTGCAGTAGGCCGGTACATTTATTTCATCACAAATTTCCTTAATGACGTGAGTTCGAGATAAGAAACATGTTCTTCAAAGGCAAGTTTCAAACTAACAGAGCACCAAAGTTCCAAAGCATTTTACCCAACTTTAAGGGTAATTTCTACTATAATATAACACTTAAATAGCTAATTGAAACCTGTTTTTGCTTTAATACTTTTTCTCTTTGGTACTTTTGTACAATGATTTACTTATTTCGAACTCAGGTTATTACTAATATAATGGTTACAAATCATATCGCATGAATTTAACGCCAATCCAGGTACTGGGGACGGGAAAAGGGTGTTATGATCATTCATTTTTATGGAAATAACTACGGGAATGTTTACTATGAGTATCGGCAGGGCTTTTGTTATTGTATGTTCAGTTTCCTTGCATTTTAGATCAATCCGGCTCATACAATGTACAAATTTATCCCGTTTGATGTATATTATCCGTTCACAATTTCTCCACCATTTACATGAATGATCTGGCCAGAGATAAAACTTGCATCATCACTGGCTAGAAAAACATAGGCAGGAGCCACTTCTTCAGGTTGAGCCGGAAGCTTCATGGGTGAATCGGTGCCAAATTTTGCAACTTCTTCAGGTGAAAAGCTCGCAGTTATAAGGGGAGTCCAAACAGGCCCGGGTGCTACACCATTTATGCGAATCCCTTTTTCGATAAGATTTGTAGAAAGACTTCTCGTAAATGAAACGATCGCTCCTTTGGTAGCGCTATAATCAATGAGTTTCGGGCTACCACGATAAGCAGTTACGGAAGTTGTATTGATAATGTATCCACCCTTTTGCATCAAAGGTAAAACAGCTGTTGTAATCCAAAACATTGCGAAAATATTAACTGCAAATGTTTCCATCAGTTTCTCAGAACTGATCTGGGTAATATCAGCAGCTGGATAATGAACAATAGCATTGTTGACCAGTACGTCAACCTTTAGAAATAATTTTAAGATTTTCTGAATAGCAGATTTACAATTCTCCTCTTTGCTGATATCAGCAGCAACAAGTAAACATTCACGCTTAAAGTTTTGCCTGATGTAATTGGCTGTGAATTCAGCATCTTCCTTTTCTCCTATGTGCTATATAATTGCAAAATCGGCACCTTGTTTGTCAAACGCTTTGGATACAACTCTACCAATTCCACTGTCGCCACCCGTAATTATGCATTTCTTTTCAAGAAGCCTATCGCTACCAAGAGAATGATCTTCAAAATCAGGTAATGGATCCATCCTACTTTCCAAACCTGGAAGTTGTTGCGATTGTTCTTTAAAATCGGTTTCTTATGATTTGATTTTTGCATGACATGGGAATTGATTATTTTTCTTCTTTCTTTTTAGGCACTTTTGCGCCGGCTTTACGGGCTTCACTTAATCCAATAGCAATAGCTTGCTTACGGCTTTTTACTTTTCCGCCTTTACCATCTTCGCCTGATTTTAAAGTTCCTTCCTTGAATTCATGCATCACCTTTTCAACTTTTTCCTTTGATTTATCCGAATACTTAGCCATAATAAAATGGTTTAATGGTTAATAATAAATGGCTTCCCAATTAAAAATACAAAATAAAGGTACTTCTATGCCATAGAAATCATATTACAAAATTTAGTCGAAATGTTACATCTTTTCATTAAAGCAATTTTATGTTCACAATATAATCTAAGTGTTAATATGTAATATTTTGTAAAAGTTGTGTAACATTTTTCCTTAAAAGCCGGTATAACATTATTTATCTCTAATAATTAATTTATGAATACGACCGTATTAAAAGGAAACTGGGCTGAGCTCAAAGGTAAGCTCAAACAGAAATTTGCAAACTTGACAGACGATGATCTCATGTTTGCAGAAGGAAAAGAAGAGGAGATGTTAGGAAGAATACAAACCAGGCTTGGTAAAACAAATGAAGAAGTGCGAAAAATATTTTCAGATCTTTAATTTTTCCCCTTTTTTATAGCATGGGTTTTAAAAGCATCGTTCAGGTATTGGTACGGAACGATGCTTTTTTTGGAATCAGATTTTTAAATTCAAAATTAGATAGAGAAACTATTGATTTCGAATAAAATTAAATATTCGCTTAAAATAAACCTATGTTTGTTATTGATTGTTTTTCTTAACTATACATCAAATGGTATAAATTAGTACATTGTATCAAACAGAATGATATAAAATGCAAGGAAAATAAACATATAAAAACACAAGCCCTGCCGATACTCAGAGTAAACATTCCCCGCAGTTATTTCCATAAAAATGAATGATCATAAGACCCTTTTCACGTCCAGAGTGCTCGGATTGGCGTTAACTTTGTGCGTATTAATGCTGAAATCAAAAATTTGAAACAGCATTTCCTGGTGTTTTAACAGTTGTATAATATGCAATATGGGTTTCCAAATCCTACAAAATGATTCATTCCAGTATCTTTTCCTATCTGATGTGAGATATAATTGCCTGAAGTTAATTATTAATAATCAGGTGTTTACAAAACAGCTCGTATGAAGTTAACGTCAATCCGCGTCCTCGGGGTCAGTTTTATGTGTGTTCCTTTTTCTTTTGTGTTCTTGCGTAAGGGGCGTTACATAAATGAATATTATCAAAAAATGAATAGCTTTAACCCTCTTTTGTAAACGAATCACCCGGACATACGATGAAAATGTCTTTTAACCAAATTAACCTAAAAACGTTCTCTACTTTAGAGGATGTAGATAAAAATACAGTTACCATCTGTGGTCAAAACGGACTATTGGATCAATTCAACTCAGAATCCGGTAATGAATCTATAACAGAAATTAATGAAGAGATTAATTCAAATACTTCAATAATCAATAGAATTGATTTATTTTCGGTAAAACAGAAAGCTTTATTTAATTGTATAGTACGATATCGGTTTAGTACATTATCAGTCAGTAGTTCTGATGCCATCCCGAGTACTCGGGACATAGAATCGGATATCGGAATAAAGGGAATAAAATTAATTCTGTCGAATACGACTAAGACGATAAAAAATATTCAAGATCTTGGTATAAGTACAATTTGTGAAATCAATGATTTTATTAATTCATTCAATGAAATAATTGATAAAATATATAATTATTCAGACATAGATGGAATTTTCGTAAAATTATTCAAAAAGGCAAAGTTATTTGATGTTTGCATAGA
>Ga0123338_10002680_pt1 | contig 16519 bp, 13 predicted proteins | sample grotaG_FD_89793 | JGI IMG/M metagenome (GOLD analysis project Ga0123338, IMG submission 89793) | Glacier valley bacterial and archeal communities from Borup Fiord, Nunavut, Canada, to study Microbial Dark Matter (Phase II) -... | ecosystem: Environmental > Aquatic > Freshwater > Ice > Glacier ...
TCCGGCAAATATGAAGCAAACGCGGTATCCGCAATAAAACCAATCGAAGAGATGGCTACCGCGAGCGCGTTTGGCCCCAGTAACTTCATCACCTCGCGAAGTCCTGGATCACGGACATCCCAGGTGAAGGAATAGCGAAACCCTTGCTTGAGCAGCGCGGGAACCTGGACCGCGCCCTGCAATAAAGCCGCCGCGAGAATACCGTAGGTTGGCCCATAGATGCCGACACCCGGAACGGCAAGCGTCACGAGGAGACCACCAATCAGCCCGACATTGTAGACCGCAATCGAGAGCGCGGGCAGCAGAAATTGCCGTTTCCCGTTGAGTATCGCCGTGATAACGGTTCCCAGCCCCAACAGAAGCGGCTGTACTAAAATAATTCGCGTCAGGGAGATTGTTAGCTGCTGCTCAGAATGTGAGTAGCCAGGGACGATGATATTGTTCACAAACGTTGGGGTGAGAAACTCGCCGATAAAGATAAAGAGCGTCAACGCGACAAGCATCAAATTGAAGACAAGGCTTGCGAGTCGCCACGCCTCACGTTTGCCGTGATCGTTCTCGTGGGAGAGAAAGACAGGGATGAACGCATGGGTTAGAGCACCACCGGCGATCAGATTGAACAATGTATCGGGCAACCGTGCGGCGGCATAGTACGCGTTCGCCTCTGCTCCTGTGCCAAAGAGGGCGTTAAAGATTGTTTGTCGCACGACGCCGAGACCGCGTGACGCGAGCAGGGCAAACATGAGTAGAAGGGCCGCCTCGACAATGCTAAAACGCCGTAACGAGAAATTCCCTCCAGGCAAAAAGTTTCTGGGGTTAAAGCGAAAGGTTCTCCCACCCCATATTTTGCGTCGTGCCGTCGTGGGCTTGCTCGCTTTTACTGACGCGTTCGACGCAGTGGACGGTACAAGTTGCGGCTCTTCTTCGCTTGATACAATGGTCGCGGTCTGCTTCGACTCAGGCAATTCGTGTAAAATGACGTGTCCTCCTCCCACAAGGGGCATAGTAGATAGTAGCGCAGGGACGTTTTATCGTCATTATACCAGTGATGCCTATACTATGCCCAGCAAATGCTCAAAAAGTACCAGTGGGTCGGCTTTTTTCTTGCGGGATAGAAGTGTACGGAGAATAGGTAAAAAGAGTGGTTAAGGAAGAAAGAGGCACAAGAAAAGGCTGACATCCTGCCAGCCTTTTGTGGTTTTTGTTCTGGTTACGCCTGGGCCGTAATTTTTGAACGGCGGCGACTGATTGAGCCACCCTTACGCCCTGCGTCCCGCGCCTCTGCGCTTGTCCACTTGTGTGCTGTGCCTAGCGCATGAGCAGCTTTGCCGCCCTTGCTCGCGATCTCGCGCTTTTTCTCGGCTGTCATTGAAGCAAAACCGCGCCCACGCCCCTTTTGTGCCTGCATTGTATTTCTCCTTTTACTTGTATTTCGCTAAATATGCTTTTCAATGCTTAGGAGCCTTCCCTTCTCTATGCCCTTTTAGGCATGTTTGAACAGACCCCACAATGTAGAGCATAACAGGTGTGTCAGCGTAATTCAAGTCATTGTAGAAAGTGTAAGCGTACTCTAAGGTAGCCTCAACCTCTTCTAAGGAGGATGATGAGCTAATCGCCTTTTTTATGCTTGCTTTTCCCTTAGAAAGCGGTAGTAACCACAGCATTTTCTAAGAAAATAGACGGGGTTTCGCCGTTCCACGCGGGGTTGCGCGACAAGGTAAACGAGACACTTGTCCCATATCCCTCACTACTTTGCAGGGTGAGCGAACCGGCCATCGCCTCTACCAATGTTCGCACAATGTAGAGTCCTAGGCCGAGGCCGACAACGTTGCGTTGTGTTGCCTGTTCCCCGCGCTTAAAAACGTTGAAAAGCGCGGCCTGTTGTTGCGCGGGAATACCCATGCCCCAATCGCGCACCGTTACCAGGGGCGACGTGGGGGAGTTCCGTACCTGCACCTCTATCAGACCACCGTCTGGTGAGTATTTCACAGCGTTCTCGATGAGGTTCGTCAATACCTGCTGTACCCGATCTGGGTCCGCCCATGCGAGGATCACCTGGGCATCGAAACGACAACGAATACAATAGCGTCCGGCCTCTTGCAAATCAACTTTGTCCTGCATCAGTTGCACGACACGGCGGCACAGCACGGTGAGATTAACCCACGCGTTACGAAGGGCCAGTTGTCCACGCTGGATGCGCGAAACGTCGAGGAGATCGTTGATAAGCACCTCCATGTGTTGCGTCTGCTCCATAATCACGTTCAGGTAGTGCTGTTGCAGTTCGAGCGGTAGTGCCTCCTGTGCCGACGCTTCCACAGTCGCTGGCCCATACGCCTGCAAAAGACCCGCGTAACCCTTGATCGCGGTGAGTGGCAAACGCAGGTCATGGCCCACAAGCGAGACCAGCGTTTGCTGTTCATGCACCGTCGCGGGTGGTGCTTCGCCCTCTTCTTGTGGAAAACCAGTAAGCGCATCGCACAGGATACCCTCGACCTCTTGCGCGAACACGGGCATACTTTGGGCTAGCAATCCACATTCGCCCCGCAAGAATCTGTTTGGTTGTGTATCAACACAGAGCAACATGCCAAGTATACCCGCGGGTCGCGCAAGCGGAACGGCGACGACGCTTGCAAAGCCCGCATTCGGTAGCGTTAGATTGTTGTTCGCCTGTGCCGAACAGGTGTGTAGAGCGTTCGCAATCAGTGTTTGCGTTTCTCTATGCGTGATTAGGGCAGGAAAATCATCATATTCAGAGGAGGAGTAAGTGGGTGCTTCGTGACTTGCAGCATAGAGCGTGAGCAAGGGATGACACGCTATGGAAGGGCATGAAAGCGAGAGGGTGACGCTGGAACAGTCCAAAAGAGAGCGTACACGGCGCGCGACGGTCTGTAAAGAGTTATCTGTATTCATATGTCTCCCTCTCTCGGTTACGAATATACGAAATTCATTTTTAGTATAGAAGGGACCACAACAAGCAGGCGGTGATTATTGGTATGAAAGTCTCCCGATTTACCTCAAACGCGCCGACGAAATACTAAGTTTGTGTCAAACTAAACTACTTACTTGACCGGGTTGGAAAGCAGAAGCACTATAGAGTGTACTTGTAATTACTTGCAAAATGCGTGTAGATGTTTTTAAGAGGATAGAACGAACGGATAGTTCTGACAGCCCTATAGGTCAATCACCACCTACAAACCCGAACTCTGCTATTATATTGGAGACTCCATTGATATTCTTCTGAGTTTGGGCAACCTATATAGACAACGAATAAGCCGCGCCGTATAATAGACCAACGATTGACGGTCAACAGTTGAAAAGATACGTTCGAGGTGTCGCCTTGACGCCTATAACTGGAGGTTACGGAACAGCATGGGAGAAACTAATCTGGGACAGATCGAGCCAATTGAGCCAGCCGTGCCTCCAGGTAGCAACACGGTGGAGTCGGGCGGCTCCGGTGGCTTTTTGCATATAGAAGCGGTACAGGAGCGCGCGACGGATGAGAACTTAGAGCCGTCACCAGTTCTAAGCGTCAAGGCGACGCCTATTTCACAGCGGGCACTTGAGCGTGTTGGTACGGTTGAACATCTCGCGGCGCGGCGTTCGGTTGCCTCTCTGGACGCCGAAGCACCGGAGATAAAGGGTCGCTTGAGCGAGCTGCGCGCCGAGGTTACACGACTGGTGACGGGCTTACGCTGGGGCGGTCAGTCGGTTGCTACCACAACGGAGCGCATGATTCCGCTGCTTAATCTCGGCCCAATCGCACAGTGGCGGCCCGTGCTTATCCCGTTTCTGCTAGAAGTTGACCGCGCCGGCAATATGATACCCGTGTGGCTCAAAATCATCGAGCGCGAGGATACGCCTTCGCTCTCCGCAAACTCCAATCCCGCCGAGACCTCGCTGGGACGCGCCAAACGCTATGCGATCCTGATGCTGGGCAACTACAAGACGCAGGATGCAGCAGACTCAAACAAGGCAGTCGGGTTTGCGCGGACAAGTACAGGCGTTGGCGTCATTAAAACACCTGAGTTTATTAAAGTGCTAGGCAAGCTTGCAACCGATCCCACAACGTCGCTGTATGCGACGCAGGCACTTGTCCAACAAAATATTACACCCTCGATACAGGTACTTGTTACCGCGCTGAAAGACGCTGAGGGGTGGGCAAAAGTCGATGTGGTGGAGGCGATCCTGTCGCTCAAACAGGCACAGTTCGATGACATACTGCTCGCCAATGGCCTTGACCGCGTTCCAGGGTTAGAGAGTTACGTTGCGGTCCCGCTCTATCGTGCGCTACCATTGGAGACCTACCTGCGCGGCAACACTCCGCGCCTCTCACAACAAGCCGCCCTGGTGTTTGGACAGGTCTTGCAAGACAGCATGACGCAGCCACAGGTTGGAACACCAGAGCTACCAATTGTACTTGAAAAGGCCATGCCTACCCTGGCAAGTGCGCTTTTTGAGGGGGCGCGTCAACATTCGACATGGCAAGCAGCCCTTGCCTTGCATCGGCTCGGCCTCTTTTTGGGCCGCTATTGGAGCGAGATTTCGCAGGGGCGGGTACAGGAGGCACACATCGTTGACCCTATATACGCCACTGCTCCGCTGATGAACGAGGTGGAGCGTTGGATGAGTGGACCGGGACGCGATGTGTTGCTCACGTCACTTGCAGATGCCGACGAGGAGGCGTTTCCACCAATTGTGAAGACGCTGGGCGAACTACGCGATCCACGTGCCACCGCACCTCTCCTCAAATGTCTGGACAGGACACAAACATTGACGAGCCGCGAACAGGCCCTCATGCTAGCAACCGTGTGTGATACGCTCACCCGCCTGGAAGATCGGCGTAGCGTCGGCTCTATGTTCGGACTCTTATACCGCGTTGTGGACACCAGCCGTCGCGTTGATCTTCCCAAACGACGCGACAATCTCGCGTTGGGCGATCCAGAAATTCCTGGAAGCATTGTATACGCCGCCGTGTTGCGCGCAAGCGGACAATTCGCCGATGGCGGTGCGCTGGAAAACACGCTCCGCGCCACCAACGACTTCGATCCCTACGTTCGCACCCAAGCAATCGAAGCCCTCAAACGTATCGACCCCAAAGGAGACGACATACGTAGCCGCGTGGCAGGACGTGAGGCACTCAGCGACCCACGCGATACGGTGGTACGGGCGGCCTCTCAACTGGTTGCCCAATACGGCGATATGGAGACATCGCAGACATAGACCTTTTGTCTCATACATTTTTTCGTGCGCTGTATACTATCAGTAGAAGGATAAAAGGAATGTTTAGAGGTTGACGTGGAAGGGCTATCCTTTCATTGCTATACTCTCACCTTTCGTTATAGAGGGACATGAGATGACTATGTTGGTGGGGAAGACGCTCGGAGGGTATCGCTTGATACGCCTGATCGAGAGCGGTGGTATGGGTGACATCTATTTAGCCCAACATGCGCGAATTGGACGAAAAGTAGCAATCAAAGTTGTGTGTGGCGATCTACGATCCGTTCCAAACTCGCCAGAAGGTAGACAGGCAGCGGTACGCTTCGAGCGCGAGGCACAGGCCGTTGCGGAACTAGAACACGAACACATCTTGCCACTGTATCACTTCGGGGAAGAACTCTCCGACAGCGGTGGTATGCCTATCACGTATCTTGTGATGCCATACCTCTCCGAAAAATCACTATGGAATTGGTTACAGCAACGAACACAACAATTTGGCTTTGGGTGGCCCATCTCTGCTGAAGAGGCGGGCTACTATCTGCTCCAAGCGGCAGCGGCCCTGCAATGCGCCCATGATAATGGGATTATTCACCGTGATATTAAACCGACGAATTTTTTGATTCGCGTCGAGCGGGGGCCGCTTAAAGGCGGACAACCTGCGTATCTCTCGACGATTTTTCCGCATGGGCGGCCACATCTGCTGCTCGCGGACTTCGGCCTGGCCGCGTTTTATCGTAATGGACGCTCGCTGCATCGCTCCGTTGGCACACCGCTCTACATGGCTCCTGAACAGTTCGATGACCCCTCACTTGCAACCTCGGTGCAGGTGGGGCCAGCAGCAGACCAGTATGCCCTTGCAGTGATGATGTATCAACTTATGACGGGTCACGCAGTTTTTGAAGGCACAGCAGCACAATTGCTGCACCACCATCATCACACTACGCCAACGCCGCCGAGCGTGGCAAATCCGTTACTTCCACAAGAGATTGACGACGTATTTCTACGTGCATTAGCAAAGAAACCAGAACAACGGTATCCAAACATCATTTCGTTTGCACGTGCCTATGATGTAACCCTGCAAAAAGTATTACAAACGCGTCAACTACACGCGCATGGCCGCACCGTTGAAACGCCCCGCGAAAGCTCAAAAGAGGCACTTGTGATAAGCGCAAAGCAAAGGGTTGTGCCACAACGTCAGACATTGAACCACATGGCCGTTCCCGTTCCCGTCGCGGTCTCGGCTCCGCTTCCAGCACATACGCAGACATTTACAAGAACAGCTACGGCAACACTCGAAGATACCCGCGTCTATAGGCCAGTGCCGCAACCATCCGCACACGAGAGCGCAGAGGCTCCATTTCTGCAAACCCTGTCGCTCCCACGCGCACAAGCCGAAGCGGTGCGCGCCTTTCCAGCACCATCCACCTTTGGTGTTGTTACGCTCGCCTTCGTCTTTCTCCTGCTACTCATCATAGGTTTAATGATTGCCATGGTGTTTTTGGGGCATGGTCACTGATAAATCATCGCTGCTTACGACGGCGTAACAAAAGCAGGGATGCAAGGAGGCATGATGAGACTTGCCTTCTTGCATCCCTGCTTTTGTTACGCCGTTACGATCGGCACAATTGGAAGCGTGACGTATGACTGATGCGCGGCATCGTGCAGAATTGTCTGCTGGGCAACCACGCCCTCGGCGTCAACACCGATGTCGTGGCCGGTGTTGAGGTTACGATCCCAGCGCGGGAAATTGCTACTGGTGATATCCAGGCGAATACGGTGACCTTTTTGAAAGACGTTGCTTGTCGCCCACAGGTCAATTTCGTATTCGTACGGCTTCCCAGGCTCAAGCAACGACGATTTTTCATCGCGCGCGAAGTTGCGATACCGCGCACGAATGATACCGTCTGTCAGGTTCTGGGCGTATCCGCCGGGGTGGACATCGACCAATCGCGCCACAAAGTCGGTGTCGGGCGCACTTGATGTTGCCCACAGATGCACCATGATTGGCCCTGTTACCTCTACATCTTGCGTGAGTTCGGGCGTACTATAGACCAGTACATCTGTGCGACCCTCCGTTTCGCGTTGGTCATATGGCCCTCCTGGATACTCTGGCGACATGAGGAGCGCACCACCACGCGTCATGACAGGCTTCGCTGGGTCGTAGGTGAAGCTATCCGACTGGCCGCCCGTGGCGGTGTCGGTACTCAAGACGCCATCACCATGCAACGTATTGGCATGGCCTGCGCTATGCAGATAGTAGCGAGTGGCAACGGCACGGGCAAGCGGCCACGCTTGCTCGTCACGCCACACATTCGCGCCCATCACAAACAGTTTAATCGGGGCCTCGTTCAACATTCCGGTATCAATGCCCTTGAGGAAGTGGTCAAACCAGCGTACCTGCAAGCTCATAAAGTCAATTTTTAGGTCTATCAGGGCCGCACTTGAACCGAAGCCAAAGTTTAGCTCACCAATTGGATTGCTTGCCCCCCCGTGTGTCCAGGGGCCAATCAAAAGCTTACTCTGACGTGCCTCTGGCGTGCTGCCTTGCTCACGCATGATCTTGAAGTTTTCAATGGTATCCTTCAAAAAGATATCATACCAGCCGCCAGCGTTCATGGTCGGAACCTGTACTTGCTTGTGCTTGCCAAGAATGGTTAGCGGCTCGGCGTGTTCACGATCCATGACATGCTCGACAGACTCGAAGAAAGCTTTGCCAACGTTGTTGCGTTTGATCGGGGAAAACTCTTTCAGGGGCAATGTCCAGTAGCCCTGTGACCCCAGGGCGTCGATATCTTTCACGAGTCCGTACAAGGCATAGCCCAGGTGACGCGGGTCTGGGTCGCCTCTGAAACGGCGGAACAGCTCGTCCAGGCCCATCGTCAGTTGCCAGCTCGCCGAGGTTCCCAGCTCTAACGCCCCCCCTCGAAAGAGTACACCGTTCAAGGGATCGTTCCAGGTGATGAATGGAACCATTGCCTTGAGTGCTGGCGGTTGCAACACCGCCGATGCCCACTGCGTGAAGCCGAAATATGAAGCGCCGTACATGCCCACGCTACCCGTGCTGTATGGTAATTTCGCCGCCCATTCAATGGTATCGACGCCATCGAGAGCCTCGTTCCGCATCGGATCCCACTCGCCCTCAGAAGCCGAACGACCACGCGTATCTTGAATAATTACAACATACCCACGCCGCGCAACCTGTGCAGGGTCCAGTACCGACGCAGCACCAGGAAGGTCTTTTCCATATGGGAGACGTGTCAGAAGGATAGGCCACTGGCCCTCACCCTGCGGACGGTAGATATTGGCACGAAGCGTAACGCCATCTCTCATCTTTACCGGAACATCAAAATCAACGGTGATCTGCTGACCCTTTTGCATGACCATGTGTAGGCTATCTCCTCTTCGAGTTGAATGTATGGGTAAGTCTTTTTGTACGACGACGGAAAGCCGCCATGTGCCTATAATACAACACGAAGCGAACGTGGTGCTATTGACATCGCTTTCCACAATTCGCTATACTCGCCGCAGAGAGAATATATGTACACGCAAGAAAACACTGAAAAAACTGGAGAGAAGAGTAGAGTGGAAGAATGACGCAAGAACAAATAACAGGCGCATACCTTGTAATACAAAAAGAAACCGTCGGGAAGCGCATCGAGCTATGGAAGGAAATGACAACCATTGGACGTAGCCGCGATTGCGATATTTTTTTGGCGGATATCGCCGTACATCGCAAGCAAGCAAGCATCATTTGGACAAACGCGGGCTATGTGTTGCGCGACGATAACGGAAGCAATGATAGCTTTGTCAACGAACGGCCAGTGCAAGAGATATTGCTGAACAATGGTGACGTGCTCCTTTTTGGCGATACGAAGATCACGTTTCATGCAAGCGAAGGGACAAGACCGTTCCAGCTCCCCATCTCGCGTGGCCGCGAACAGCGCCTCGGCAAGATTCCTGATACGCACCCGCCAGTGGTTGCTCGGCTAGAGCTTGTGAGTGGACGTTCCACAACACCCACGATTGAGCTTTTCGCCTCTATGACCATTGGCCGCAGCCGCGATTGCGATATTTTTTTGGAAGACCTCGCGGTTAGTCGCCTACACGCCACCATCAAAGAACTCCCCAGCGGGGAATTTGAGTTGAGCGATAACCGCTCCGCAACAGGCACACACGTAAACGGGCAGGTCGTCAAGAAATATGTCCTGCACAACGGCGACATGGTGCAGATCGGGGCGAACGCGTTTAGATTTGTTGTGTCGTAATATCTTGTACGGGCGCGTGAGCGGCGTATATTTGCGTCTCCTGCATGAACCGTTGTACCTCCGGCGGGACATCGCGCGGGACCACCATCTGGCGTATTTTCGTTGAAGACATCGCGCGATACTGGGCATCTATGGGAAGGGCATGGACTGCGTTGGCGAAACGAGCGTTTTCGGGACGCCGCACCAGCGCGTCAAGTTCTCGCTCGCCATCGGTGCCACGTGGCGCGACAAGTAGTTCCGCGAGCTTGAAAAGCGCCGACAGCGACGCGTCGCGATCCGTATAATAGCGCGCATCAAATATTTGCACGATTTTGTCGAAGCCAACCAGGAAAAAGAGACGTTGTACCGCTGGAAACGTGGCCCTAATCGCCTGCGCCTGCTCAACATATAGGCCGCGACTGAACACCATCATGCCTGTCGTGGGAAGGTGAGCGCGCAATACTATGGCAAGCAACACGAGCCGCTCAAGCAGGGTAGGCCGCTCAACCGCTTCTTTATCAACGGTACGCTTGCCCATTGCCGCGTACACATACGCGGGCGGACAGGTTTGTGCAAACACATTCGCCGCTTGCAGTAGCGCGAGATGCGCGTTCGTAGGCGGATTGAATGAGCCTGGAAACACAATAATGTTTCCATGAGGCGGTATCGAATCGGGCAAGACACACGCTCGCGGCTCCCCCGCAAGCGTTAGCCCGTCTAGCACCGCCTGTACACGGCTCTGCTGTCCATTTATCGGGGTTGAATAGGACATATAACACACCTCTGTTCTATGTATTGTGCGTAACAATCTGTTTAAGAGATCACCAGAGCTAGCCAGGATAGGGCGTGATGCTCCTACATTCTACTCTCTTAGGACAGCATGGGCTACTATGTAGCCGACACAGGGCTATGATATGGCGACAGGTGTTGACACACCCGATGTGTTCAAACTGGTGATAAGGTCTATTGAGACGTGATGATACAAAGACCTATGGTTTTTTGTACCACCACGCCTTCACCTACCCACGCGCAACCTTTTCTTTTCCCCCCACAAACACACATTGTACGGAGGGGATACCGTCTGTGGGAACTTCCACCAGCAACAGGTCGGCGACCTTGCCACATTCAAGCGAGCCAAAATCGCGGCCTAGCTTGACCGCGTTGGCGGGATTGAGCGTCACCAAATTTACCGCGTCAGGCAATGATAGAACTTTTTCTTTGAAGAGTTTGTACGCAGCTCCCAACATGGACGCGGGGTAGTAATCAGAACATAGCACGGTGGCAACGCCCGCTTGTACGGCCTCGGTTGCGCTCAAGTTACCACCACTCGACATGCCGCGTAGAACGTTGGGCGCGCCCATACAGACCGCTAGCCCAAGTTCGTGCGCGCGTTGGGCCGCCTCGATTGTGGCGGGAAACTCGCTTACGGTGACGCCGAAGTTGGGCCACTGCTCCACCTTCGCCGCGCTATCGTCATCATGCGTTGCGATGCCGAGACCAGCCGCCCGCGCCAGCCGCGTCACCCGCTCGATACGTTGCGAGATATACGTTGCCTGCTCACGTTTCATCGCAATGATTGCGTCTATCTCCTCGTGCTTTGTACCAGCCGTTTTCACAACATAGTCACGGAACGCCGCTTCCGTGCGATACTGGCCCTGGCCCGGACTGTGATCCATCAGTGAGACCAGCCCCACCGCGCCCGTCGCGATCATCTCCGCAATGGTGTCACTCCCCTTCTGACTTGTGAGTTCCAGGCGCGCGTGAACGTTGTGACGAACCAACGTATGCCCCCGCCCTTCCCGAATCGCCCCCATCAGTTGACGCACGAACGCATCCGAACGCACACCGAATTCGCCATCGTCGAGCGAAACCGCGTGAAATTCTGTGGTGATACCACAGCCAGCGAGCCGCCAATCGGCCTCTTGCAGTGCCATAGCCAACGGAAAAAAGATGTTGGGGCGCGGCATCACCAACCGTTCAATCGCGTCACAATGCAGGTCGATGATGCCGGCCATGAGTATTTTTGTGGCGGCATCGTGTGAATCCGTAGCGGGCGTTGGACAGGTGGTGGCCTCACCAAGCTCAAGGATACGCTCGTCTTCGATGAGCAGCCAACCGTTTTCTACAATGCGGTCTGGCAATACAAGCGTTGCATTGTGTATCAGGGTTTGCATAGATATCCTTTTCCTTTACAGCAAATACATCTCATCGGCCAGTGCTTTGAGCGACTCGGTATCATGCGAGACGGTCAGAATTGTAACACCGGCTTGCTTCGCCTCGGCCATCATCTCCAGCACAATTGCCTTTGAGACACCATCGAGGCTCGCCGTTGGCTCATCCAACAACAGGAGACGCGGGGCCGCGATAAAGGCACGGGCAAGATTGAGCCGTTGCTGCTCACCGCCACTAAAGGTGACGGGGCTTGCTTGCCAACGGCTCTCCTCGATACCCAGTCGCTTCAACCACCGCGCCGCTTCGACATGTGCCGTATCCCGCGCTGTGCCAAGCCGTACTAGTGGTTCCGCCGTTACATCAAGGGCGGCGACGCGCGGCAACACCTTTAAAAATTGCGAACAAAACCCCAACTCACGCTCACGTAAACGGAATACCATTTCTTCGCTCGCGGTTGCAATATTGACCCGTCCGAACTGCTGCGAGTCATACCAAATAGCGCCGCTTGTCGTCAGGTAGGTACGATAAATACATTTGAGAATCGAGGTTTTGCCCGCACCACTCTTGCCACTGATGATAAACGTTTGGCCGCGCTGCACCTGAAACGAGATGCTAGCAAGCGGGTTAATCACGCGGCCATCGACAAGGTGCATGTGAAAGTTTTTTTTGAGATGCCGTACATCCAGCATCGGCTCTTTGGGTTGCTGCATAAAGCGACTAGTCCTTTGGTAAAGCTTTAGGGCATATCGGAAAGATCAGAGCGCGGACGAAACCAGTAGCTGCGTATATGGATGTTGCGGGTCTTCAAGTATTTGATCGGTTAGCCCCTGCTCAACAATATAGCCGCTCTTCATCACGATGGTGCGACCCGCGAGTTGTTTGATGACCCCAAGATCATGCGAGACAAGCAGCATCGTCATCTTTAGCTCCCACTGAATACGGCGAATGAGGTCTAGCACCTTCGCCTGTACCGAGAGGTCAAGGCCACTTGTCACCTCGTCAAGCAACAGCACCGCCGGATTGCTCGACAATGCCTTCGAGATTTGCACCCGTTGCAACATGCCACCGCTAAACATACGCGGCTCGTCGTCGATGCGCGCCGTCGGCAGTTCGGTCAAGCCCATCAGTTCGCTTGTACGCTGGCGAATACGCCCGACATTGCGCCAATCAGCAAGCAAGAGCTTCTCGGCGACGTTGCCCCCGACGCTAAAATTCATGTTCAGCCCCAACTCTGGACGCTGATAAACAATGCCAAGACGCTGGTTACGGAATGTGCGGCGAGCGTATTTGTCGAGCGCAAGCAGATTTACAGGGGATTGCTCCTGTTCCATTGCACCCATTTCTCGGTACCAGAGTTCCCCACCATCAGCGGGTAATGCTAAATTCACCACCTGCATCAGGGTACTTTTACCGCTCCCACTCTCGCCCACGATACCAAGTATCTCACCTTTTGTCAGCGCGAAGTTGATGTCCGCACACGCGGTAATACTCCCACAAACCGGACAACGATTGCCCTGTTCTGGCCCTGTCAGGCTCACACACATAGGACACCCGTGTCCGTAGCGTTTGCGAAGATTGCGCCCTTCAATCACCCAGTCTTTGGCCGTTGCTTGCGTTTCCATACGGTTTACGATGCCTCCATTGTCACGCGCTGCCCACGCACCCGTGTGCGTTTCTCGCAATAGCTTGTGTCTGAACACAGGTAGGTCCAGCATCCCGCGCCCTCTGGTGTGGGCGACTCGACAAAGTAACTGGTGAGATACGTATCGTTCGCGCCGCATTTGTCACAGTGCTTGCTGGGATCGTGTTCCGTTGTGAAAGGGTAATCCTCAAATTCAAGCGGTACGATATGCGTGTAGGGTGGCACGGCATAGACACGCTTTTCGCGTCCCGCGCCGAAGAGCGTGAGCATCTCCGCCATGTGCAGTCGCCCAACATCGTAGCGCGGAATGGGCGTGGTATCCATCATATAACGTTTCTCGACGATGACAGGATACTCGCTTGCGATGTTCATATCACCCGAACGTACAACACTCTCATACATGTAAACCCACATATGCCCATAATCGGCCTCGGCGTGCATCTCGGTAGCGCGCTCGATGTTGGGTTCGACCCAGCGCAACGGGTCAGCCATCGGAACCTGTAGCACCAGTATTTGGTCCGCACGGAGCCGCTCTTCTGGAATGCGATGGCGCGACTGTAGCACGGTGGCTCGTGTGGTATCTGTCGTAAAGGCGATACCCGTTGTCTTCTGGATTAACCGCCGTAAGTTGACCGCGTTGACGCTATCATCATCGCCCTGGTCGATCACCTTGATTACGTCGCGTGGCTCAACCAGAGCCAGCGTGACCTGCAAGCCACCAGTCCCCCATCCTCTGGCTATAGGAAGATCGCGACTGGCGAACGGCACAAGATGCCCCGGTAGCGCAACCCCTTTCAGCAGTTTGCGCCGCACCTCACGCTTCGAGTCCTCATCAATAAACGCGAAATTGTAGAGCGGTTCACGCCCGCCCTGCGCGGCTTGTGCCAGGGTCGCGCCCGCTTCGGTCTGCGTTTGTGAAGTCGTAAGTCGTTGCAATAGTTGTCCGATTACGTCGTCGCTCATACGTGTTCTGCTCCCTTCTCTTCTGGCTCGGTTCGCGCCGTCTTCGCTTGGCCTTGCTCACGCACCGCCGCGAACTTTTCGGCGTGGAAGGCGCGGGTGCGCTCTAAAACGCTGATGTCCGCCTGGAACGTGACGTAGTGTGGGAGCTTGAAGTGCGCCGTAAAGCCGCTCGCCTCGATACCGTCGATGTGCAGCAAGACAAACTCTTCGTTCGCCGTGGGGCCGCCCTCGCCGTGTACACCATGCTCTTTCGCGGCACTCAGCACACGGTCAATTATCGCCATGCTCATCGCCTTGACCTCACTATGCCCAAAGCAAAAACCATAGCCCAGCCCAAACTTCGGTTGCTCCGGCCCCCGTGCGACCCGTTGCGCGTGGCTTTCGTCGGCATCGGCGGACTGTACACGCGATACCATCTCGCACTCGGTTACGAGAATTTCGCCAATCTCAACGGCCTCGCCCGTCACGGGATGCGCCACCTCGACGGGAACATGCCCTACACGCAGTTCACCCAGCGTCGGGTGGGCGTCGCCATACCCGCGCACACTGCTATACGCAAAGGTTAACATGCCGCCCACATCGCCCTGCGCCAGCACCTGGAGCCGCGCGCTACGGGGCGCGGGAAACGTCAAGGCTTTACGCGTAATATCGTACGGGTCGGCGTCGGCGTCGGCTTTTTCCTGCTCCGGCGGTTCCGCGAGGATGCCCTGCTCACGCATCTTCTCAATCACCTTTGGAAAGTTTACCAGTGGTTTTGTTTCGTCCGTAATTTTTGCCTCGATCTGCGCGAGATACGCCCGTGTGGACGCGCTCGACTCGTGGGTGAGCAGGGTATTGAGCAGGCGAAGCTGATAATCGCGCGTCGGGCCAAGCAGTTGTCCCTCTGGAATATCTTTGAACGTCGCCGAGATACGACGCAGGGGACGCATCCGCGCGCCCGCAACGGGCAAACTGTACTCGATGCGTGGCACGGTTGAGCGGTAGGCGCGCAACAAAAAACTGGCCTCTAGCGCGTCGCCTTCGCTCTGTTTGAGCGCGAGCGCGGCAAGCTCCGGCGCGTACAGCGCCCCTTCACCCATCGCCCGATCAACAGCGAGGCGCAGTTGCTCCTGTATCTGTACAACGCTGATCGGTTCGCTCTCACCCTTGACACGAAAATATTCTACCAGTTGTTCCGCGTTGAGAACGGCTTCCGTACCACCTTTTACCGCAACATAGCCCATATCGCTCTATCCTTTTATCGCTGTCGTGCGCGGCAACCCAACGCACCGACCACTCGCGTCAATCATGTAAACATCTACCCCAAGTGGGTAGCCCTGTCGCGTCTGGCGTATATGCTGTAGCTCTTCATGTGCGAGACCAGCAATACGAATGGCGTGGGTATCCTCAATACCAGGGCCAGTCAGTTCGAGCTTGAGCCAGCCATCGCTCCGCTCTTCGTTGGTAAGCGGCCCAAAAGCATCGACCAGCGACTCGACGCAGTAAAACGCGGTGGCACTCAACTCTGGTTCGACAAGCGTACCACGCGGCAACTGGGTGAGGAGTCCAGAACTCTCACCATCACAAAAGAAGGCAAAGGTTGCGCTTTCGGGAGTGCCAACACCAGCCCCGCTTCTCGTTACAATCCAGCGCATCAGCGCGTCCTGTGCGTTCAACCACACACCGTTGGCCGCTATCACAAACGTCACCTCTTTATCGAGCAGTGTGAGCAGCGCGCCCAATCCATAGCCATTCACGGGGATAGGGGCCGCTTCGTGTAGTGAAAAATATACAGGCATTTCTTGCAAAAATGGGGGGGGTTCAAGCGTGGTGATTTTTCCAGGACGCGCGAGACTATCCAGCAGATGGCGAAAGGTGACAGTGCTGTAACGGATACGCTCTTCCTGTTCTGTTGGCGGTTGCATCCGTCTACGCCTCCATCCGGTCAAACTCGACCTTTGTCGTTGCGATGAGTGCCTGCATACGTTGCCTGGCATCTATAAGCTGCTGCTCTATGTCCATGAGGTGTTGCACCAGGTGCGTGTGATAGTCCCCGTCCTCTTTGCGAAGGGCGGCATCGACAAGCGCGACGGCCAGAGCACGACGGGGACTATCGCCAAGCACCATTCCAAACCCAAACTGTCCGTCTAGCTCCAGCTTGACCTCCGTCACCAGTACCTCGCCCGCATTGAACAATCCATTTGCCACCGTTTCACGCACACGCATCATCACCAGCCCTTGCCGAGGGCCGCTTATCAGTTTCACCTGACCCTGCGCGTAGTGTTGCATCACCAGCGACGCA
>Ga0123338_10002681_pt1 | contig 16516 bp, 18 predicted proteins | sample grotaG_FD_89793 | JGI IMG/M metagenome (GOLD analysis project Ga0123338, IMG submission 89793) | Glacier valley bacterial and archeal communities from Borup Fiord, Nunavut, Canada, to study Microbial Dark Matter (Phase II) -... | ecosystem: Environmental > Aquatic > Freshwater > Ice > Glacier ...
CGAGACCAGGGGTGACGAGGCAGCCGCGGGCGTCGATCGTCCGGCCGGCGACCGGCTGCGGGTCTGCGGCAGTACCCACCGCAGACACAAAGCCACCGGTGATGGCCACCCAGCCACCGCGTAGTTCTCGCCGCTCGCCGTCCATCGTGGCGACGAGATCGGCCCCGGTGATCAACAGGTCCGCAGTCGCGCCGGGTCCGGTGTGGGATTCACCGTCCGGGATGACAGCGGTGGTCGGGGCGACACTCATCGGGACTCACAATCGGTAGAGGCGTTCGTGCACAACGACCACGTGACATCGCTCAACTGCACAAACGGTCGAATTCGGAGGGTCATAGCAGCGAGAAGAGGCGGGCGGCCTGTTCGTGGGCGTGGGTCCGGACCTCGACGGCATCGACGAGTTGGGCGACACCGTCGCGCAACAGGATGGTGCCGTCGTTGCGGACGACGTCGAGGGCGCGCATGCCGGGCGTAAAGGCGACACTCCACGGGTCGTCTGCGGTGTCGTACGTCCACGTCACGCGGTCGCCAGCGGCATCCGGGAAAAAGGCGTAGCTGTTCTCCAACCACTGCCAGACGGTCGATGGTGTCGACGTCACGTCGAACTCGCGCAGGCGAACGTAGGCGAGGCGGAACTCTTCGAGCATGTCCGCGCCGATGCCGTCGGTGCCGAGCACGATGGGATTCGAGAACCGTGTCGGCTGCGCGTACCCGACGGCGTTGTTCATGTTCGAACGCGGGTTGTGGGCGATCGTTCCCGGCAACGGACGGTCGAGGTGGACACAGTGCACGAGGAGCCAGTCGTCCGCCGCAAGATTCTCCAGCCGTCGGCCAGCCGGCGCGTCGATCGAGCCTTCGGCGACATGCACGTGGACGCCGACGCCGAGGTCCTTCGCCAGTCCTGCTGCCGCCTCGAGCGTTTCGTCGCTGCACGTGAACGGGGCATGGACACCGACGAGGCCGCTGCCGCCGCCGGCAATGAACTGCTCGCACTCCTCCAGGCCGCGTCTCGCCGCATCGGTCATGCGCAGGGGAGGGGTCGACCAGTCGTCCCCGAACCCCGATCCGTCGTCCTGCCACCGATCGGTGACGCCATAGGTCGTGTTGACCCGAACCCCCACCTCGGCACAGGCATCGGCGATGACCTGCAGCGAACCGTCGATCACGTGAGGCGATTCGTGGTGATCGATGATCGCCGTCGTGCCGCACTCCAGCGCCTCCAACGCGCCGAGGCGGGCGGCGGCGCGCAACATATCCAGGTCGAGGGCGACGTCAATCCGCCACCACACCTGTTCGAGGATTTCCAGGAACGTCGTCGGTGTCTTGGCGGGGGCCGGCATGCCGCGGGCGAGCGCCGAGTACAGGTGATGGTGGCCGCAGACGAGCCCGGGGGTAACCGCTCCCATGGTCAGGCGTCGGCGGCCGGTGGCGGCTCGACGACGCCCTTCTGGCCGGTGATGATGCCGTAGACTTCCGGCCGCCGGTACGTTTCGAAGTCGAACAACGTCCCCTTGTAGCGCTTGCACCAATCGAGGTCGCATGTCGCCGTGATCAGTTCGTCGCCGGTCGTCAGTGTCTGGGCGACGATCTGACCGGACGGGGCGATGATGCAGCTCTGCGCCAGGCTCTCGACGCCCTCTTCGTTACCGCCCTTGGCGACACCGATGACCCACGTACCGTTCTGATAGGCGCCGGCCTGCATCACGAGAGCATTGTGGAAACCCTGGAGGATGTCCTGGCTGGGGTCCGGCGCGTAGTTGATCGGCGTGTTGTAGCCGCAGAGGATCAACTCGACACCCTGCATCCCCATCACCCGATAGGTCTCCGGCCAGCGACGGTCGTTGCAGATCATCATCCCGACGATGCCACCGAAGCCACGCCAAACGGGGAATCCATCGGGACTCTCCTCGAAGTAGTAGCGCTCGAGATGCTGGAACTTGCGCCACGGCTGATGGTCGGCGTGGCCGGGGATGTGCACCTTGCGGTACTTGCCAATGGTCTGACCGGTGCGGTCGACGAGGATCTGCGTGTTGTAGTGATGGCCGTCTGGCGTCAGTTCGGCGTAGCCGAGGCTGAAACCGATGCCGAGGTGTGCAGCCTCGTCGAACAGCCGCTCTGTTGCCTGCCCCGGCATCTGCGTCTCGAACCAGTGGTCGGCGTCGGCGCGGTCCTCGACCCACCACCTCGGGAAGAACGTCGTCAGCGCCAGCTCCGGATAGGCGAGCAGTTCGACGTTGCGGGCAGCTGCCTGATGAAGCAGATCGATCAGCCGGTCGACGACGTGCTCACGCGACTCGTCCATCGAGATCGGCCCGAGTTGCCCGGCCCCGACGGTCAGTGTCCGTGAGGGTGGCGGGTCGATCACGGGTTCCATCGTAGGCGAAGCAATTATGGGCTGGGGCCACGTCTCGCTGGCAGCAATCCTCGCAGAATCGGCGACGATTCCTGCCAGCGACGTCACCTATGGGAGTTGGCCGGCGTGGGCGAGGGCGAGGCGGACGAGGCGGTCGTGCCCACCGGTCATCTCGCGCTTGACACGGTCGCTGACGGCTTCCGCCGGCGTGAACCACACGAGATCCAAGGCTTCCTGCGTCGGCTGGCAGTCGCCGTCGACCGGTACGACGTACGCGAGGCTGACGGCGTGCTGGCGAGGGTCGTGGTAGCCACTGATGTCCGGGTCCGGGAAGTACTCGATGACGGTGAACGGTGCAGGATCCGTCGGCAACCGGGGGAAGGCCATCGGCCCGAGGTCCTTCTCCAGGTGGCGGATCAGGGCGTCACGGATTCGCTCGCGGAACAGCACCCGCCCGGACACTGCGGAACGGCTGATCGTGCCATCGGGCCGCATGCGCAAGAGCAACCCGATATGGGTGACCTGGCCGAGGGAATCGATCCGCACCGGGATGGCGTCGATGTACACGATGGGCATCTGTGCCCTCATGGTGGAGAAATCGTCGTCGGACAGGTAGATCGTGTCGGTCTGTGTCGGCGTCTGCGTGGAATCGCTCACGTGGCTCCTCGTGGTGGCGGAACGGAAATTCTGGCACCTCCGAGGGTCACGAATGAAGCATGATCGATGACCGCCTGCGCTCGGCACCTCTGTCGGGCCGATACCGTTGCTCTTCAGATGTCCGTTTTCCCGACGATTTCCGTTTGCCGATCAGATACGTGCGTCACTCGTGTGCGCATGACAAGGCGAACTGCATGACCGCCCCCAGCGCCGACGTGACTGTCGTCGTCCCAGCCAACCACCTGATGGCCCCCCTGCTCGGCCAGCGCGACGAGCACCTCCGATCGATCGAAAAAGCCTATCCGGCCGCCACGATCCGCGTCCGCGGCAACGAGATCGCCATTGGGGGCATCGACGCCGCCAAGGTCGGGACGCTGTTCGACGAATTGATCGTGCTCGTGCAACGTGGCCAGCAATTGGACGAGGGGTACGTGAAACGTGTCCTCGATATGGTCGGTGCCGATGAGAAGCCCTCGAAGGTGCTCACCGACGAGGTTCTCAAAGGCGCAAAGGGTCGGTCTGTCCGGCCGAAGACAGCAGGCCAGAAGCGCTATGTCGACGCCATCCGCCAGAACGTCATCACCTTCGGCGTCGGCCCCGCCGGCACCGGCAAGAGTTGGCTGGCTGTGGCGATGGCGATCAAGTCGTTACAGGCCAAGGAGGTCGCCAGGATCATCCTCACGCGCCCAGCGGTCGAAGCAGGGGAGCGCCTCGGGTTCCTACCTGGCGACCTGATGGCCAAGATCGACCCGTACCTTCGGCCGCTGTACGATGCGCTCTACGACATGATCGAGCCAGAAGGCGTCACCAAACTGCTTGAACGCAACGCGCTGGAAATCGCTCCGCTCGCATTTATGCGCGGTCGCACGCTCAGCAACAGTTTCATCATTCTCGACGAGGCGCAGAACACGACGCCGGAGCAGATGAAGATGTTCCTCACGCGCATCGGATTCGGCTCGAAGGTCGTGATCACCGGCGACTCGACGCAGGTCGACATGCCGGGCGGGCGCAGCGGTCTTGCCGGTTTGCAGCAGGTACTCGCCGGCATCGAGGGCATCGAGTTCGTGATTTTCGACCGCAAGGACGTCGTTCGCCATCGCATCGTCGCCGACATCGTCGAAGCGTACGAACGACTCGACGAACAGAACGCACTGCTTGCCCAACAGGCGCCGGTCGCCAACGTTTCCCAACAGAACGGATTCAACCGACGTGGCTGAGGTTGCCAAACCAAAGGTCGCCGGCATCCGCAAGATCGGCGGAGACGGTGACCCCGAGGTCTTTGTGTCCGACGAACAGAGCGACGTCGAACTCGATCTGCAGCGATGGCAGTCACTTGCAGAATCGGTACTGCTCGCCGAAGGCGTGCGCGGTGCGACGGAACTGTCGATCCTCTACATCGGGGAGACGGAGATGATCGAACTCAACGAGGCACACATGGGTGTCAACGGCCCCACCGACGTACTGTCGTTCCCGATCGATGCCGAAGACATCGAGGTCGTGAGTGGACCGAATTCGCTGAGTCGTGGTCCAGACCGCTCACCGATCGACACCGGAGACCTTCCGCTGCTGCTCGGCGACATCGTCATCTGTCCGGCGGTCGCCAACCGTCAATTCGCAACCCACGCCGGCACACTCGACGACGAACTGGCGCTGCTGCTGGTGCACGGCATCCTGCACATCTTGGGCCACGACCATGCGGAGGCCGAAGAGGGAGTCCGGATGCGGACCCGTGAGCGCGGATTGCTCGAGTCGCTGCATTGGAACGGTGCGGCACCCGATGCCTTCCGTCAACTGCACACGGACGAGCCGGACGACATTGACGCAGGCACTGTCGTCGAAGACGACATGTCGTGCCCTCCGACCCCACTCGACATCGAGCCGCCATCGTGATCGCCTCCAGTTTCACGACCGCTGACCTGTGGATGCTGATCGCCATCTTTTTTCTGTTGATCATCTGTGCGTTCCTCGCTGCCGCCGAAACCGGCCTCACCCGCATGTCGAAGCCGCGGGCGACGGCGCTCGCCGACGAGGGTGGCAGGCGCCCGCGTACGCTCGTCAAGCTGGTCAGCAAGCCGGAGAACTTCCTCAACCCGCTGCTCCTCAGCCTGCTGCTGTGCCAGACCGGCCAGTCGGTGCTGACGACGTTGCTCGCCGACAACCTCTTCGGCGGCTGGGGCGCGCTGATCGGTTTCTTCTTCTCGATCATCGTCGTCTTCGTCTTCGTGGAGGCGATCCCCAAGACCTGGGCGATCGTCAACTCCGACCGTGCGGCGTTGCTCGCTTCGACCCCGGTCGCTGCGCTCGCCAAGTTCCCGCCGCTCAAACTGGTGTCTCGTGGCCTGATCGGTCTCGGCAACATCCTGTTGCCAGGCAAGGGGCTCAAGCAGGGCCCGTTCGTCAGCGAGGGCGAATTCCTGGCCTTTGCCGATGCTGCGCTCGAGGGCGATGTCATCGAACACGAAGAACGCAAGCTCATCGAATCGATCATCGAGTTCGGCGACACTGTCGCTCGCGAGGTCATGGTGCCGAGGCCCGACATGGTGTTCGTGCAGCACGACCATACGGTGAGCAAGGCCTTGGACACGGCGATCGAGCACGGCTACAGCCGGCTCCCCGTCCTCGACGGCAAGGAGGACGAGGGTGTCATCGGACTGGCCTACACCAAGGATCTGATCAAGGCGGAACGCGAGGGCGGAGGCAGCGAATTGGTGTCGACGTTGGTACGTTCCGTCAATTTCGTCCCGGAGAACAAGCTCGTCAACCGCCTGATGCGTGAGATGCAGGCGCAGAAGTTCCACCTGGCAATCGTCGCCGACGAGTACGGGGCGATCGCTGGTCTGATCACGCTCGAGGACTGCCTTGAGGAACTCGTCGGTGAAATCGTCGACGAGTACGACACCGAGGACGCTGAATTCGAGCGCCTCGCTGACGGCGACTATCTCGTCGATGGAGGCATGAACATCGACGACCTCGAGGACCACCTGCACGTTCATTTCCCCGAGGAGGGATGGGACACGATCGGCGGATTCGTCTTCGGAACGCTCGGTCACCTGCCGGACGTCGGCGACGAAGTCGAGTTCGAGGGATGGAAATTTGGTGTCGAGCAGGTCGATGGTCGTCGTATCCGTCGCGTCCGCGTCGCTGTGATTCCCGGCTGGCAGCCGCATGATGATGGGGACGGGCACGATCGAGATCGCGATCGCGATCGAGATCGAGATCGAGATCGAGATCGCGATCGAGATCGCGATTCGCCGTCGCGTCATTCGGACGTCGAATCATCGGCCTCCTCGCCGGCGGATTCGACCTGATGCGCTCGGGATTCGTCACCCTCGCCGGCCGTCCGAATGTCGGTAAGTCAACTTTGCTGAACAGGATCTGCGGGCAGAAGATCAGCATTGTCTCGGACAAGCCGCAGACGACCCGTCTGCCGATCCGCGGCATCGTCAACCGCCCTGATCTGCAGATCGTCTTCGTCGACACGCCAGGGCTGCACAAGCCGGTCACGGCGCTCGGCGAGCGGGTCAACAGCGCAGCGCTGACGTCGCTCGACGATGTCGACGTTGCCTGTCTGGTGCTCGATGCGACGCAGGCGTTCGGTCGCGGCGATGAATGGGTCGCTTCGCGCATGCCCAAGGACTTTGTGGTCATCCTCAACAAGACCGACCGTGCCAGCAAGGAACGCATTGCCCGCCAGTTGATCTCGGCATCCGGCTTACAGGCTTCGGAGTTCTTTGCCGTCTCGGCGCTCAGCGGCGATGGTGTCGACGAACTCGTGACCTATCTGGCGACGCGTCTGCCGGAGGGTCCGGCATGGTTCCCGATCGATGCCGTGTCGGACAACGACGAGGATCACTGGGTGGCCGAACTCGTCCGCGAACAACTGCTCGCAGTGACTCACGACGAACTGCCGTACTCGATCGCCACCCGTGTGACCGAGCACGAGGGCAATCGCATCCGGGTCGAGATCATCGTCGAGCGCGACAGCCAAAAAGGCATGGTGATCGGTAAGCAGGGCGCAGTGCTCAAAGAAGTCGGCACGCTCGTCCGCAAGCAACTCCCGGCTGGCACGTTCATCGAGCTGTTCGTCAAGGTGGACAAGGACTGGCAGCGCAAACCCGACCGCGTTCAACGCCTCGGCTACTGAGATTCGTCATCGGAGTCACGGGATCTCATGCGCACGGCGAGATGCGGTGACTTCGACGGACGACGGGATGGCTGACGGTGGCTTAGCTGACGACGAGCGGCCTGTATTCGTCGAACGTCAACAGTGCGCCAGGGGCGCTGGAGGTGTTGTCGCCTCGGGGGACGACGATCCCCACGCCGTCGATCGAAAAGGTCACCTGACCGATACCCGGGAGCTGAAGCGAGAGCACGATCTGGGCGATGGCGAGGCGTTGGTCGAGCGACGGGATGAGCGTGCGGAAGTCCTGGACGACTTGGACATTGGCGACGCCACCGGTGACCGTGACGTTCTTGATGGCACCGGCGGGAACAGCGGATCGAAGGCCGGTGCCGATGTTTCCTGGTGGCACTCCCTGTTCGAGCGCTTCGATCACCTGATTCGGTCCAGCCGGCTTCGCCAGCGTCCGCTGCATCGCCGTGAGTTGTCCACCGGTGATGAAGTAGAGCTCGACATCGACGACGGGAAACACCGTCGTCGGGGTTTGGGTGACCGGAACCGTGGTGGAGACGGCGGTCGTGACCGGTGCAGTCGTTGTCGGTGCAGTCGTTGTCGGTGCAGTCGTTGCCGGTGCAGCGGTCGCCGGCACCGTCGGCGGAGTGGTGGTCGGTGTCGTCGTCGTACTGGGACTCGTCGGGGTCGTGGAGATCGTGACGGGCGCCGTGTACGTGGTCGAGGTGGATGTGGTCGGAGTGGTTGTCGTCGGGAGAGCTGTGACGCTGGGACCGAGCGGTGAATCGACGCGCTTGATCGTCGACGATTTCGGAACGCCGCAACTGGCGATCGCCAGCGCGCAGACAGCGCACGTGGCGACACAGATCCACGGCGCTGAGACGCGGCTCATACATCACCCACGGGCAGGCTGACGATGAATCGTGAGCCGCCCTCGCGCCGGTCCTCGACCCACGCCACCCCGCCATGCGACTGCGCGTGCTCGGCGACGAGCGCCAATCCGAGGCCTGTGCCCACCCGCCCACGAGACGCGCTCCCTCGCGTGAAACGCTCGAAAATCCGTGTCCGTTCGCTCATCGCCACGCCGGGTCCACCGTCCTCGACGACGAGATTCACGGTTGGGACACGCTCCAGGCGATTTGGTTCGATGACGATCCGCGTCGGGCCGCCTCCGTGCTGTTTGGCGTTGTCCAGCAGGTTGGCGGCAATGCGTTCGATCCGGCGCTTGTCGACACTGACGATCGTCGAGGCGCCGGCGACGACCTCGATCGGGACATCGCCGAAGCCGTAGCGTTGGGCAATCCGGCGCAACAGGTCCGGCAGGCTGATCGCCTCCGCGTGGTTGTCCGTAGCGCCTGCGTCGAGCCGAGAGAGTTCGAGCAGGTCGAGCACCATCTGATCGAATCGTCGCACCTGGCTGGTCACGACGTCGAGCGCCTGCTGTGTCCGGTCCGGGAGATCGGCACGCCTGGCGTCGAGTACTTCGACGGCGGCCGTCAGCGCGGTGATCGGTGATCGCAGTTCGTGGCTGACATCGGAAGAGAACCGTACCTCGCGCTGGATCCTCGCCTGCACTGCGTCTGCCATCTCGTTGAACGACGTTGCCAGACGATCGAGTTCGCGATCGCTCTCCGGCGGTAGTCGTGTGTCGAGACTGCCGCTCGCCAGTTGCCCCGCAGCGTTGGAGACGCGCGACAGCGGACGCAGTAGTCGCCTACTTGCCCACCAGCCGAGACCGGCGCCGAAGAGTGTCGTCGAGATGGCACCGATCGCCAGCGCGGTGGCGATCAGTCGCAGGTTGTTCTGAACGCCGTTCAGCGAGAATGCCTCGAAATAGGCGGCGTTGGCACCAGGGATCGATACGCCGACGACGAAGAACGGCGAGCCGCCGATCTGGTGGATCTGGTAGCCGGACTGCCCTTGGGTGAGCACGAGCGTGTAGATGTCCGGCGGCAATTGCGACTGGTTGAACTGCAGCGAGTTCTGCGAGAAGAACCGGTCGGGGGGACCGCCGACGTGGAGCAGGCCGAGGCCCTCCGTGGGGATCACCGAGATCAACGTCGAGTAGTTGATGTCCTTCTGCGACAACCGGTCGCTGACAGAACGGGCGTTGGTATATGCCTGCGACTTCGCAGACTGCTCGCGCTGCTGGACGAGGTAGCTGCGGGCGATGAAATAGGTGACGAGCGCCAGTGCGGTCGACGTGAGGAGGCCGGCAATACTGAAGAACAACGTGACTCTGGTGCGGAGACTGGTCGGGCGCAGCAGCCGACGCTTGGTGCGGGTCACCTCTCCAGTGTGGCTGATCCGCTCCGACGTCGGGGTAACGGCATGAATCATCGTCCCTCGCAACGCTGTCTCCAGCGCAAGATCGTCTACGCCAGAACCCCGATCGTTTCAACGCTGTCCGGTGAAGTACCAGGGGGAGGTAGGTACCTCACCGGTGCAGCGTGAACAAATGCCACTGTGGTCCGTCTGTGTGACAGCCCGCTGTTCGTATTGTGCGTTTTCGGTAACAAAGAGTGGTTGCTGCGTCACAGAAGCATTTCGGGCACAATGGCATCGCTGTGCATTCGCTCCTGTTCATCGAAGACGACGACCATATTCGCCTGGCGCTGCGCCTGGCGCTGGAAGACGAGGGCTACGAAGTGCGCGAGGCCCCGGACGGGCGCGCCGGGCTCGAGAGTTTCGAGCAGGCCGAACCGGACCTCGTGCTGCTCGATCTGCGCCTGCCTGACGTTTCCGGGTTCGAGGTGTGCCGGACGATTCGGGCGAACAGCATCGTGCCGATCATCATCGTGACCGCTCAGACCGACACCTACGACATGGTCGCAGGCCTCGAAGCGGGTGCCGACGACTACGTCACGAAGCCGATCGTTCCGAAGGAATTGGCGGCGAGGATTCGGGCGCATCTTCGGCGTGTGCAATTGCAGGGCCCTTCGCTGGCGTCGTCGTTGGCGGTCAAGTCGTTCCATGTCGGCGACGTCGAAGTGCGCCAGGAACAGGGGATCGCACTCAAAGGCGGTGTCGAACTGAACCTGACGAAGACCGAGTTCCGACTGCTCTGTGAGTTCGCGGACCATGCCGGCATGGTGCTGTCTCGCGACCAACTCCTCGAGCGGGTGTGGGGTTACGAGTACCTCGGAGACAGCCGCTTGGTCGATGCCCATGTGCGTCGTCTGCGCGTCAAGATCGAGGATCAACCGGACGACCCGAAGCTCATCGTCACGACACGCGGCATCGGCTACCGGCTGCTCGTCACGTCGTAGCCGCCCCTCGCAGCGACGCAACTCGACGGCGAGCTTCGTTGATGCGCAGCGCTCTACAGGTGACGGCGAAGTCCCTGTACATCTCGACAACGCCGTCTACCGTCAGTTCGTATTTCCTCGGCAAGAGCGTGCGCTGCTGCAGCACCGCGAGCACAACCAGATCGAGCAGCGCGAGTGCAGCCACTGCCGAGTGGTCATCGAGTGCGCAGCCGAATCACATTCGGCCATCAATCTCGTCAGGTTGGTCGGCGGCGTTCGGCGTTGCGGCGTCGTAAATCAGCGCCTGCAGCAGCGGCGTCTCGGCGCCGATCGTCGTGGAGTCGCCGTGGCCGGTGTGGACGATGGTCTCCGCCGGCAGCGTCAGCAGTTGCGAGCGGATGCTGGTGAGGATCGTCGGGAAGTCGCTGAAGCTCCGACCGGTTGCGCCTGGCCCTCCGCAGAACAGCGTGTCGCCGCTGAAGACGACGCCGCTGGTGGCGTCGTAGAAGCAGCAGCAGCCTGGCGAATGCCCAGGTGTGTGGCGAATGGCGAGTTCGACCCCGCCCGTCTTGAGTGTGGTGCCCGGAACGATTGCCCTGTCAGGTTTGCGGTCCGGATAGACGACGCTCCACAGCATCGTGTCGGCTGGGTGCAGATGGATCGGGGCGTCGGCGTCGTCTGCGAGCGCAGCGGCTGCGTTGATGTGGTCGTTGTGGCCGTGCGTCAGGATCACACCGGTGACGGTACGGCCGTTGACGGCATCGACGATCGGTCGATGGTCATGGGCTGCATCGATCACGAACACCCGGCGATCGTCGCCGACGAGCCAGATGTTGTTCGTCACTTCCCACTCGCCGCCGTCAAGTGCGAAGATGCCCGTTGTCGTGACCAGTTCGATTCCCATGCCAAATCGAGGGTATCGGCCGGGGTGACCGAGGGGTTCACAGGCGGGCCGCTCTGAGGGCGCCTCGACGGACTTTTCCGGCGTCGTCGCGCAACGTCTCCTGCGTGTATTCGAAGGTTCTCGGAATCTTGTAGATGACGAGCCGATCAGCGAGGAAGGCGCGCAACTCGGCCTCCGGGAGCTGTTCGGGATCGGCCTCGACGATGGCGTGGACGACGTTGCCCTTGTCGTCGTCCGGCAGTCCGACGACCGCGACCGAATGAACGAGCGGGTGTTCCTGGATGGCAGCCTCGACCTCTGCAGGGTAGATGTTCGAGCCACCGGACAGGATCATGTCGCTTGCCCGGTCGCCGAGATACAGGTATCCGTCTATGTCCAACCTGCCGATGTCACCGAGCGATTCCCAACCGCCATCGCGCTGCCTGGCGGTCGCGCCGACGTAGCGGTAGCTCGGGTGGTCTGTGAGGTTGCGCAGCCAGACCTCGCCCATCTCGCCGGTGGCGGCTTCGTTGCCGTCGTCGTCGGTGATACTGACCGTCCCGGAAGCGGGACGGCCGACGGAGCCGACATGGGCGAGCCATTCGGTCCCGGTGATGACCGTCGCCGCCTGCGCTTCTGTGCCTGCGTACAGCTCGAAGATGCGCTCGGGCCCGAGCCAGTCGATCCATACCTGCTTGAGCCAGATCGGGCACGGTTCAGCGAGGTGCCAGACGGTGAGCAGACTCGACAGATCGTAGGCCAGCCGTTCGTCCTCCGGCAGCCGCCAGATGCGCTTCATCATCGTCGGGACGAGGTAGATGATGTCGGCGCGGTACTGCTCGATGGCGGCCAGCGTCGCAGCGGCGTCGAAGCGAGCCAGCAGGACGACATGGCTGCCGGCGAGCAGGGCGTTGCTCGCCCATACCGCTGGACCATTGTGATAGAGCGGCCCTGGCATCACCATGCACCCGTCGCGTCGGATCATGAGCGTCGGATTGACGGAGTTGTCGATCACCGCCGGGTCGCCGGAGACGATCAATTTCGGTCGACCGGTCGAGCCGCCCGACGTCGGCGCTTTCCAAGCCGGAGAGGCGAGTGCCAGATCGTCGATTTCCGGCAGGTCGACGTCGTCATGGGAGTGGTCCGGGTGATACCCGACCGGGAGCGAGAGGCGGCCTTCGATGGTTCCGCCGGCTGCTCCGATCACGATTCGCGAGTCGGCGAGTTCGACGATCGACTCCATTTCCCGACCCGGCAGCCGTGCTGACACGGGCTGCGGAACGGCGCCGATGCGCCATGCAGCGTGTTGGGCGACGAACCAGTCGACCGAGTTGGGCAGGGCGATCGTCACCATGTCGCCGCGCTGCACCCCCTTGGAGATGAGATCCCTGGCCAGCCGATCGCTCGCCGCCACCAACTCGGATCGCGTCAGCGTGGTCGAGCCGCATGTGACGGCCGATCTGTCTGGGTCGGCCATGGCCAGAGCATGCAGTTGCGAGCTGAAGGTAACGAGCGTCATGACCGGCCCAACGTAGACGCGGCGGGCTGATCAGGTCGTGCCGTGCGTCGCCTGCCGGACTGCGCCGATGGCGCCGGGCGATGGTGGTGCTCGACGGGCGCACTCATATCATCGCCGTCATGACCAGGCTGATACTCGTCCGGCACGGGGAATCGAACGTCTCCGTCAAGCGGCTGATCTCGAGCGGGCGGACGTGTTCAGGGCTGAGCGGGCTCGGGCGCCAACAGGCCCAGGCGTTGGCCGATCGTTGGTCAGCGAACCCCGAGATACGCGCTGACCTGCTTATTTCGTCGACGTACCTGCGGGCAATCGAGACTGCGGAGGCAATTGCCCCGGTGCTCGAGTTGCCGATCGTGCAGGTTTCAGACTTTGGTGAACATGACCCTGGACCAGAGGTCGAGGGTTTGACGTACGCCCAGTTCGGCGAGAAATATCCGGACTTCCACTGGAGCGACGATCCCTATCTTGCCGGCTTCCCCGGCGGCGAAACGGTTGCCCAGTTCCGGCTACGAGTCGGCACAGCACTGGGCGCTGTGCTGCGCGATCAGACAGACAAGACGGTCGTCATCGTCTGCCACGGTGGCGTCATCGACAGCATCTTCCGGCGACTTCTGAACACGCCGATCAGCGGAATTTTCGAGCTGTACACGTTGAATACCGCCGTCTCGGAATTCGCCTCGACGTCGAAGAACACCTGGAGTGTCGTGCGCTACAACGACGCAGCTCATCTCGACGGCCTGCCGGAGGCCACGATTCCGCCGCACAGCGACTGACGGATCTTGCAGGTGTGCTATGTTGCCGTTCAGCGTTTTCCGCTGGAAGCCGATGTAAGTCCGGCACGGTCGCGCCACTGTGAAGAACTGGCCAGCCTGTTACTGGGCGGTTCGTAGTCAGACACGGTCGGAGAACGTTTTTCATTGACTACTGGGACGCTGAATCCCGAGGGAGTACATCGATATGTCGACCAATGCGTTGGTGTTGCCGGAAGCGAAGCCGATCACGATTTCGGTCCGTGAGTTGATTCCGTGGGCCTTGTTGGTCGGATTCCTGATGTTGCTGTTGATGTACATCGTCGGCGTCGAACAGGGTGCGACGTCGCTGGTCGGTGGGCACTACGTGCACGAGTGGGTTCATGACGCCCGTCATCTCCTCGGCGTCCCCTGCCACTGACGTCCCAGCGCTCACCTCGTGGTCAGAAAACTGTTGATCCGCGGACTTCTCGCAGGTCTGCTCGCGGGTCTGTTCGGTTTCGGCATTGCCAAGACGATCGGCGAGACATCCGTCGACAAGGCGATCGCTTTCGGGGGCTACGTCGAAAACAACATCCATCACGAGGCGCCAGAAACGAGCTTCGTCAGTCGTTCGCTGCAGAGTTCCGCCGGCCTCGGAACGGGGGCGTTGATCTATGGGATCGCCCTCGGCGGGATCACCGCGTTGGTGTTCGCCGGGATCTACGGACGCGGTGGATTGACGAAAGCCAAACCGGCGGCAGCGCTCGTCGGCTTCCTCGGTTTCGTCGGGGTCTATCTCGCGCCCGTATTGAAATATCCGGCCAACCCGCCCTCGATCGGGCAGGCGGACACCATTGGCCGACGCACGGCACTGTTCGTGTTGATGATCGCCTGCTCGATTGTCGGTCTGGTCGTCGCTGGGGTGGTCTGGAGACAGCTGCTGGACCGCACATCGCGGTGGAATGCAACGGTGCTCGCAGCGCTGACGTACGTCGTCGTTCTGATCGTCGTCTACGTCGTGTTCCCCGGTGTGAACGAGGTTCCGCAGGCAGCGATCCCTGGGGTCACCGGCGCAGTGACGGATGCAACGGTGACGTTCCCGCCGGCGGTGCTGTGGCAGTTCCGAATCGCATCGCTCGCTATTCAGGCGGTGTTGTGGGCAACGATTGCTCTCGCCTTCGGGTTCCTCGCTGAACGGCTCCTCGAACCGAAGCGGCCACCAGTGGAGACGACCCGGGAGTTCGATCTGACCGCGACCGGTGCCTGACCACAGTTGAGCGTTTCCTGCTCGGTGTTGGTATGTCGCGGCTGCTGCTGCGGCACGACCGAAAAACATCCAGGCATCGATCACGCCGCCCAACTGGCGACGCTTCGTGCTGCAGCGTTGGCCGGGTCTGGCAAGCTCTGGACCGTGGATTGTCTCGGCCGGTGCGAGCGTTCGAATGTCGTCGCTGTTCGATCCGGCGCACGACGACGATGGTTCGGCGAGGTGTTGAGCGACGAGGCGATCGCTGCGATGGCCGCATGGATCGCCGTCGGCGGAGTCGATGAGCCCCCCGCCTCGATGTCAGGTCTGGAGTTCGTCCCAGACGACAGTCCGCTCATCACTGCCGTCGCCACCGGCTACACAGCGGACGAGATCGCCGACCTGATCGCGAGCGTCGTCGTCGGGGGTGCCGGGTCGTGGAGTTTCGGCGTTCACGGTGCTGTCGCCGAGTTCGACGGTACCGATGCGGATCGTGTCGTCAGTCGACTCGGGCGGGTCATCGAATCGAGGACATCAACGGCTTCGATGCGTATCCATGTCGGCCACGACACCAGGATGTTCAGCTTGAACAAGCCAGGCACGACCGAGCCGTTCGCGTTCGTTGTCGGCGTGCCTGAGTCATCGGCGGTTGGTGGGCAGACATCGCTCACCAACGTCGGGCCGGACCTGCAGGCGATGCTGCCGGAAGACCGCCACGCAACGTTGTTCGATCTCGGCCTCGGGAGCCGCGCTGCGAGTTTCTGTGTTCGCGGCGACAACGCCATCAGTCGGTTCCTGGACCCGCATACGGGAGCGCAATGGTTCGATGTCGCAGACATCCTCGGCCCGCAGCTCGTTGCCGCCTCGCCGCACCGCGTCATCACGACGTCGATCGGTCGAGTCGAGATCTACGCGCCGATCCCGGCACCTGATGCCGCTTCTCCGCCTGGCTCGCACACCCACCTCCTGCCTGGCGAGCTGGATCTCGGACTCGAGCTCCCACCTGGCATCGGCATGGACCCGCACTACGTCCCTGCAGCGATCGTAAATCTGTCGCCGGATTGGGTGCCATGGCAACCGGTCGATTCCGTCGCTCCAGCGTGATGAGCAGCTCGTCCGAGATGATCGAGCGATCGAAGAACGACTGACGTCCGGCGGATGCTGATGAGCGCTACGGCGCGTCGTCCAGGAGGACGACCGGTTATGCAACCCGGTGGCGGATCGTGATCCCGGCGACGTTCGCATCGTTCCGTGCTGAAACTCCATCGGCGAGGGTGAGGGTGACGGCTGTCAGCCCACGGGTGTCGCTGGTGACGAAACGGATGATGGTCCCGAGGTCGACGGAGGTGGCGGTCGGCTGATCGACTCCGAGCAGTGTTGACCACAGTGAAGCGGCCACCTCGGCATCAGTGACACCGAACTCGACCTCGACGATCCCGTCGACCATGGCCGCACGATCGCACCGCAACGCCGTAGTCCAGCAGTACGGGATCGCTGAAACCCTTCGGCAGCGAATATGCGGTGCGCATCGCTCCGACGTCATCGGCCAGCGTTGCCGTGGCGATCACGACCTGGCGGAGCATTGCCCACGAGTCACTCATCGGTCACGATCCTTGCCATTTTCCAGTTTCCATGAATATACGCAGCGTCTCGAGGTGAGGCCCGATCTCGATGCCCTGCCGCGCGAGCCAATCATCGTTGTAGTAGGTGTCGGTATAGCGATCCCCGGAATCGCAGATCAGCGTGA
>Ga0123338_10002684_pt1 | contig 16504 bp, 15 predicted proteins | sample grotaG_FD_89793 | JGI IMG/M metagenome (GOLD analysis project Ga0123338, IMG submission 89793) | Glacier valley bacterial and archeal communities from Borup Fiord, Nunavut, Canada, to study Microbial Dark Matter (Phase II) -... | ecosystem: Environmental > Aquatic > Freshwater > Ice > Glacier ...
AGCCCGGTGAGCTTGACGCTTTGCAGCGACATCATGACGATGCCGCCGACGCCGGTGAACAGGTTACGCAGCGCAATCGATGCCGAGCTCGACACGACCTGCTCGATCACCGCGGTGTCGGACGTCAGCCGCGAGGCGATTTCAGACGGGCGGTTTTCCTCGAAGAACGCCGGATCGAGCGTCAGCAGATGCGTGTGCACCGAGCGTCGCAGGTCGGCAACAACGCGCTCGCCGATCCAGCTGACGAAGTAAAAGCGCACCGCTGTCGCGAGGCCCAGAAACGCGACGACGCCGAGCATCGCCCAGAAATAGGGCGCGATCGTCGCCGGGTCGCTGCCGGCGTGGAAGCCGTTGTCGACGATGCGCTTGAAGCCCTGCGGGATGACGAGGTTGCCGCCCGCCGCGAGCACCAGCGCGACCAGCGCGCCGGTCAGCTGCATCGGGTAGCGTTTGGCGAACTGCCACAGCAGCCCGAGCTTCGCGAGCTTGGGCGGCGCAGCGGCGGCAGGTTTGACGTCGGGGGGAATGGCCATGCGTGTCTCTATCAGGCGCTTGAGTGCTACTCAATAACCCGTTGGCGCGACGGTGCGCCCAAGGAAGCGCAGAATGGTGATCCACTTGTGCACATTGAGGTCGGGCCCTGCCAGCCCGTGCGTCTGGCCGGGATAGACCATCAGGTCGAACGGCCGCCGCGCCTTTTGCATTTCGGCAATCAGCGCGGTCGAGTTTTCGAACACGACATTGTCGTCCGCCATGCCGTGCAGCAGCAGCAGCGGGCGCTCGATACCGACGGCGGCGGCAAGCGCGTTGCTTGACTGGTACGGGCGCAGGTCGGTCGCCGGATTGCCGAGGTAACGCTCGGTATAGGCGGTGTCGTACAGCTCCCATTTGGTCACCGGCGCACCCGCGATGCCCGCCGCGAAACCGGTCTTTTCGGCTTCGAGCAGTTTCAGCACCATATAACCGCCGTATGACCAGCCGTTGATCGCGATCTTGTCGGGGGCGACGAAATCCTGCCGCTTGAGCCAGCCGAGTAGCAGCCGCTGATCCTCGACCTCGACCGAGCCCATGTTGCGGTAGATGCCGCTTTCGAACGCCACGCCGCGCCCGATCGAGCCGCGGTTGTCGAGCTGCACGACGATCCAGCCGTGCTGGACCAGATATTGATTGAGCGCACCGCCCCAGTTGCGCGCAATGCTCTGGACGCCGGGCCCGCCATAAACGGTCATCAGCACCGGGTGTCGCCCCGGGGTCGTCGGGCGGAACATGCGGTAGTGGAGTGCCTGCCCGTCGATCGCGGTCAGCGTGCCGAATTCGGGCACCACCGCCTGCGCCAGATAGGGTGCATAGGGGTGCGTCGCATCGAGGCGGTTTTCCTCGATCCACGCCAGCCGCTTGCCGTCGGCATCGGCGAGCCACGTCTGCAACGGGTGAGTCGGGCTGTCGGTGGTGACCAGCGCGCGCGTCGCGCCCTTGTCCATGACGACGCTGTTGACTGTTCCGGGCGCGGTCAATCGTCGCGGTGCACCGGGTGCCAGATAGTCGATCATGTACAAATGCTGTTCGAGCGGCGTGTCGGCGGAGCCGGTGAAGAACAGCCGGTGCTGCTTCTCGTCGACCCCGGCGAGCGCCTCGACCACCCAGTCGCCGTGCGTCAGCTGCGTCAGCGTCCCTGCGTTCCAGCGGTACAGGTGCATGAAGCCGTCGCGTTCGGAACTCCACAGCAGCGAGCCGTCGGCAAGCGCGCGGAAATTGTCGTGCAGGTTGAGCCACGTCTTTGCGGTTTCACTCAGGATGACCGTCGCCGCGCCGGTCGCGGGATCGATCCGCAACAGGTCGAGATGCTGCTGGTTGCGCGACAGTTTCTGCACATACAGCGCCTTGCCGTCGGCCGCCCAGTCGACGCGCGCGAGGTAGAAATCGGGATCGGCGCCAAGGTCGGCCTTGACCCGCGCGCCGCCGTCGGGGTTCATCAGCCACAGTTCGACGATGGCGTTCGGCGTCCCCGCGGCCGGATAGCGCTGCGAGAATACCTTGGTCCCGTCCGCGCCGATCGCGGCGCGCTGAACGACATGGACCTTGCTCTCGTCGATCCGCGCCACGGCAATGCGCTCGTCGTGCGGCGCCCACCACAAGCCGGTGAAACGCTTGAGTTCTTCCTGTGCGATGAATTCCGCCGCGCCCCAGCCGATCGTCTCGCTGCCGCCTTGCGTGAGTGGCTTTTCCTTGCCGGTGCCGAGGTCGATCAGCACCACGTTGCGGTCGCGCACGAACGACACGAAGTGCCCCTTTGGCGACAGTTGCGCGTCGGTTTCGGTGGCGGCGGTCTGCGTCAGGCGGCGCACCGCACCGCTGGTGTCGGCGAGCCACAGGTCGCCGTCGATCGGCACCAGCAAATGCGTGCTGTCGGGGGCCCAGTCATAGTCGATGATACCGGTCAGGCCGCCGAGCCGCTTGCGCTCGCGGTTCATGCGCTCGGTTTCCGACAGCGCGGTCGTGCCCGCAAACCGGGTCGAATCGACGAGCATGCGTGCAGCACCGCTAGTGGTATCGATCGCCCACAGGTCGAAGCGTTCGCGGTCGTCGGCGCGTGGGCGCAGCAGCGTCGCCAGCTTGCCGTCGGGGGACAATTTAGGCAGCCGCGGCTGCGTGCCACCAAGTGCGGGGGAGGCGAAGACGCGCTCGAGCGTCAGTTCGGTGGCCTGCGCGCGCACCGGCAGATGTGTCATCGCCAACCCCAAAATTACCGCCGCCAGCCGGAACCGCATCCGTTACCCCTTTGTTTCAGTCGTCAGTCGTAGCGACGGCGCTCGCCACGAGCAACAGCGGGACCAGCTTTACTCGCACGTCAACCGGTCTATGCTGCGAGTGCGTCCTGACCGGCAACGGTCGATCTGGCAGACGCAGGGGAATCACATGCTCTATAATGCCTATGAAATGCAGCGGTCGATGCTCGCCGGAGTTGGCGCAGCGGCGAAGATGAGTTCGGACTGGCTGCTCAGCGCGGCAAATCCGCTGGCCTATGTCGGCACCAGCCCGGTCATGGCGCGCGCGCTCGAGGTGTTCGCGCACGCCGCAGCGCCGCGCGGCAAGCCGGCATTCGGCCTCGATACCACGGTCATCGACCGCGAAACGGTCGCGGTGACCGAGGAGATCGTGTTGCGCAAGCCGTTCGGGCAGCTCAAGCATTTCGTTCGCGCCGCGCCGGGCCGCACTGATCCGCGCCTGCTGATCGTCGCGCCGATGTCGGGGCATTTCGCGACGCTGCTACGCGGCACCGTCGAGCGCATGCTGCCGGGGCACGACGTTTATGTCACCGACTGGCGTGATGCGAAGCTGGTTCCGCTCAGCGAGGGCAGCTTCGACCTCAACGGCTATATCGATTATGTCATCGCGTTCCTCGAGCATCTCGGCCCCGATACGCATGTGCTCGCGGTGTGCCAGCCCGCCGTGCCGGTGTTCGCCGCCGTCGCGCTGATGAACTCGGCGAACCATCCGGCATCGCCCAAGACGCTGACGATGATGGGCGGCCCGATCGACACCCGCCAGGCCCCGACATCGGTCGACGATCTGGCGACCGAGCGACCGTATGCGTGGTTCGAATCGAATGTCGTCGCGACCGTGCCGGCGATCTATCCGGGGTCGGGACGCCGGGTCTATCCGGGTTTCCTGCAGTTGACCGGGTTTTTGTCGATGAACCTCGCCAGCCACATGAAATCGCATTGGGAAATGTTCAAGCATCTGGTCGCCGGCGACGACGACAGTGCCGACGCCACCAAGGCATTCTATGACGAATACCGGTCGGTGTGCGACATGACCGCCGAGTTCTATTTGCAGACGATCGACGTGATCTTCCAGCGCCAGGCGATCGCCAAGGGCGAGTTCATCCACCACGGCCACCAGGTCGACCCCGCCGCGATCGACAAGACTGCGCTGCTGGCGATCGAAGGCGAGCGCGACGACATCTCAGGACTGGGCCAGACCAAGGCCGCGCTCGACATCACGACGGGGCTGCCCGAGGACAAGAAGCGCTATTACATGGCCGAGGGAGTGGGCCATTACGGCATCTTCAACGGCCGCCGCTGGCGCGAAGTCATCGCGCCGGTGGTCGAGGAATTCATCCGCGCGCACGCCTGAATCTTTAGCCCTCTCCCGTAAGCACGGGAGAGGGAGCTACGATGCCATCGCCTCGGTCTTCGCCTCGAGCGCCATCCAGCGTTCTTCCGCCTGCGCCAGCTTGGCGCGCATCGCGTCGGCGTCGCGGTTGACCTTGTCGAAGCGCTTGGGGTCGCGCGTGTAGAGCGCCGGGTCGGCGAGCGTGGCTTCAGCAGCGGTGATGTCGCGGTGAAGCGCCTCGATCACGGCCGGCAGCCCGTCGAGTTCGCGCTGTTCGATATAGGTCAGCTTGACGGTCTTGCGCGCCGGGCTCGCGGCGGCGGCGCGCGCCGCACCCACCGGCGTCTGCACCGGGTTGGCGACTTCGCGCTTCTTGCGTTCCCAGTCGGAATAGCCGCCCGCCACCACATCGGCCTTGCCGCTGCCGTCGAGCGCCACCACCATCGTCACGGTGCGGTCGAGGAAGTCGCGGTCGTGGCTGACGATCAGCACGGTGCCGGCATAGTCGTCGATCACCTCCTGCAGCAGGTCGAGCGTTTCAAGATCAAGGTCGTTGGTCGGCTCGTCGAGGATCAGCAGGTTCGACGGCCGGGCGAACTCGCGTGCCAGCAGCAGCCGCGACCGCTCGCCGCCCGAAAATGTCTCGATCTTCGCTTCCAGCACATTCGGATCGAACAGGAAGTCCTTGAGATAGCCTGCGACATGCTTGCGCGTGCCGCCGACATCGACCCAGTCGCCGCCATCGGCGAGGATGTCGCGCACGGTCTTGCCGGGTTCGAGCTTCTTGCGGCCCTGGTCGATCAGGATGCTCTGGATCGTCGCGGCGCGCTTGATCTTGCCGCTGTCGGGCTGGATTTCGCCGGTCAGCAGCTTGAGCAGCGTCGACTTGCCCGCGCCGTTCGCGCCGATCACGCCGATGCGTTCGCCGCGCGTCACCCGCAGCGAAAAATCCTTGAGGATCACGCGGTCGCCGAAATGCTTGCTGATATGCTCGGCGTCGAACACCACCTTGGTCTTCGATTCCTCTGCGCTGGTGGCAAGCTTGGCGACCCCCTGCGGCCCGACCATCGCCTTGCGCGTCGTGCGCAGTTCGTCGAGCTTCGCCAGCCGCCCCTGGTTGCGCTTGCGCCGCGCCGTCACGCCGCGCGCCAGCCAGTGCAGTTCCTGCTTGAGCTTGGTGTCGAGCTTGTCGGCATTCTTCGCCTCCTCGGCATAGACCGCCTCGGTCCATGCCTCGAAGCCGCCGAACCCGACTTCGGCGCGCCGCAGCAGGCCACGTTCGAGCCACAGCGACGACTTGGTCAGCCGCGACAGGAACATGCGGTCGTGGCTGATCGTCAGGAAAGCGCCGCGAAACCGCTGTAGATACTCCTCGAGCCATTCGATCGCGGCCAGATCGAGGTGGTTGGTCGGCTCGTCGAGCAGCAGCACGTCGGGGTCTTCGGCGAGCGCGCGGGCAAGGGCGGCGCGGCGCTTTTCACCGCCGCTCGCGGTGGCGGCGGCGCGTTCGAGATCGACGCCAAGCTGGTCGGCGAGCGCCTCGACCTCATAAGCCTCGGGCGCGTCGCCGGCCATGACATAGTCGCGCAGTGTCGCAAACGCGGTGACGTCGGGATCCTGTTCGAGCAGCACGACGCGCGCGCCGGGGCGGACCGTGCGGCGGCCTTCGTCCATCGTCACGGTGCCCGCGAGCAGCTTGAGCAGCGTGGTCTTGCCGGCACCGTTGCGGCCGACCAGCGCCAGCCGGTCGCGCTCGCCGACGAAGATATCGAGCCCGCGGAACAGCCAGCCGCTGCCCTGCACCAGCCCGGCGTTTTCAATACTCAGAACAGGTGCAGCCATGGCGAAACCGATGCAATTTGGAAGGGTGCCCGGCCACGGGCGGCGCGGAGCGGCGCATTCATGGCCTATTCAGTGCTCCGTCGCTATGCCAAACCGTAAGCCAAGGGGAGCGAAGGCAGGTTGATGGTGCGGTTTATAGCGGCAGGTCTGGCAGCGTTGATGCTCGCAAGCGGCGGCATCGCCATTGCACAGGCCGATCAGGACCGCGCATACCAGCTGGCGCGCGAGGGCCATATCCGCCCGCTCGGCGAGATCATCGCCGCCGTCACCCCGCGCGTCGGCGGCAAATTCATCGGCAGCGAATTCGACGCCAATACAACGATGTACCGGCTGCGCTTCATGCGCGACGGTGCGGTAACCAATGTCGATGTCGACGCGCGCACCGGGCGCATTCTCGGTCGTGGAGCATTTTGATGCGAGTATTAGTCGTCGAAGACGAACCCAATCTGCAGCGCCAGCTGCGCGGTGCGCTCGAAGGTGCCGGCTATGCCGTCGACACCGCATCGGACGGCGAGGACGGCCATTATCTCGGCAGCACCGAGAATTACGATGCCGTCATCCTCGATCTCGGGCTGCCCGAGGTCGACGGCCTGTCGGTGCTCGACAAGTGGCGCAAGGAAGGTCGCGCGACGCCCGTGCTCGTGCTGACGGCGCGCGACAGCTGGTCGGACAAGGTCGCCGGGCTCGATGCCGGTGCCGATGACTATCTCGCCAAGCCGTTCAAGACCGAGGAACTCGTCGCCCGGCTGCGCGCGCTGATCCGCCGCTCGACCGGCAACGCCTCGTCGGAGCTCGCGGCGGGCGACGTCCGGCTCGATACGCGGTCGGGGCGCGTCACGCTCAAGGGCGATCCGGTCAAGCTGACCGCGCAGGAATTCAAGCTGCTGTCGTACCTCATGCACAACAAGGGCAAGATGGTGTCGCGCACCGAGCTGATCGAGCACATCTACGATCAGGATTTCGACCGCGATTCAAACACCATCGAGGTGTTCATCACGCGCATTCGCAAGAAACTCGGTGCCGACATCATCAATACCACGCGTGGCCTCGGTTACAGCCTCGAAGCCAGCTGAGGCAGCCGCGTCGCCGCGTGGCATTCGGACCTGGGCGGTAACGCCTGGGTCGCTGACGCTGCGCATGATCCTGCTGGCGGCGGCGTGGATCATCCCGCTGCTGTTCATCGGCGGCTATGCGCTCGACCGCGTGCTGGTCAGCGCGATCACCGCCAATTTCGACGAACAGATGAGCTATACGGTCACCGCGTTGATCGCGTCCGCCGAAGTCGGCCCGGCGGGCGAGGTGCGATCCACGCGCGCGCTCAGCGACCAGCGGTTTCTCGAGACTTACTCCGGCCTATACTGGCAGGTGTCGGCGGCGGGGCAGGAGCCGTTCCGCTCGCGCTCGCTATGGGACCGCGCGCTGACGCCCGACCTCGTTGCCGATTGCCGGACGCCGTGCGTCTATAAATCCGACCGATTTCCCGCCGAGCCGCTGCGCGTCGTGGAGCGCGATGCGGTGCTCCCCGGTGCGCGCACGGTGTTCCATTTCCAGGTCGCGCAATCGACGCGTGACCTCGACCTGCAGATCGCCGCGCTGCGCCGCACGCTGCTGCGGTCGCTATCGATCCTTGGGCTCGGGCTGCTGATCCTCGCGGCGTTACAATCGATCTATGGCTTGTGGCCGCTGCGCAAGGTCAGCCGGGCGATCGCCGCGATCCGGTCGGGTGGGCTGACGCGCGTACCGACGGACTTTCCGCCTGAAATCGCGCCCTTGGTGGCCGAGCTTAACGAACTACTCGAACATAATGCAGCGCAGGCGGAGGCGGCGCGGCTGCATGCGGGTAACCTCGCCCATGCATTGAAAACCCCGATGAGCGTGCTGATCGGTGCGGCGCGCGAAGGCGGGCCGGACCTGCCCGAAACGGTCGCGCAGCAAACCGCGATCATGCGGCGGCAGGTTGATCACCAGCTGGCGCGCGCGCGTGCCGCCGGACGGCGCACCGCGAGCGCCTCGCGCACCGACATCTGGCCGTCGCTCGAGGGGTTGCAGCGGACGATCGCGCGCATCCACGCTGACCGGGGCGTGGTCATTGACGTCGACGGCCCGCGCGACCTCGTGTTCCGCGGCGAACGGCAGGATTTCGAGGAAATGGCAGGCAACCTCATCGACAATGCCGCGCTGTACGGCGGCGGCCGCGTGTTCGTCAGCGTGGCCGCCGCTGGTCCGAACCTGAGTGTGCTGATCGAGGATGACGGCAAGGGCATCCCCGCTGCCAAGCGCGACGAGCTGTTCGAACGTGGCGCGCGCCTCGATACCGGCAAGCCCGGAACCGGGCTGGGGCTGGCGATCGTGCGTGACGTGGCGGAGATTTACGGCGGCACCGTCACGCTCGGCGAGTCCGAGGATTTGGGCGGGCTGGCGGTAACACTGACGCTGCCCGCGGCGGGTTGACATTCTGAGCTGGTAAGACGATCTTACCGACATGCAGACGATTATTTCCGCAAAGGGCCAAGTCGTGCTGCCAAAGGCAGTTCGCGATCGATTTAACTGGCAGGCGGGCAAGAAATTGGATGTCATCGAACACGCCGACGGCATCACGTTGCGGGCGCGGCGCACGCGTGTCTATCGACCGACAGAAGAAGTCATTGCCGAGCTTGCGGCGATCAATCCGAACAAGGGGCCGATGGTGACCGATGAGGAGATGCATCGCCTCGTCGTGGCGGCCGCCGTCAAGCGTTACGACGACACCCTGTGAGATCGCTCGATACGAACGTGATCGTCCGCGTCCTGCTTCAGGATAACGTCGAGCAGGCGCGCGTTGCAGCGCAGGCACTTGCTGAACCCGCGCTGCTGCTGGCGACAGTCGTCCTTGAGACCGTCTGGGTATTGACTGGCAAGGCATGGTCGCGAGCTGAGATCGTGCAGGCTCTTCGCCGCCTGCTGCTCGAATTCGAGCATTTGCTGATCCCCGATGAAGACGCGCTAATCTGGGCCACGGACCGTTTCGAGGCTGGCGGTGATTTTGCCGATCTATTGCACGTCGGCTTGTCAGGACAGGCGTCGACGTTTGCCACCTTCGATCGCAAACTGGAACGCTATTGCGGCGGAGCGCCGGTCAGGATCGAGTTGCTGACGGGGTGATGCAGTCCATCGGCTGTTATTGGTGATCCTAGGTCGAATGGTCTTTTCTACTTCGCCTGCTGCCCGACATGGTGGCGGATCACTTCATCGATGATGAAGCGCAGGAATTTCTCCGAAAACTCCGGGTCGAGCTTTGCGGTCATCGCGAGCGCGCGCAGGCGGGCGACTTGCGCTGCCTCGCGGCCCGGATCGGCGGCGGGCAGCCCGGCGGTGGCTTTGTACGCGCCGACCTTTTGCGTCACTTTGAACCGTTCGGCGAGCAGGAATACCAGCGCGGCATCGATATTGTCGATGCTTTCGCGGAAATCGCGGAGCGTTTCGTCGGGCACGGTGTTTCCTTCTCGCCCTCTCCCGCTTTCGCGGGAGAGGGTTGGGTGAGGGGCTTTCTTTCTACGCCGGCGGACAGGAAGCAAGACCCTCACCCCGGCCCTCTCCCGCAAAAGCGGGAGAGGGGGGCAGACTCGCGGCCGAATGTCTCCCCGGCAACCCCCCGCTTGTCAGCACGCGCGGGTAGGGTAAAGGACTGCATGATGACCGCAACGATCCATCCGCTGCGCCCGCGCGGCCCCAGTGCGCCGGGTGGTGCCGCTGCCGTGCCGTCGCTCAACCCGGTGCTGACGCTGGTCGGGCCGGGGCTCGGTGCGGTCAATCAGGTCATCCTCGATCGCATGGTATCGCCCGTCGCGCTGATCCCTGAGCTGGCCGGGCATTTGATCGCCGGTGGAGGCAAGCGGTTGCGCCCGATGCTGACTTTGGCGTGCGCGCAGCTGCTCGATTATGCCGGCACGCGGCACCATAAGCTCGCCGCGAGCGTCGAATTCATCCACACCGCGACGCTGCTGCACGACGATGTCGTCGACGGGTCGGACCTGCGGCGCGGCAAATCGACCGCGAACACCATCTGGGGCAATCCGGCGAGCGTGCTGGTCGGCGATTTCCTGTTCAGCCGCGCGTTCGAACTGATGGTCGAGGACGGGTCGTTGCGCGTGCTGAAAATCCTGAGCCATGCGTCTGCCGTCATCGCCGAGGGCGAGGTCGCGCAGCTGACCGCGCAGCGCAACGTCGAGACCAGCGAGGACCGCTATCTCGAAATCATCACTGCCAAGACCGCCGTATTGTTCGCCGCCGCCTGCCAGATCGCCGCCGTCGTCGCCGAACGCCCGGCGGCGTGCGAGGCCAGCCTTGAAAGCTATGGCCGCAACCTCGGCATCGCGTTCCAGCTCGTCGACGATGCGATCGACTATGTTTCGGATGCCGACACGATGGGCAAGGACGCGGGCGACGACTTCCGCGACGGCAAGGTGACGTTGCCGGTGATCCTCGCCTATGCGCGCGGCAACGATGCCGAGCGCGAGTTCTGGCGCGCCGCGATGCTGGGCCGAGCTGCTGGCCCCGATGAACTCGAACGCGCCAAGGCGCTGCTGCAGTCGAGCGGCGCGATCGACGACACGCTGGCGCGCGCGCAGCATTATGCGGCGCGCGCGATCGATGCGTTGGCGGGCTTCCCGAACAGCGCGGCGCGCGCGGCGTTGACCGAAACCGCCGAGTTTGCGGTGTCGCGGGCGTATTGAGCGGCGGCCTGCCGATCGACGATGTGCTGCCGGAGCTGCTGGCGGCGTTGCGCGAAGGTGGCACGGCGGTGCTGGTCGCGCCGCCCGGCGCGGGCAAAACCACCGCCGTCGCGCCCGCATTGCTCGACGAACCGTGGGCGGCGGGGAAGCGCATCCTGCTACTGTCGCCGCGGCGGCTGGCAGCGCGCGCGGCGGCCGAGCGCATGGCGGCGGTGCGCGGCGAGCGCGTCGGCGCCACCATCGGCTACCGGACGCGGATGGATAGCAAGGTCGGCAGCGGGACGCGGATCGAGGTGCTGACCGAGGGCATCTTCACGCGGATGATCCAGGACGACCCCGAACTGACGGGCATCGCTGCGGTCTTGTTCGACGAGGTGCACGAACGTAGCCTCGACGGCGACCTTGGGCTGGCGCTGGCGATCGACGTGCGTGCCGCATTGCGCCCCGACCTGCGGCTGTGCGCGATGTCGGCGACGGTCGACGGCGCGGCCTATGCGCGGCTGCTGGGTGGCCCTGTGATCACCAGCGACGGCCGGATGTTTCCGGTGGCGCTGCGCTATCTCGGACGCGACCCGAACGAACGGATCGAGGATGCGATGGCGCGCGCGGTGCATGCGGCGCTTACCGAGGAAGGCGGCAGCATCCTCGCATTCCTGCCGGGAGCCGCCGAAATCGAGCGCACCGCCGAGCGGTTGCGCGTGCCCGGCGACACGCGCGTGCATGCGCTCTACGGCGCAATCGATAGCGCGGTGCAGCGCGCCGCGATCGAGCCCGCGCCGCCGGGGCAGCGCAAGGTGGTGCTCGCGACCAGCATCGCCGAAACCAGCCTGACCATCGACGGGGTCCGCGTGGTGATCGACTCGGGCCTCGCGCGCCGCCCCGATTACGACCGCGCCACCGGGCTGACACGGCTGGTGACGGGCCGCGCGGCGCAGGCGAACGTCACGCAGCGCGCCGGTCGGGCGGGGCGTACCGCGCCGGGCGTGGCGTGGCGGCTGTGGGAGGCGGCGGCGACCGCCGGGCTGCCGCGCTTCGACCCGCCGGCGATCATCGCGAGCGACTTGACGGGCGTGATGCTCGACCTGGCGGTGTGGGGGGAGGCGGATCCGGCGCGGCTGGCGTGGCTCGACCCGCCGCCGGTGGCCGCGGTGGCCGAAGCCCGCACGCGGCTGACGGACTTCGGTGCGCTCGATGCCGACGGTGCGTTGACCGCGCATGGCCGTGCGATGGCCGTGCTGCCGCTGCCGCCCGCGCAGGCGCACATGCTGCTTGCCGCAGCGATGCATGGGTTGGGCATGGTGGCCGCCGAAGTGGCGATCCTGCTTGCCGAGCGCGGACTGGGCGGGCGCGATGCCGATCTCGAGACGCGGCGGCGCGGGCTGGCGCGCGAGCGGGGCGGGCGCGCCGATGCCGCGCGCAGTCTGGCGGCGCGCTGGGCGCGGCTGCTGCCTGCAGCGCCGGTCGCGACGCGCGCCGATGCCACCGGCGCGGCGCTGGCGCTCGGGTATCCCGAACGGATTGCGCGCGCGCGCGGTCGCGGCGACGGGCAGTATCTGATGGCGAACGGTCGCGCGGTCCGGGTCGACGCAAGCGATCCGCTGGCAAAATCCGAGTGGCTCGCGGTGGGCGAGGCGAGCGGCGCGGCCGATGGTGCGCGCGTCCTCGCCGCCGCCACGCTCGACCGGGCGACCGTCGAAACGCTATTCGCCGACCGGATCGAGCGCGTCAGCAGCGTCGCGTTCGTGCCCGAAACGCGCGGAGTCGTCGCGGAAGAAGTCGAGCGATTGGGCGCGATCGTGCTGGCGCGGCGGCCGACGGCGCGGCCCGACCCGGACGCGGTGGCGGCGGCGTTGCTCGGTGGCGTGCGGATGCTGGGGCTGGCAGCGCTGGCGTGGCCCGAGGACGCGGCGGCGTGGCGCGCGCGCGTCGCCTTTGCGCGGCTGCATGACGCGGCGTTGCCCGACCTGTCCGATGCAGCCCTGCTTGCCGATGCCGACGCATGGCTGCTGCCGGTGCTGGGCGGAGCCCGGCGGCTCGGTGATATTTCGCCCGGCGCGCTGTTCGATGCGCTGATGCACCGGCTCGACTGGCCGCAGCGGCAGGCGCTCGACACGCATGCCCCGGCGCGGTTTGCGACGCCGGCGGGCAGCAGCGCGGCAATCGACTATGCCGCCGAGGCCGGGCCGACGGTATCGGTGCGCGTGCAGGCGCTGTTCGGGCTCGACCGGCATCCGCTCGCCGGTACCACGCCGCTGGTGCTCGAACTGCTGTCGCCCGCCGGACGCCCGATCCAGACGACGCGCGACCTGCCCGGTTTCTGGCGTGGCAGCTGGGCAGCGGTGGCGACCGAGATGCGCGGGCGCTATCCGCGCCACCCGTGGCCCGACCGTCCGTGGGAAGCGCCGCCGACGCTGCGGACCAAGCGCGCCGATGCGCGGACTTGACCGCAGCGGCGCGACCCGGCATCGCTGCCGTTCATGAAAGCCCGCATCTATCAACGGCCGAAAAGTTCGATGCAGTCGGGGCGCGCCCGCGTCGGGGTCTGGCTGCTCGACTATGAACCGACCGAGGCGAAGCGGCTCGATCCGCTGACCGGCTGGGCCGGATCGGGCGATACGCGCGCGCAGGTGCAGCTGAGCTTTGCCACACAGGAGGCTGCCGTCGCCTATGCGCAGGCGCACGGGCTCGAGTACGACATTCAGCCACTGGGTGCCCATACGCTCAAATTACAGGCCTACGCCGACAATTTCAGATGACGCTCCCGGTCTCCCTGCGCCCGTAGCTCAGCTGGATAGAGCACGGGACTTCTAATCCTGAGGTCGCTGGTTCGAACCCAGCCGGGCGCACCAGTTCCTCAATAAGCGCGGAAGCGCGCGCGGCAGCCGTTGTTGACCCAGATGCCGCCGCGGTCGACGCCCCAGGTGCGCCCGGGGATGCAATCGCCCGCGATGACTTGCGTGATGTCGGCGCGGCGGCCGGGGCCGATCGGGCAGCGCGCGGGCTGGTACTGCCACGACTGGCAGACGATCTCGGTCGGCTGGCCACCCGGATAGCCGCCACCGCCGGGATAGCCGCCATTGCCGGGGTAGCCACCGCCGCCGCCCGGATAGCCGCCGCCGCGGCTTGCAAAGATCGCGCGGCAGCCGCCGCCGACCCAGATGCTGCCCCGGTCGAAGCCCCATGTCTGGCCCTGAATACAATTGCCCGCAATGACCTGTACCAGCGCCACGCCGCCGCGCGCGTCGATCGCGCACCGGGCCGGCTGATACTGCCATGATTCGCAGCGCACCTGCTGGCCGCCGCCCTGGCCCTGATAGCCCTGGCCGGGGTAGCCCTGGTTCGGATAGCCCTGGCCCTGATAGCGCTGGTCGCGGTCCCGGTCGCCGGGATAGCCGCGCTCGTCCTGCGCCGCCGCCGGCACCGAAAGCAGCGCCGCAACGCTCAATGCCACCGTCACACGACCGATCATCGACTATCTCCCCAGGCTGCCGTTAAGTCGATGCTAACGCGGCCACGACGCGGCTGCAAACATTACAGCCGGACGCCTGCGGCACCCGCCGCCTCCTGGATGAACTGCCATGCGACGCGCCCCGAACGGTTGCCGCGCGCCAGTGCCCACGCCACCGCCGCGCCGTCGTCGATGTCCAGCCCGTGCGCGGCGGCGTAGCCGTGGACCATCGCCAGATACGTCGCCTGATCGCAATTATGGAAACCGAGGCTGAGCCCGAAACGGTCCGCCAGTGCGAGCCGGTCGTCGAGTAGGTCGCGCGGGTTGACGGCGGCGGCGGCCTCCGCCTCGGCATGGTCGCGCGACACCAGATGGCGGCGGTTCGAGGTGACGATGATGCGCGCGGTGTCGGGCCGCGCCTCGATGCCGCCGTCGAGCACCGAACGCAGCGCCTTATACTGGTGCTCGTCCGCCTCGAACGACAGGTCGTCGGCAAAGATCAGGAACTGGCGCGGCGTCGCGGCCAGCTGGCGGAACAGCGCGGGCAGGCTGCCGATGTCGTCGCGTGCCACCTGCACCAGCGCCAGCCCGGTGGGAATGAGCGCATGGTGGATGCTGCGGACCAGCGAGCTTTTGCCCATGCCGCGCGCGCCCCACAGCAGCACGTCGTGCGCGGGGAGGCGCTCAGCATGGCGGGTCGCATTCGCCAGCAGCGCGGCGCGTTGCGCATCGATGCCGACGAAACGGTCGAGCGGCTGCGCCGGCGGCGGCACGACGGCGCGCAGCCGGTGCTCCTCCCAGATGAAATGCGCGCCCGATTGCGGGTCAGCCGACTGCGGCGGCGGCGGGGCGAGCCGGTCGAGCGCATCGGCGATCCGGGCGAGGAGGGGGGTGTCCATGAGGATCCTTCTAGCCCTCTCCCGTGAATGACGGGAGAGGGGGCGACGCACATTGCCAGCAGGTTTGCGCCCGCCCGCGCTTCCTATATAGAGCGCAGCAACCTCTGACCCGAAAACGGACCAACCCCATGTTTTCATCTCCGGCCTTTGCCCAGACGGCGGCGGCCTCCACCGGTGCTGCGGCGTTCATGCAGTTCGTGCCGCTCGTCGCCATCTTCGCGATCTTCTATTTCCTGATGATCCGGCCGCAGCAAAAGCGCGCCAAGGACCATCGCGCCATGCTCGATGCGGTCAAGAAGGGCGACGAAGTCGTCACCGGCGGCGGCATCGTCGGCAAGGTAACGCGCGTGCAGGACTCCGAGCTCGAGATCGAGGTCGCGCCGACCGTCAAGCTGCGCGTCGTCAAGGGCACGCTGATGGAAGTCCGCGCCAAGACCATGCCCGCGGCGGCGAACGACGCGAAGAACTGATGCTCGGCTTTCCCAACTGGAAGATCTGGACGATCATCGGCACGCTGGTGCTCGGGCTGATCTTCGCCGCGCCGAACTTCATTCCCGACCGCGTGCTCAGCGCTGCACCGGGGTTCGTGCCGACGCATCAGCTCAACCTCGGCCTCGACCTGCGCGGCGGCAGTCATATCCTGCTCGAAGCGGCGACCGACGATGTGCGCAAGCAAAAGCTCGATGGGCTCGAGGAGATCGTGCGCGGCGAGCTGAAGGATGCCGATGGCGGCGCGGTGCCGTTCAGCGACCTTGGCATTGCCGCCGGGCGCGTCGCGTTCACCGTCACCGACCCGACCGCGCTCGACCGTGCGGTCGAAACGCTGCGCAAGGTCACCAAGCCGGTCGGCAACCTGACCGGGCAGCGCGATGTCGATGTCGCGGTGGTCGACGGCAACCGCGTCACGCTGACGCCGACCGATGCCGGCATCGCGAGCGCCACCAACAGCGCGATGGCGCAGGCGGTCGAAGTCATCCGCCGCCGCATCGACGAACTCGGCACGCGCGAGCCGACGATTGTCCGGCAGGGCGACAACCGCATCGTCGTGCAGGTTCCCGGCCTGCAGGACCCGAGCCAGTTGAAGGCACTGCTCGGCAAGACCGCCAAGCTCGAATTCAAGCTCGTCGACATGGACGCCGACCCCGCCGCCGTGGCCGAGGGGCATCCCCCCGCCGGCAGCCAGATTTTGCCCTATGCCGACCAGCCCGGCACCGTGGTGGTCAAGCGCCGCGCGATGATCACCGGCGACCAGCTCGTCGATGCGCAGGTGTCGAACGACGAAAGCGGCAGCCCCGCGGTGTCGTTCCGCTTCGACAGCGCCGGTGGGCGCCGTTTCGCCAAGGCGACACAGGAAAATGTCGGCAAGCCGTTCGCGATCATCCTCGACAACAAGGTGATCTCGGCCCCGCGCATCAACGGCGCGATCCTTGGCGGGTCGGGCATCATCACCGGCAACTACACCACCGAAAGCGCCAACAACTTCGCCA
>Ga0123338_10002694_pt1 | contig 16473 bp, 19 predicted proteins | sample grotaG_FD_89793 | JGI IMG/M metagenome (GOLD analysis project Ga0123338, IMG submission 89793) | Glacier valley bacterial and archeal communities from Borup Fiord, Nunavut, Canada, to study Microbial Dark Matter (Phase II) -... | ecosystem: Environmental > Aquatic > Freshwater > Ice > Glacier ...
CATCACCCCCGTGGAGGTCTCATTGTGAATCATGGTCATACTGTCGTATTTTCCAGTTGACAAAGCCTTATCAACAACCTCAGCAGTAACCGGGGTGCCCCAGTCAAAACGAATGGCATCGGCCTGCTTGCCGCAACGCAGCGTGACATCATGCCACTTGTCTGAAAAGGCACCGTTGCAGAAATTGGCACAGCGCTTTCCGACCAGATTGCGCACCGCACCCTCCATGACACCGAAAGCACTCGACGTTGCCAGAAAAACCCTGTCATTTGTAAACAACAGTTTTTTCAAGCCTGAGGTGACCCGACCATGCAGTTCAGCGTACTCTTTCATACGATGGCCGATCATGGGAGAAGCCATGGCTTTCAGAACATCTGGATGGACCTCAACCGGTCCCGGAATAAAAAGTTTTTTGTGCATGGTGAGTAACTCCAGTGCAGGATATATAGTGGTTATTCAGCGAGTAATGAAGCTAACAAAAGGAGTGCATAAAGTCAAGATTCAGCGCTGTTGGCAAACAAATAACATGGTGCCAACACCAAATACCACCGATGGCTCAAAACAGCTCTACTCACTATCACCTAAAACACTATAGTGATAAGTCACCATGCATCGGCGCATGCAATTATCTGTTGACAATAAATGTCAAGGCTCTTAGACTTAAGCGCTTTATATTCTACAGGTTTCAAGGGGGATTTCAATGAACGGGCGGATTATCACCTTCTTTGCAGCGGCTATCGTCATGCTGTTGACGGTTCCAGTGCATGCCAAGGACATCAGATTCGACTTCAAGAACGCTCCGGCCGTAGTATTTGGCCACGACTCGCACCTTTCCAAGAACAGGGACTGCAGAGTCTGTCACAGTGCAATTTTTGATCTTTCCAAGAAACGTACATATTCGATGGCCGAAATGGAGCGCGGACTGTCCTGTGGCGCCTGTCATAATGGCAAAAAGGCCTTTAACGTAGCTGCTGAAAAAGACTGCAGCAAGTGCCACAGAGGCACACCCACCGCCATCACCTATCGCATTCCTGTCGGAAATGCAATGTTCAGCCATGACTCTCACGTGAATGGCAGAGGTCTTGGCTGTAAGAGTTGCCACAGTTCAGGACCAATACGGAGTGGTGTTTCCATGGGGGACATGGAAAAAGGAAGATCATGCGGTTCCTGCCACAACGGCAAGAGGGCCTTTACTGTAAGCGCTAACTGCGGCAGATGCCACAATGGCTTGACCACCAAGACTCTCAAGTTCAAATCAAAACCGGTAAATGATGCTGTTTTCAGCCATGATTTCCATACGCAGGCATACAAGTGCAACGACTGCCACACAAAGAAGTACGACTACCGTCAAGGCTCCCGCAAGGCCACGATGACCGATATGGGAAAAGGCAAGTCGTGCGGCAGCTGCCATGATGGTAAAACTGCATTCTCCGCCGCTGGCGATTGCAACAAGTGCCATGTCGGTTATAAACCTGCCAACCTGACATTCAAGAACAGTAGAGGCACGATAGTCGGATATTTCAGCCACGATTTCCATACCAGCGTCTACAAGTGCAATGACTGCCACACCAAAACCTTCCAGTACGGTGGCAGCAAGCGGATGACAATGGCTGATATGGCCAATGGCAAATCCTGTGGCACCTGCCATAACGGCACAGACGCCTTTTCAGTCAAGGCGGATTGCGCCAAATGCCATAAGAAATAAATCGTAATTTGCTGTCACACAAAAACAAAAGGCGTTGTCCATTACGGACAACGCCTTTTGTTTTGATATGGCGCCTATAGCTTGCCGGAAAATCCTTGCTTACCCAACCCTTCCACCAACCATCTTTCAACTACCAAGACCCACCTGCCGCAATTCTCGCACTCTCTGCACACTCCATTAAGTCTCAAAGTACAGCCACCCTCAAGACTGGTACCGTTGCACACTGAACGCCCGCAATGAATCAATCAGAATTTCCGCTTTTGAACCGCACTCAGGCGTCATTATCTCTATCCTGATCGGTGCAGAAAAGAGCGCCGCAACACAAGACAAAGCATATATTATTCTTTTTGAGTGCCGTAACTATCCGTTTGGTAGAGTTTTTTATATAATGTTGCCGACAACGGCCTCTCCTTGTGGGCCGTTGTATTTGTCTTATTTATGTTGCATTTGCTGTAGTGCAACGTTTTATCGTCGCAGTTTCAGGCAGTTGCGGATTATGCGCCACACAGTACTGTCGTGTTGCATTTTAATTAGCAGAACAACCAACATTGACCACAAACACACCTCCATCCGCAACTCACTGTTTTTTAAGTGATTTTATTTTTTAAAATAAGATCTGCAAACTGGCACGCTTGTTGGAATAGTTAATACAGAAACAACGTCAAGCGGGGGCCTCAGATGGGTTCAGGAAAAGTTGCAGTTCCATATTACGGGAGTCTATATCGCCCTAAAGTTGGCTATGAACGAATCTACTTCATCGTGGAGAACGGCCACGCAAAAGACAAGGATTTAGATGTGAGACTATGCGTCTGGGACAATAAAACGGAATCAACTTTGCCGCAATGGCTTGAAACCAATGGCGTAGAAAACCTAGTTTGCAGGGAAGAACCGGAAACTAATCTTAAGAATGCGATTGTTGGTCTGGGTATTCATGTAATAGACGGTAGCGATAATTATGCATCACAATTGATGAAAAGTCTGCTCGTTTAACCAAACTATTCGTAGTAAAAACAACTAAAAAGGGGGTTTACAATGAAAGCGAAAAGTAATTATTCAAGCCTGGTAGAAGAAGCTGTAGCAAAAGGTACAATGGGTGGTATTGCTGCTGTAACAATTTTTGTCGGCGCTTTTTTTGTGTGGTCCGCAACCTGTCTCGGCGGGGCTGTGGTAAGCCTGTTAAACTAATCCAGTCGTATCAAATATACCAATAAGGGGGAATAACAATGAAAGCAAAAAGCAATTATTCGGATCTTGATGACAGGGCTTACATCGGCAAAGTCCTTACCGTGGCAGGTTTTTTAGCCGGTGTAGCAAGCCTTTCCGTTGCATGGCCTGCATTAAGCCACATAGGCCTTAAACTGATATCGTAATCCGGCTATCAACTAAGACAGGGAGAATATTCTCCCTGTCTTTTTGCGCCCATTAACATGACACACCAGATAAACGGACCAAACTGAGCTCTAACGCATGGTTATACAAGAAACAATTTGCCCTGACTGTGGAAGTTTGCAGTACTACACACTTAAAGACAATCGCCTGCAGTGCGCTTTTTGTCGCAAAAAATATACTCTATCAAGCCACCGCAGCAAACTGTCCCTGAATACCCTTGAGCATATTGCATTGAGTTTTTGCCAGATGGCTCCAGCAACAGCTACGGCCACTGACATGAGAGTAAACAGCAAGACTATCCAGAAATATTACGATCTTTTACGACGAACTGTTTCTGAAGCAAACGAAAAGCTGGCTGTTCAGCATTTTGGCTCAGCATCGATTGACCCGGCACTTTTTTACAGCGGCACCGGCGACAAGGCAGTGGGATCGGAACTGAAACCACTTTTCTGCCTGGCTAAAAGCGATGAAGGAATATCACTTCTTTTCACCCAGATGGCTTTAGCTGGCAAAGCGGCCACAGTTTCTAATAAAGATATCCTCGGATGGGTATACGCAAGGGATCAGATCGCATTTGACTCTCTTGATCTGGACCGGATCAACTTTATTGCTACGGCCGAAGAAAACGTTGCTGATGCTGCCCGCTCTTTCTGGACTTTTGCAAAGAAAGGTCTGGTTAAGTATCATGGCGGCTTTAGAAAGAATTTTTATCTGTTTATGCGTGAAATGGAGTTTCGTTTTAACAACCACAAGAAAGATTCAACCACGTCGTATCTAACCAGAATTTTGCAGGGCGATTCAAACAATACAGAGACAGGAGATGACAATGTACAGGTTTAATCTTGGATTTTTGCTTTTGGTGTTCGTTTTTATGCTTAGCCCGATTTCGAGCTTTGCTGAAAAAGGAATGGCTGTTGACCCGATGGATTGTCTCGGATGCCATAGCAATAAAATTGCTGCCGAGAGTTTTGGGGCCTCGCCACACGGGAAAAATGGTTGCACAAGCTGCCATCTTGAAGGGACAAATCTCCTTAAGCATATGACCGGCAGTGTAAAACTTGAAAAGGTTGATTGCTCTCGTTGTCACAAGAAGGAGTTTACCGAACATGCCGGCAGTGTTCATATGGATAAAGGAGTTACCTGCACTAGCTGCCATTCCTCGATTCATGCGATTACCAGCTGGAAAAAAGACAAGAAACAGGTGATTCAGAAATGCATCGAATGTCACCCAAAAGAAAAAGGCTTTGTAAATTCAGTACATGGCAAGGCCGCTCTTGCCGGCAGCAAAGATGCTGCGGACTGCAGCGATTGCCACGGGCTCCATCAGATAAAGAAAGTTCAAGGGGCTGGAACAAATGAAGGACGCATGTTCCATACGTCTGCCTGCATCAAATGCCACTCTGATGAAGAAATGATGGAAAGAAATCATGTAAATCACAAAGCCGTTGAAACATACCTGGAAAGCTATCACGGCAAGGGTTACCGCCTTGGCTTTCCCGAACGGGCTGCCGGATGCACTGATTGCCATACTTCACATGATATACTACCGAAGGATGACGCTGCATCATCGGTAAACAGCAAGAATCTTGTGAATACCTGTGCTGCCTGCCACAAAAATGCAACCTCACTTTTCACCAAGTACTATTCACACGGCAACCACACCGACCGTGAAAACTATCCGATTCTTTACTATACTTTCATCGCCATGACCGGTCTTCTGATCGGAACATTCGCCGTCTTCTGGGTACACACCCTTCTCTGGATGTTCCGTGGTTTTGTTGAAAACAGGGAAAAACAGACCGCCCTCATGGAAGGACGTGTACATCATGTACCTGAAGGTAACAAGCTCTATTATCGTTTCCAGAAGCGGCATATCTTCCTCCACCTCACGGTCATAATAAGCTTTTTGGGTCTTTCTCTAACGGGACTGCCTTTAAAGTTCAGCGACCAGCTTTGGGCAAAGACATTTATGTCCTTTTTTGGTGGCGTTCATTACGCCGGCCTGATACATCGCGGCTGCGCCATCCTCACCTTCTACTACTTCCTTGGCGCTCTGTTTATGAGTATCGACTTCCTCTTCCTGCGCAAGGACCTTAAGGGTAATTTCCTGCAGAGAATGTTCGGACCTGACTCACTAATGCCAAACTTCCGCGACATTAAGGACGTTATCGGCATGGTCAAGTGGTTCTTGTTCAAGGGCGATAAACCGACATTCGAGCGCTGGACATACTGGGAGAAATTCGACTTCATCGCCGTATTCTGGGGTATGTTCGCAATTGGCGGTTCCGGCTTGATGCTTTGGTTCCCTGAATTCTTCGGCATGTTTCTGCCGGGTTGGGCACTGAATGTCGCAACCATCATCCACTCCGATGAGGCGCTTTTAGCAACAGGCTTTATTTTCACTGTTCACTTTTTCAATACCCACGGCAGGCCGGAGAAGTTCCCCATGGACTTTGTAATTTTCAACGGCCAGATGTCCAAAGAAGAGTTCATCGAAGAGCGTGGCGATCAGTGGAAAAGACTTGAAGAACTTGGCGTTACAGAGCAGTTTGCCGTAGAAAAACCGAGTGGCGTTCTCTACGACTTTTTCTTCAAAGGATTCGGTTTTGTAGCAGTCTTTACCGGACTCTCACTGGTCTTCTTCATGCTGTATGCATTTTTGTCAAAATAACGGTCTGATTGCATTGTAGTTGCAGTTTATCAGCGGAGGTGTCGGGAATATTTTCCAGGCACCTCCGTTTTTTTCTATATTATACAGTTTGTTAGTCTATGTCGGCACAAAAGACACTTCATATATAATGAATAACATATAAAAGCCTGTTTAATGGTGCTATAGTGTTGCATATGACTTTTTGCAACATGTCTGCATGATCCAGCAACGCGACCAAGTCCGTATTTAAAGGAGAACTACCATGGCAAAGAAAACACCTGATCTTTATCTTTCGATAACCGCTTTCGCCTTGTACATTACGGGTGGTTTCGGCATTTTTGGAGGAATAGCTCTCATTATTCTTATGAGAGGTCAGGATCTGTTCGGCTGGGGTGACGCCAAAACAATAGGCTACCTCCTGATTTGCGTTGGTGTCTGTTTTTCCATCATGGGAGTTCTGTTCATCCGACTTGTCAGGAACAGAACCAACATGCTGCTCAGCCAAAACTCAAAAAGCGATGAAAAACCATAATACAGCTCATAAAGCCTACTCTCTACACACGGACTACTAATATATGTTGACGTTTAAGAAAGAAGAAGCTGACTATCTGATGAGTTGTCGCAACATTATGGACTCCGTTGCTGACGGCGTTTTTACTGTAGACAAGAATATGGTCATAACGACCTATAACCGGGCGGCAGAAGAAATGACCGGTTATTCCCACGAAGAAGCCATCGGCAGGCCGTGCCATGAAATTTTTCGCACGGAAGTATGTCTTAATGACTGCCCTCTGAAGGAAGCGCTGAAAGAGGGTAAATCGGTTGTGAGCAGGGAAGTTTACATTCTTGACAAGCAAGGTGCCCGTACTCCTATTTCAGTAAGTGCGTCAGTTCTGCAGGATAGCGAAGGCAATGTTATCGGCGGCGTAGAAACAATCCGCAACCTGAAGGACTTTTCTACAATTCTCGACAGCGTAGCTGATGGCGTTTTTACCGTAGATGATCAGATGGTTATATTATCTTTCAATCGTGCTGCCGAGGAGATAACCGGCTATTCACATGATGAAGCCATTGGCATGCATTGCTATGAAGTTTTTCGCTCCGAAGCCTGTACTGTTGCCTGCCCGGTTAAAGAGGCGATGGAAACCGGAGCCTCGGTTCTAAACCGGGAAGTGGATATTATTGACCGGAATAATAATAAGAAACCGATTTCCGTAAGTGCTTCAGTTTTGCTGGACAGTTCCGGCAAACCCAGAGGTGGAGTCGAAACGATCCGTGATCTCTCCTTCATACACACACTCAAGAATGAGTTGCACGACAAATTCACCTTTCAGAATCTTATCAGCCGCAACCACTCGATGAGGCGGCTTTTTGATGTAATGGCTGACATTGCCGCCAGTGAAGCAACGGTATTTCTTCATGGTGAAAGCGGCACCGGCAAGGAGCTTTTCGCCCGAGCAATACATGACTTAAGCCCACGGAGAAAAGGTCCGCTGGTGATTGTCAACTGCGGTGCGCTGCCGGAAACTCTACTTGAGGCTGAAATATTCGGTGTCAGAAAGGGTGCCTATACAGGTGCAGTTGAAAACAGGCCGGGGCGGCTTGAATTATGTAACGGCGGGACGTTCTTTCTTGATGAGATCGGTGACCTGCCTCTCCAGCTGCAGGTTAAGCTGCTGAGGGTCCTGGAGAACAAGGAATACCAGCCTCTGGGTGCAAAAAACCCGCTGAAGGCGGATGTGCGTTTTATCACCGCTACCCACAGAAACCTTGCCAAGATGGTTGAAGAGGGTACTTTCCGTCGCGATCTATACTTCCGAATAAATATCGTAGAGCTGAACATTCCGCCGCTCCGTGAACGAAAGGAAGATATCCCGCTCCTTATAGAAATCGCGCTGAAGAAGTTCAATCTGTCATACGGAAGAAAAGTCCAGAGAACTTCTCCTGAAGTGCTTAAACTCCTGCTTGCCCATGATTTTCCCGGCAATGTTCGAGAACTGTTGAATTTAATCGAACAAGCAGTTATCCTCTGCAAGGGTAGCGAGATCGGACTTGATCTTATGCCGAAAGCTTTTCTTCTCGAGAGTGATGGCAATGGCAAGGAGAAGGTAACCCGGCGACGTTCCAGTAAATCTCCTGACCTGGAAGTACTCAGTGAAGTGATTTCCAGACATAAGGGAAACAGAAGCGGAGCTGCCCAGGAGCTTGGTGTTGACCGCTCAACCTTGTGGCGGTGGGTTAAAAGCGCCGGTATCTCAGATTTTTAGCAAGCCGACACTCTTTCCACCATTTAAATATTTTTTTGCAAGAACAGGTCACCCTGTTTACCAGGCTAGATGAAAAAAGGAGAGTAAATGGGAGCTTCTCGAAATGAATTGCGTGAACTGAGCTCGCGGATAGATGCTCTCTTTGATCTGGGAAAAAGAGAAGAGGCTGCAACTCTACTAAATCGGGCTATTGCAGATTCTGCAGATGACAGTGCCTATAACCTTTTTTTTCTCGGTGAAGCCGCCGGTTATCTTGAGAGAGACCGCAAAAAACAGAGAAGTTATTTACTGCAAGCATACCAGTTAGGAGAGAACGATCCTTACATAGTTAAAAACCTTGGTGTTTACTACCTTATTAATGATTCCGAACGGAAAGCGATCAAACTATTCGACAAAGCGATTGAACTTGATCCAGACGACTTTGAATCATTCCGAAACAAGGGACTGGCACTTTCAAATCTAGGCAGAGAAAAGAAAGCCATGGAGTGGTTTGCCCAGGCCGTTGCCATGAATCCTTTGGACTACGATGCGATACGGCAGACCGGCATTTCCCTCTCTAAACTGGGAAAAGATGTGGAAGCAATTGAATGGTTCAGGAAGGCACTGGCTGTAAATGAAAACGATTATGACTCCATGAGACAGCTTGGAATTTCCCTTGCCATGCTTGGCAAGTATGAAACTGCTGTAGGAGTTCTTAAGCTGGCCCTATCTGTAAATCCGAACGATTATGAGAGCAAACGAAACCTTAGCCTTGTATTAAGAAAGATGTCAGGTGAAGGAGAGACTTTCTTGTCCAGATTGCTTAATTATCTCGGCAGAAAACTTGCCTCAGCCTGGAGGCGTTTGATCAACCAACTATAAACAGAGCCGCACCGCCAGATTACGATGCCGCTTTATCGAGTTGCCCTAGCTTTCCAGGCTTAGCTTTAAAAAAGCCGCATCGGCAAGCTCATTACAATCGTCATGAGCCTTTTCACCTTCAGTTGCCAGAATCTTGTCGAGATTAAGGCTTATATCTGCCAAAGCACTTCTCAGCATCTTTCTTGCCTCATCAGGATTCCCTGAATCAAAAAGATCATTAATCAGACCCATTCGTGCATTATCACCAGGCAGTTTTAGTAACTCAGGACTCTTTGCTGAAAAAGACAGGGAGATACTTTCCAAACCGGTGTAACTACTTTTAGCTTTCATACAACCCCCCTACCGCCCCGAGACAACCTCCGGACAGACTACATATTGACCATATTGAAAAAAGAAGAACTGCGCACGTAAGAACTATTAGGATTCCGTTTAACAGGCCTCTGTTTGCAGGATAAAATAACATGGGAAAATATTCGTGAGTTTTCATATCAAACCTCCATCAAGAAGATATTGATTAAACCCCCTTTTACCAAGTGACTCTAGAGGCTTTTAACAAACTGAACTATTGCATTGCCAAAACCAGCAGCCGACCAGGCTACAAATCCACTGATAAAAACCACGATACCGGCGAAGATCACAATGCTTCCTTTTGCAGTAGTGCTGGCAACTATTCCCGAGTAAGAATTTTTAGCTTTCATGGCGTTGTCTCCTTGTTAATATATTTACCGTCTATGCCTGTTATATATCAAGAAGAGTGCCAATTACGCCGCGCACCTGCTTAAATTTATTACTGTTGTATTACAGCATGTTATGGGCTTCCAAAAAATGTTGCATCGCAGGCGTTGCGCTCAATACGTCTTATGCAACATGCAACACAGTTGTCTTTAACAGCAACTATCTGTTGTTTAACAGGGTGTTGCCCGTTGCCGATACCAGTTGCAACATTTCGTTTGCCTTTTGCAACACTACATGGTAGGTACAAACCGCATGAAATGGCACATATAGGGTGTTTTTAAACACCACTCCACACAAGGGGGATTATAGCGGTATGGAACAACAGTCGACACTAAACGAGTTGGTTTCTGGCGTGGTTAACCGGCTGAAATCAGCCGGCATGGGGTTCTACCTAATGGTATTAATCTCCGGCCTGCTGGTATTAGCCGCAACTGGGGCAGGGCTTCAAGCCATGATCCAGGGGCACGAGAACTTCTACAATGTTACCCGCGAAATGCCGTGGGGGATTTTGATCGCCACATACGTCTTTTTCGTGGTCACATCAACCGGTCTCTGCCTGATTTCCTCCATCGGCCACGTCTTCGGCGTGCAGGATTTCATGCCGATCGCCAAACGTTCGGTCTTTCTCTCCATAGTAACGATCCTCTCCGGCTTTTTCGTTATCGCCTTTGAGATCAAACTGCCGTGGAGAATGGCTATCTACAACGTCATCTCACCAAACCTTACCTCCAACATCTGGTGGATGGGTACACTGTACGGTATTTACCTCATGTTCATGTTCATGGAATATATCTTCCTCAACATGAACAAACATAAACCGGCGGTTATCTGCGGTTTCAGCGGTTCTGTCGCTGGCATCCTGGCCCACTCCAACCTCGGCGCTGTTTTCGGACTACTCATGGGTCGCGAGTTCTGGCATGGTCCGTATATGCCGATTTACTTCATTGCCTCGGCAATGATGACCGGCTGCGCTGTTATCATCATGTTCCATATACTCGGCTACAAGATCAACCGTGAGAAGATGGGGCCGGATATGATTCGTGCCCTTCAAGTAACCGCCAAGATCGGTGTCCTCCTGATCTGCGTAATCCTCTTCTTCACCACCTGGAAGATGATCTCCGGCATAGCAGGTCAGCCTGGCGGAAAATACGAAGCGATCATGGCTCTAATCCACGGCAAATACGCCTTCAGTTTCTGGGTCTTTGAGATTATTGCCGCAATGGTATTCCCGCTAATCCTCTTTTTGCTCTCTCGCGGCACTAACATGAAACTTATGTTGATCGCCTCGGTTTCCATGATCATCGGCATCTTTGTCATGCGCTTCAACCTGGTCATGGTTGGCCAGGCGATACCGGTTTACCTCGAACTGGGGGTTAACGAATACAAGCACATCATGGATTATGTACCTTCACTCTATGAAATGATCATTACAGCCGGCGGCTTCGGCATGACCGCCCTGCTCTTCCTCCTTGGGGAGAAGATCTTTGACGGCCACAAGGTCGATGCCGATCACCACTGAGCGCATGGCTCATATACCACCTGATACGAGGAACCAACCATGGATAACAAGATAGATTTAAATAACTCCAAGAATGAAGGACTCGAGAATGTGCCCATGCAGCAGCGCCGGGACTTTCTCAAAATGGGGCTTGCCATAACCGGTATTTTTGCCGGCGGCTCCATGCTCTCAGTGGCTTCAACCTTTAACCGGGCCCACGCCTCCGATTTTGCCAAGAAATATCCCTATAACCCTCACTACAGCATGGTGATGCGCCAGGACCGCTGCATTGACTGTGAACGCTGCATGGAAGCATGTGTAAAGACTAACCACGTTCCTAATGTGCACGGAGCCTACCGCACCACTATCCTTGAAAAAGAGACCCCCGATGCTATCGGCGGCAAGCGTGAGTTTATTCCGGTTCTCTGCAACCAGTGCAATCTGCCACAGTGCGTCAGGGTCTGCCCTACCAAGGCGACCTACAAGGATAAAAGCAACGGCATCGTTATGATGGATATCAAAAAGTGTATCGGCTGCCTGACCTGTCAGGAAGGATGCCCTTACAACGCCCGCTACTTCAGTGAGGATAAAAAAGCGGTCGACAAATGCAACTTCTGTATCGACACACGCCTGGCAAGCGGTGAGAAACAGACCGCCTGCGCCTTCGCCTGCCCTGCAGATGTGCGCGTTTTCGGCGACCTTTCCAAGCAGGACGATGAAGTTTTCAAGCTAGTCCATCAGATAGAGAAAACGGTATGGGTGTTGCGGCCCGAAGCAGGCACGCGTCCCAACGTATTCTATACCAAGGGCTGATAAGCTCTACCACACACGAGGTATACACCAATGACACTACGCACGCTCATCACATTCGCCGCAGCCATGGCCTTAACTGCCGGTTCGGCCTTTGCCGCCTCTCACGGTGGTGACATCATTTTTGAGAAACCGGTTAAAGGGGTTATTTTCTCCCACAAGTTTCATGTTGAAGACACAGGCCTCTCCTGCGAAATGTGCCACTCACGCCTGTTTGAGATGGGCAGGACAACGCAGGAAAAAGCCGATTTTGTAATGGAATCGCTTTATCAGGGCAAATACTGCGGTGCCTGCCATAACGGCACCCTGGCATTCGCCTCAAACACCCGTTGCGCCACCTGCCACATCGGGGTCAAGGGTCAGAAGCGGCTTTCCCCCGGAGCTAATCACGAGAAAACTGGGCACTGATTCAGACAACCACGCACCAATAAAGAAGGCGCCTCCCGTATCCGGGGGTGCCTTCTTCTGTATTAGATCGACTCTTTTGCGTAGTGTGGTGGGCTACAACTCTTCGAACGCATCCTCGTCTGCACCTTCAGCGGTCTCAACATCAGCATCAGATTCATCTGAAAGAGTTTCCTGCTTCAGGTTTTTCAGAAATTGCGCATTCTCACGAATGGTACGTTTCACCTCCTGCAGCAGCTTATCCAGCTCTATGTTCCCACTCTGCTCCATAAGCATCTTCAGAGCGCAGACAGCTCATCCAGATACCGTTCGGCATCCTTGGCAGCCATGCAGCCGGTACCGGCTGACGTAATCGCCTGGCGGTAGGTAAAGTCCTGCACATCACCGGCGGCAAAGACACCCTTGACACTGGTGGCGGTCAGATTACCCTCAAGTCCGCCACATTTGGTCCGAATGTACCCGTCCAGCATATCAAGTTGACCGTCAAAGATTGTTGTATTTGGTGTGTGGCCGATGGCGATGAATATTCCGTGCAAAGCCAGCTCCTTGGTAGAACCACTGCGGTGACGGATACGCATCCCGGTGACGCCGCTGGCATCACCAAGAACCTCATCGAGCTGGTGATTCCATTCGATGGTGACATTGCCCCCTTTGGTCTTCTCGATCAAGCGGTCGGCCAGAACTTTTTCGGCGCGAAACTCCTCACGGCGATGCACAACGGTAACATGTCGGGCGATGTTTGAAAGGTACAGCGCCTCCTCGACCGCCGTACTCCCGCCGCCGATAACAGCAACATCCTTGCCGCGATAAAAGAAACCGTCACAGGTAGCGCAGGCTGAAACACCCTTCCCTTTAAAAGCTGTTTCGGAAGGGAGCCCGAGATAGCGTGCCGATGCGCCGGTGGCGATAATCAGGGCGTCACAGCTGTAGCTGGCTGAATCCCCCTGCAGCAGGAACGGACGCTGTTTCAGGTCGGCCCGCGTGATAACATCAGAAATCATCAGCGTATTGAAGCGCTCAGCATGAAGGCGCATCCGTTCCATCAGTTCCGGACCTTCAACCCCCGCGTGGTCACCCGGCCAGTTATCTACTTCAGTGGTCGTTGTCAACTGACCACCAGGCTGCAGGCCGGTGATCAGTACCGGATTAAGATTAGCGCGTGCGGCGTAGACAGCGGCCGTATAGCCGGCCGGGCCAGCGCCGATAATAATAAGTTGATGATGAATCGGTTCCATGGTTCCTCCTGATAATGTTTGCAGAACTTTACCGGCAAAGCTGTCACTTGCCAAGTATGTTTGACCGGTGCTGACCCATCTGCTACTATCACCTGTACATCATAAGGAGCTTTAAAATCATGGAGCTTACCGACCTTATAGCTGATGCGTATGACCGTTTAAAAAAACGTGTTCGGCACAGCGAACTGATTTACTCACACTATTATAGTGAGCAACTGGGAATACCGCTCTATTTAAAGTGTGAAAACCTGCAACGCACCGGTTCATTCAAGATCAGGGGGGCACTGAATTTCATGACCTCTCAGCCTCGGGAGAGGCTGAGCAAAGGTGTCATAACCGCATCAGCTGGTAACCACGCTCAGGGTGTCGCTTTTTCGGCCGACCTGCTGAGTGTCGCCGCAACCGTTTACATGCCGGAGATAACCCCACCACAAAAAGTGCAGGCGACACGTGACTACGGTGCTGATGTTGTTTTGACCGGGAGGAATTTCGACGAGGCGTGCGCCGCTGCTGTTGCTGCACAACAGCAAAGCGGGGCACTATTCGTACACCCTTTTGATGACGAACTAGTCATGGCTGGACAGGGAACCATCGCCCTGGAGATACTTGAAGAGTTGCCCGACCTGCGCAACATCATCATACCGGTCGGCGGCGGCGGCCTGATTGCCGGCATGGCTGCAGCGCTGCGCGAACGAGTTCCACATGTGCGAATTATCGGAGTGGAATCGGTAGCCGCACCATCGATGGCAGCCTCCTTTGCCGCCGGAGAACCTGTTGAGCAACCGGTACGCGTCACGCTGGCGGACGGCATCGCCGTCAAACGACCCGGTTCAAAGACGGTTCCGGTAATCTGCGAACTTGTCGATGAAATTATCCAGGTTCAGGAAGAGGACATTGCCCTGGCTATCGTTGCTCTGCTGGAGAAGACCAAGATGCTGGTCGAGGGGGCCGGGGCGGTTACAATGGCTGCGGTACTGAATCACAGGATTCCTGATCTCGAGGGCAAGACAGTCTGCCTGTTGTCAGGCGGTAATATTGATGTCAAAACCATCGCGCAGGTTGTGGAGCGTGGGCTCATCGCCGGAGGGCGCTATCTGAAGCTTGTTGTCGTGCTGGACGACCACCCCGGAGCTCTGGCGGCCCTGGCTGAGGATATTGCCACCACCCGGGCAAATATTTTCCACATCACCCATGACCGGCGCTCGAAATCACTGGCTATCGGCAGAACAGATGTATCGTTGGAGCTGGAGACACGCGGCTATGAGCATATTAAAGAGATTGTCGGTTATCTGAAAGGAAAGGGTTACAGCCTGACGGTTGTTTAGGATTACGGATATACATGATTAACCGCGAATCACAACTGCAACAATTGTTTTCGGAAGGTTCTGCGTTATTGCATGCAGGTAACGCACTTCAGGCTCTGGATTATTTCCAGCGTGCACAAGAAATAGATCCGTCAAACCCTACCCTGTACCTCTATACTGGAGCCACACTGCATGACCTGAAAAGGTTCGATGAAGCGGTGATCATTTATAAAAAGGCTCTTCATATCGCGCCACTCATGGGAGAGGCCCATAACAATATAGGCAACTCACTGATGGTGCTAGGGCTTTTTTCCGAGGCGGTTGAAAGTTTTACAAGAGCATCCGAACTCCTCGGAACATCGCCAGTCCCGCTGGCGGCTCGGGCCACGGCCCTGCAGGCGCTTGGAAAGATTACCGAAGCTGAAGCAGATTGCCGCACTGCTTTGACGCTAGACCCGACCTTTGCTGCTGCCCACTGGAATCTTGCCCTGAACCTGCTACTGCAGGGTCGTTATGAGGAAGGGTGGCAGGAGTACGAATGGCGCTGGCTCAAACCGGATTTTACTTCTCCAGTTCGCCATAACAATATCCCGCTCTGGGACGGTTCACCGCTTCATGGGCGTACCATCCTGCTGCATGCGGAGCAGGGGTTCGGCGACGCCATCCAGTTTGTCCGTTATGTACCGCTTGTGGTGAGGTGCGGAGGAAGCGTTCTGTTGGAGTGCCACCCCGAATTGGTAGAACTCTTTAAAAGCATAAAAGGGATAACATCTGTAGTGGCTTTTGGTGACGAACTCCCTGAGTTTGATTTTCAAGCTCCATTTCTGTCACTTCCCAGAATTTTCGGGACAACATTGGGGGAAATCCCAGCTTGCCCTTCACTGATGCCAACTACCGATAAATCAGCACACTGGAACAGGCTCGCAACTGGATATCCAAGTCCCAGGGTTGGAATTGTCTGGTCTGGCAGCAGTATTCACAATAATGACAGTTTCCGTTCTTTACCGCTGGCGTTTTTCTCGTCGCTAGGCAACCTTACAGGTATCACTTTTTTTTCCCTCCAGATGGGTGATGCAAAACGCCAACTGGCACTATCGCCGCTTGCAGGACATGTTATCGACCTAACTGGACAGATACATGATTTTGCGGATACGGCAGCATTTATCAAACAACTGGATCTGGTCATCTGTATTGATACTGCAGTCGCCCATCTAGGCGGGACATTGGACATACCGGTCTGGCTGCTACTCCCTTTCGCCCCTGACTGGCGTTGGCTGCTTGAACGCAGTGACTCTCCATGGTACCCAAGCATGCTGCATTTTCGCCAAAAACAGCCTGGAGATTGGGGTGGAGTGATCGATCAGGTGTCTTCTGCTCTTTTAGATTTGCAACGGTAAAACTAAAAAATCCTTTGGGACAGACCCAAAGGATTAATTCATAGTTAAGAGATATCGAATCGTGATTTATTGCCCAGAGCTAGTTCTCAGGCCTGCGGCGATATTGAAATCGATGTCAATAACGATAGAGAGTTTTTCCGGATCCGGGAAAGCCATTACTTCGAACAAGCGCTTGTCGATGAAAATGCTGAGGTTAAGAATGTCTTCGCGCAGATTC